>Ga0183101_1000236_pt1 | contig 15549 bp, 13 predicted proteins | sample Biomet3_FD_127790 | JGI IMG/M metagenome (GOLD analysis project Ga0183101, IMG submission 127790) | Microbial communities from bioreactor (seeded with sewage sludge) at LBNL, California, USA - Biofuel metagenome 3 | ecosystem: Engineered > Bioreactor > Anaerobic > Unclassified ... | reverse complement strand
CTCAGGTGGTAGAGCAACTGACTTTTAATCAGTGGGTCGAGGGTTCGATTCCCTTCCGAGACACCACTTCTGAAAAGATGCGAGTGTAGTTCAATGGTAGAACGGCAGCCTTCCAAGCTGCATACGTCAGTTCGATTCTGATCACTCGCTCCTTATAACAAGTTTACCCGCTGAAATAGCGGGTTTTATTATGGAATGACGTCTTTAAAAGTAAAATATTTTACATATTTCCTCATGAAATATGGCTCATATGCTACTTATTCACTCATGAAATATTGCTCATATGCCAATTATTCCCTCATGAAATATTTAAAACGCATGGAAAATGCTTAAATGATGGGCTATAATAAAAGAAATCGAGGGAAATATAATGGTATATTTACGACGCAAAATCGATACATACTTGCAGGAATGGCAGAAGCAGGGAACACGTAAACCACTTATTGTAAAAGGGGCTCGTCAGGTTGGAAAAACAGAGTCGATTTTGCATTTTGCTAGGACTGCCTATCAAAATATCAAATATATAAATTTTGTGGAAGAACCGTTTTATAAACAAATTATTGTAGATGGTTATAGTACGGATGCAATATTAAAAAATATTTCTCGTATTGACCCCGCAGCAAAATTTGTTCCTGGGCAGACAATATTGATTTTTGATGAATTACAGGAATTTCCGGAAATATCAACAGCATTGAAATTCTTTGCAATTGACGGGAAATACGATGTTATCTGCAGCGGGTCGATGCTTGGCATCAATTACAAGGTGATTGAGAGCAATAGTGTAGGCTACAAAATCGATTATGAAATGCATTCAATGGATTTTGAAGAATTTTTATGGGCAAAAGAGTACAACGATGATTTTGTCGATAATTTACTTTCTCATATGCATTCACTGACTCCTTTCAATGAGCTTGAATTATCGATATGCAATTCATTGTTTATAGATTACTGCACGCTTGGAGGAATGCCTTCCATCATTCGTGACTATATATTGAAAGGCACCTTTGAAGGATCTTTACAGATACAAAGACAATTACTTTTAGACTACAAAGAAGATATACAGAAATATGCAGACGGGATGGATCAAGCAAGAATATTGAATGTTTTTAATCAAATTCCTGTTCAGTTAGCAAAAGATAATAAGAAATTTCAAATTTCCAAAGTCGCTAAAGGCGCAACCTTTAAGGACTATCGCGGATGCATTGAATGGCTTGAACAGACTGGATTGATCAATATTTGTTACTGCTTGAATTTTCCTGAACTGCCTTTGAAGGGAAATTATGAAAGCACAAAATATAAAATATATTTTGCGGATACAGGACTGCTGATCGCCATGCTTGATGATGAAGCACAAATAGATCTTAGGGCAAATCGCAATTTGGGCGTATACAAAGGTGCTCTATATGAAAATGTAGTCGCCGAAGCATTGGTAAAAGAAGGGTATCATTTGTATTACTATAAAAAGACAGATTCAACGTTAGAGGAAGATTTCTTTGTTCGCACAGCTTCTGAATTAGTTCCTGTTGAAGTGAAATCACAGAACTCAAAATCAAAGTCACTGCGAACGTTGATTGACAGCGACCGTTATCCAGAAATACATTATGGCATTAAGCTCATTGGGGGAAATATAGGAAAGGTGAATAGCGTAATAACATTCCCGTATTTCTGCACATTCTTACTGAAGAGATACTTGAGTTCTGCGACGATTCAATAAACGTGATTGTAATGGAAAGCGATGATCAGAAATATAGAATTGAGATATCTGAGTTAATCAGTGCACTTGATATTACAGTCAACATTGTTGCTCCAGCAAATCAAGTAATAATCATTGATCAGAGCGTTGGCTGATATGGAATTGCTGCAATTCTATCCATTCAAAAGAAGAAAGATTATCAAATTTGATTAATAAATAAGAAACTAACAGAAGAAATATATGAAAAGTAAGCAGGCTGATAATTTTTGCGTAGCGAAACCCAAAAGTTATTCACAAAAGTGAGTAAGTTGCGGAAATGTTTTTCTGCTTGTTTGATGCTGTAACCATGTTAAGCCGCAAAATTCATCGACAGTTATCAGAAATTTTGCATCGTAAATATGATGTTTTGATGTAAAGAGTTCTTTACAAAATTGAACCGTTTCTTGGCCTCCATCTGGCTTTGAAATCTTGCTTTTCTAACTGGAATCAGCTACTATATTCATCGTAACAAAAACGTTATTAATAAGTATGAATAATCCTTCCGGATTGTGTTGTAAAGAATTTTGCACTGACACACGATAGATGGCTCCTATAGATAAATGCAAAAAACCGCTCAACAAAGCGGTTTTTTAATGTTTTCGTGCAAACATCTCGAACTTTTTACCCTCTAAAAATGATATTTTTTCGAACTTTTGCTCAAAAGTAGAAATTTAAATAATTTCGCTTTGTTGAGCCTTTTTTATTGATTTTGACCATTTTTACGTGTCCTGGAATGCTGCGAAAAGTTCGATTCGTAGCATAGCACCCATGGTGTTCGAGTATACATTGATTTTTGGCTGTATTATCGTATTCCTTTAAAACCTTTAAAGGAGAAGGATAAAAATGAAGAAATTAGTAGGTTATGTAAGAGAGAGCACCATGGCACAGGTAAAAGATGGATTTAACATGGAGGACATGGAACGCAGCATCAGGATGTATTGCGACTTATACTATCAACCGGATGAGTATGAACTGGTGATCATGCATGAAAAGGGTAGATCTGCCAAATCTCTGAATCGCCCTGAAATAAAGAAATTAGTAGCAATGACGGCACACAGAGAATATGACGCTTTAATTGTATACTCTTTGGATCGATTGACAAGAATGTAGTAGATATGGCTAAGATTGAAAAAGATTTTGATGACAGAGCAATCGATCTTGTCAGTGTTCATGAAAGCGTCAACACACATTCACCACAGGGAAGATTTTTTGTATATCTGATTTCACTGATTGCCCAATGGGAGCGGGAGATTATAATCAATCGGACTAAGAATGGCATGGCAGAGAGTGCTCGTCAGGGCAACTATGTCAAAGGCAAGGTGCCGCTGGGTTACAAGAGAAGAGAAGATGATCATGGCAAGCTTGAGATCATTCCAGGCATCAAGAATACGATCATCCATATCTTCAAGGATGTCGCTGAAAGAGATATGCCAGTCAATGCGATTGCTGCAAGAATGTCCAATGTAATGATTCTTGACCGGAAATGGACAGAAAATTCTGTCCGGAAAATTCTAAACTGTGATGAGTACTACGGGACAATGATCTTCAGCAAGAAAAAGTATGTGAACCAAGTACCTGCGATCATATCAAAAGAGCTCTTTGATCTTGCGCATGAGAAGATGGATGGCAGACATCATGTAATGCTCAACCGATATGTCTATAAAGGCAGATGTTACTGCAGCTATTGTAAAAAGCCTCTTACTGTATCGTGCAATTCAAGCCACAAGAACAGAAGGTATAATTACTATTACTGTTCGAAATGCAGAAAAATGATCAATGAAAAGGTGATTACAGAACAGATGGATGCACAGTTCACCAAAAAGATGCGTGAAGTAATGTTCGAAACAGAAATTGAAAAGCTGCAAGGTAAATATACACATGCAGTAACACTGCTTCGCAGGGCTTCCTATGCCTACGTTACCTATGGCCTTACAGAAGCGTTCTATGATTCTTTGATTGACAGTGCTTCACAGGATGCCAATGATATCAAGAAGCGTATCCTGCAGGAGTCAAACCGCATTGAGCATCTGAACTTTGCCAGTATGACTTATCGAGAACAGAGAGACTTTGTCCTAGAGAATGTTGTAAAAATGGTAATAGATGTGACGAAAAAAGATGTGCTGGATGTTCAGTTTGCTAAATATAAGCCTCTGAGAGATGACATTGCAATAGATGAACCACAGTACACAATAGAAATACAGGATAATATGATATGCAATTGAACTAAGGAAAACCATAGTATCTATCTTGAATTGCAAAAAAATATGTACGTAGTCAATCTGATGATTTGGTACGCTAAGAATATAATTTTCTAAAGGCAGATGAAAAGCACTCATATAATTGAATGCTTTTTTCTGTATGAATAAATCAAACATTCCCTTGGTTTGACACTAGTGCGTTTCGAAATATCATGAATAGGGGCATTTTAAGTGTCAAAACTGGCACTGATTTACAAGGTAATCACAATATATGAAGAATAATAAAGCAGAATTATGAGTTAAGCCAGGTACTCAATCCTCGCTGACCAATTTATAAAAATCTATATCACTTCGTTTTATTATGTGACTTGAGATGTCTATAAAAACAACATTATTCTATATACCAATAACATTCGGATATATTACATTTGTCGGTAAAACCGTAAACTAAAAGTAATGAAACCGGTTACATTCATGGGCGGGGCAAAGAAGGTTCATTACAGGAGGGAAATTTCAATGAAATTCAAAAAGATTTTATCACTCGCAGTCGCATCGATGATTGCATTTACAATCACCGGCTGCGGAACAAGCACACAGAGCAATTCTGGTGCAGGTTCGACCAACAGTACATCAGGAACCGCAAAATCACTTTCAGTTGATATTTGGGATTCCAACCAGCAGGCAGGTATTCAGAAAATATGTGATAAGTGGACAGAAACTTCAGGTGTTCCCGTCAAGGTTGAAGTTGTAGACTGGAACAACTACTGGACATTATTAGAAGCAGGTGCTTCCGGAGGAACATTGCCAGATGTCTTCTGGATGCACTCAGATTATTCTCGTATTTATATGGAAAATGATATGCTTCTGGATCTGACTGATCGGATTTCAAAAGATGGTGTGGATACCAGTATGTATTATCCGGATATCACTTCAATCTATCAGTCCAACGGAAAGACATATGCAATGCCAAAGGATCACGATACGATTGGGCTTTTATACAACAAAAAATTATTTGATGAAGCCGGTGTAGAATATCCAAATAGTAATTGGACATATGAAAATATGTATGAAGCAGCTAAAAAGATCACGGAAGGAACTCCAGACGGCACATATGGCTATGCATTGAATACGACCAACGATCAGGATGGCTGGTACAACATTGTATACTCGTACGGTGGAAATATTGTCAATAAAGAAAAGACAGATACTGCCATTGATTCTGCTTCTTCAAAGAAGGCAATGGAAATGGTTCGTAAACTTCTGACAGTAGCTGTACCACAGGCAGATGTCGCAGAAAACGGAACAGACAGTTTATTCAAATCCGGCAAAGTTGCAATGATTACACAGGGCAGCTGGATGATTCAGAGCTTTTATTCAGCAGAAAACGCAGCTGATTATGCCTGGGCAGAGATTCCTTATGCAGATGTAAACGGTGATGGTAAATGCCAGGCATCCGAGCGCTCTACACAATATAACGGACTTGGCTGGGCTGCTTCCGCAAAGACAGCAGATCCTGATAGTGCGTGGAGCCTGATCAAGTATCTCAGTTCAAAAGAAGGTCAAGAGATGCAGTCAGAATTAGGTGTAACAATGTCTTCAATTCCTGGCAGTTCTGATGCTTTTGCTAGCAGTTTCAAAGGAATGGATGTTTCGGCTTTTATCAATGTAGAGAAAGACGGTACACTTCAGGCTCGTCCGGGCACACGCAACTCTGGTGTATGGCAGGCTCCGATGAAGCAGGAGGCAGGTTTCCTTCCGGCATGGCAGGATCCTTCTAATGCTGATCTGATGTCCAGCTGCTGTGATAAGGTTGCCGCCCTGATTCGTAATGCAATTGCTGAAGGCAATTGATTTGTGCAGATAACTAGAGCCTGGGCATAGTTGAATATGTCCCGGCTCTAAGTCTTAGTAATAAATGGGGTAAATTACTATCCTTAGGAGCAAAATATGAAAATGAAAAAAAAGATGTCTGCGGCACAGAAGAAAGAGATGTTATGGGGGCTGGCCTTCGTAGCACCTACAATACTTGGACTTATCATTTTGAACTTTTATCCTGTCATCAATACATTGTATCAGTCGTTCTGCAAAACAGGAGATTTTGGAAAGGGCAATACCTTTGTCGGTCTGGCCAATTACGCCAAAGCACTTTCAACGAATGGCGGTGAAACGTGGGGAGCACTCTGGAATACTGTCAAGTACGCATTGATTGAAGTGCCTTTTGGGGTTGCAATTTCCTTGATTCTTGCGGTACTGCTGAATAAGAAACTGAAAGGAACTTCTATCTATCGTACAATATTCTTTCTGCCAATGGTATGTGCACCGGCAGCTGTCGCCATGGTATGGGGCTGGCTGTACAATCAAAAATATGGGTTGCTCAATAATCTCTTCGGTTCGAATATCGCCTGGATCTCAGACCCAAAAATTGCTTGGATCTCTATCGGAATCATTGGTGTATGGTCAGTCATCGGCTACAATATGGTGCTGTTTATTTCTGGACTGCAGGAGATTCCATCCGATTATTACGAAGCAGCTGCAATTGATGGTGCTACAGGTATCAAGCAGTTTTTCTACATAACACTTCCGTTACTTTCACCAACCACATTCTTTATTGTACAGACACGTATGATTGGAGCCTTGACGGTATTTGACTTGATGTTCATGGTCATGGATACTTCCTCTCCTGCATTGTCTAGCGTACAGTCGCTGGTCTATATATTTTATAAGTATGCTTTCACGCTTGGCAATAAAGGATATGGTGCTGCACTTGTCATGGTGCTCGTTGTCTTTATCATGATTGTGACCGTTATCCTGCAGAAGGCCGAAAAGAAACTTGTATATCATAATTGATGAAGGGGGATTGTGAATAATGAAAAGTGCACAGGCAAAAGACAGAGCCAATAGAATTACAATCTATGTCGTTTTGACAATCATGGCATTCATCATGCTGGTCCCATTCGTCTGGATGATTTTGACCGCTGTAAAAACAAATCAAGAAGCTATTTCAGTGGATCCATTCTATATTTTTCCAACAAATGGCTGGCATTGGAGCAACTTCATTGAAGTATGGAAGAGCTATAACTTTGTCGTTCTATACAAGAATACATTGCTTATGATCTTCTTCCGCGTTGTATGTGCATGTCTGACTGCAACGATGGCAGGGTATGCATTTGGACGTTTGAAATTTCCTGGTAAGAATTTTCTATTCTCACTGGTCCTGATCCAGATGATGATTCCATCGCAGATATTTATCATTCCGCAGTATGTGATGGTATCAAAGTTAGGATGGCTGAATACAACTGCTGGATTGGTATTCCCTGGTGCGGTCACAGCATTTGGAACATATCTTCTCAAGACGGGATATGAAGGATTGCCAAAGGAACTGGAAGAAGCAGCGGAAATCGATGGATGCAATATAGGTCAAAGGTTTCTAAATATCTTAATGCCTTTGACACGTTCTTCAATGGTGGCATTGGGCATCTTTACCGCTTTGTTTGCATATAAAGATCTGATGTGGCCGATGATTGTTTGTACAAGTGTTGAAACAACAACATTGGCTGCCGGACTTGCAAAAGCCCAGGGACAGTACAGCAGCGATTATCCACAGATGATGGCAGCAGCTGTCTTAGCAGTTATCCCAATGATAATTATTTATGTGATCTTCCAGAAACAATTTGTCGAAGGGATTGCTACATCCGGTGGGAAATTATAAGCTTGATGTATACAGGACAGAGGTTCAGAGAATGAAGAAAACATGCTCTGAATCTCTTTTATCGAATATATAAATGTGAAGTTAAAGCGAATGGGCATGTCGCTCTATGAAGGCAGGAAGATTATATGACTACAGATAAACTTTATGAAACATTGAAATGCCGTTGTTTGACTTTTTATAAAAAACAGTCTGACCAATTGGATCTACTTCTTTGCGGTACGGAACAGACAGCACCAAATCAATGTTTTCATGCGAAAAATCGAAAAGGATACCACCTTCATGTAATTATGAGCGGTAAAGGTACATTATGTGTTGAAGGGAAAGAGCAGGAGCTGCATGCGAACCAGATCTTTGTGACAAAAGAGGGGGAGGAAACTTGGTATCGTGCAAGCAGTAAGGATCCATGGTGCTACTGCTGGATGTCGTTTGACGGAACAATGTCGGAATCATTCATGAATAAAGCAGGGTTTAAAAAAGGTGTCAATTATCTCGACTGTATGCTTGATCCTTATGAGTTTTATCAGCTGGTAAATCAAGTTCTTGAATGTCCTGAAATGACACAGGCTAATGATCTCCTGCATATGGGAAAACTTCTGGAATATATTGCATTAGCAATCCGTTCCTACGAAAAAGGCAACAATGTGAATAAGCACAGAGAAAATTTGAATACGGAGGATTATGTAAGATACGCCCGTGAATTCATCATCAACAACTTTGCGGCAGTTGGTGTGGAAGATGTAGCTTCTTATATTGGAATCAACCGCAGCTATCTGACAAAGATCTTTAAAGAAGAGACTGGCACCTCTCCGCAGCAGTTCTTAATGGACTGTAAAATGAAACGGGCAAAACAGCTTTTAGTGGAAACAAACATCTCGATTCAGCAGGTTGCTGATACGGTTGGCTATGACAATGCACTTTCATTTACAAAGATATTTAAGAATTTATTTAACATGAGTCCTTCCACATACAGAATAACAAATAGAAATGAGACCAATGATTCCACGTTGATCTATGAAAAGGATAATTAATTATGGCAATTCACTTTCAAGCAGAAAACAAATGTTTCACCTTGTATACAGAGCACACAACGTATCAAATAAAAGTTGATGCTCATGGCCTCCTGAAACATCAATACTATGGCAGAAAAGTCATAGATACAGATTTTGACTATGCCTTCCTGAATATGGATCGGGGATTTTCCGGCAACCCATATGATTGTGATCCGTATGAACGGTCTGTTTCATTGGATACAATGCCGCAGGAATATACAAGTAGCGATGTTGGTGATTACCGCTTGACCAGTTTGAATATCATGAATGCAGATGGGAGTTATGGAACGGATCTTCGCTATGACAGTTATGAGATATTGAAAGGAAAATACAGTATTCCAGGACTTCCTGCTGCTTATGCAGAAAAGAGTGATACAGTTGAAACCTTAATCATTACGCTGAAAGATCATGGTACCAAAACAACTGTGAAACTGTATTACGGTGTGTTCTCTGAAAAGGATGTGATTACAAGATGTGCTGTGATTATCAATGAAAGTATAGCAGCAGTTCACTTAGAAAAAGTAATGTCTGCCTGCTTGGATCTTCCTTTTGGCAGCTATGATCTTATTCATTTCCATGGAAGGCACTGTATGGAACGTCAGGTGGAACGTATGCCTGTATCACATTCTATCCAGACCGTCAGTTCCATGCGGGATACATCCAGCCATCAGCATAACCCTTTTGTCATTCTTGCAGAGAATAATACGGATGAGGATCAGGGTGACTGTTATGGTATCATGCTAGCATATTCTGGAAATTTCCGCATGGATGTAGAACAGGATCAATTTGGATCAGTTCGTATTCAAGCGGGGATCCATGACGAAAAGTTCTCGTGGCAGTTAAAAGAAGGAGAATGTTTCTATACACCAGAGGTAATCCTTTCGTATACAAACGAAGGTCTTGGTGAATTGAGCAGACAATATCATCAAATGATCCAGCATAATATTACCCGCGGCAAATATCATCTTGCCCGCAGGCCCCTTTTGATCAATAACTGGGAAGCGACCGGTTTTCAGTTCAACGAAGAGAAAATTCTTTCCATTGCTGCCCAGGCAGCAGGCCTAGGGATTGAAATGTTCGTACTGGATGACGGCTGGTTTGGAAAGAGAGACAGTGATAACGCAGGTCTTGGAGACTGGAAAGTGAATCTTGAGAAACTGCCTCACGGAATTCATTCTCTGGCGGAGAATATCAATGCAATGGGCATGAAATTTGGTATCTGGGTGGAACCAGAAAGCATCAATGAAGATTCCGATCTTTATCGTGCACATCCAGATTGGGCCTTGAAAACACCGAGCAGAAGACCAGTGCGGAGCAGAAATCAGCTGGTCTTGGATCTATCACGGAAAGAAGTATGTGATTATCTTTTTGAACAGCTTTCAGAATTGTTGAGCAGTGCAAATATCGAATATATTAAGTGGGATATGAATCGTTCTCTTTGTGATATCTTTTCTACAGAACAATCAAGAGATCAAGGAGAAACAAGTCACCGTTATGTGCTGGGACTTTACAGTTTGCTGGATCGTCTGATTTCTTCTTTCCCGGACGTCCTGTTTGAAGGCTGCTCAGGAGGAGGAGGACGGTTCGATGCAGGCATGCTTTACTATACGCCGCAGATTTGGAACTCCGATGATACGGATCCAATCCATCAGCTGAAGATTCAGTATGGAACTTCCTTTGGATATCCTGTATCAGCCATGGGAACGCATGTCTCATGTTCGCCGAACATGCAGTCCGGCAGATCAACACCATTTACTACGAGGGCTGTCTCAGCATTGTCTGGAACATTCGGATATGAACTAGACCCAAATGCACTAAGTAAAACAGAAAAAGAAGAAATTCGCAGTCAGATCAATCTCTTCAAACAGTATTATGATTTGATCCATTATGGCAGACTGTACCGTATTAGTAATCCCTTTCAGGATCACTGCTTTGCTGTAAAGGAATTTGTTTCACCGGATCAGAGTGAAGCTCTGGTGAATGTAATTGCAACAGATCCGCAGGCAAATCCACCTCTGCTGCATATTAAGTTCAAAGGATTGAATGAAAACTGGCTCTATCGTTTTGATGATAAAGAGATGATTCTTTCAGGTGCAGCACTGATGTACGCAGGATACACAATTCCTGCCATGCCTGGTGATTACAGTATTCTGCAGATTCATCTGACACATGTAGAAGAGAAAGCAGATGAATAGAATTCAACATTGGTATCAGGAAGAAAGGAAGAAACTCAATGGCATGTCAAAGAAAGAGAAGGCGACATATCTTTGGAGTTATTATAAGCTGTGGTTCCTCAGTATTCTATGTATTCTTTCCTTACTGGTATTTACCATTGTACGGATGATTACAGTACCATCCAAGGTTACTTTCTTTCTGATCATGACAAATACGCATGCAGATGTCGGCGATAACTCAGAATTTTGGAAAGGATATACAGACTATACTGGATATGATCCAAAAGAAGGGCAGATTCATTTCGATGCACAAAACTATTTCGACTTTGCCAAGAACCAGGGCGAAGGAAATCAATATTACAGCTATTTCTGTGGAATGGTAGATGCAGATACGCTGGATGCAGTGGTCATGGAGAAAGACAATCTAACTGCGGTTGGAGAGACTGGCAGGTTGAAAGATTTGAATCGTGAAGCATGTGCCGAGTTAAAAGAAAAGTATGGTGACCACTTGATTTATGCGACTCCTTTAAATACAGACTATAGTACGGAACCTGTTCCAATTGGGATTGATATCAGTGACAGCATCTTGGTCACAAAATATGGCATGTATCCAAATGGATGTGCTCTAGGAATCGGTGCAGGAAGCACGAGGATTGAAGCTGTTATACAATTTTTGAATTACATTATGGAGGACTCTTGATATGCTGGATCTTCAGAATGGTTTTTTCAGCAACAATAGTAAATTTGGAAGGATCATGACTAAAATCGACATTGTGGTCTGTACAAATCTAATGTTTATAGTCTTTTCTCTGCCTGTTATTACGATAGGTGCATCATGGACCGCTCTGTGCTATGTCATGATGAAAATGCTTCGCACAGATATGACAGAGGATCAGATTCATCCATGGAAACTGTTCTGGATTGGCTTTAAGACAAACTTCAAGCAGGCGACAATTATATGGATCGTATCGCTAGCCATAATTGTGATTGGAATCGTAGATGTCAGGATCTGTCAGCAGGCAGGCGGTGTCATAGGCGGATTCCGTTATCCAATCTATATCATTGGATTCCTTCTTGTTTCTTTTCTAATATATCTGTTTCCTACGATGGCTGCCTTTGATGACACCGTATCCAATCTTGTCAGGAATAGCTTCTACTTTATCATGCACCGACCTTGGAAACTATTGATCATAGCCTTTGTCTTGTTTTTTCCTTTGTATCACGCATACACAGATCTGTTTCTGCAGCCAATGTACGCTTTCTTTTACGCATTCTTTGGTTTTGGATTAACAGCATTACTGACCGCTTGGCTTCTTCTTACTGATTTCAAACCATATTTAAAAAGGTTGAAGTAATTAATACAAAACCAATATGAAAAAAGAAATCATCTAGTTATACCGAATAAGACATCTGTATCCAAAATACTAAGATGTTCTTTCACTAAAAGACCCATAACAAGAAGAGACAGAAGTTATATAACAATGGTGGAAATGGCTTTGATACAAAGCACAAAAATAGTGAAGACACTTTGACTCTGTCTTTTTGAAAACGATGGATAATAGGATGGAAGTAAGCAATTTTATAAACAAAATGTAATTACATGGATCACTGAAGATAATATAATAATCGAGTGAGGGGTAAAAACTAATATATTCATTATTAATCGAATATTTTAAAGGAAGAGACCAAAAATAATTTCTTCCGTTTTGCTTGATGAATGAATATGTGTCGATTATATCAAAACAGACCTTCCTTTGTTTTGATACTAGCACACTTTTAAATGTCATGAATAAAGGTGTTTTAGGTGTAAAACATGTTCCATTTCCAAGGCAATTATTATATGCGAAGAAGAATAGAGCATAAGTATGAATTAAGGAAAGTACTCAATCATCTCTGCTAACGAAGACACTCGATCATACCTGAGAATCAATTTCTTTTATACTGCATTTGATGCTCTGTTTTTTAGTTCTTTTTGATTCAGTATTACATATCCTTTTACCGTTTTTGCCAATATTCTTTCTTTGCATAATTGATCCAATAATCGGAATAAATGTCTATAGCTTACACCAATGGTTGAGGAAACATCACTCATGACATCACGAAACATTCCGTTTGTTGTATGATTTACAATATAAAAACATAAGCGGTCTTCAGCAGAGCTCAAGGCAGAACGGACGTAATTCTGTTCACTGCGAAGCAGTTTGTTTGAAATGGCTTTACCGACAGCATTGGAAAAATTAACATTTGTTTTCACTTCATGAAGAGCGTACTGCCATTCAATATAGATTCCTTCTACATCTGATACAGCTCTCGAAGAGGCATTCGCCGCTCTTTGTTCCATGATCAATTCCACTTCTCCAAGCATTCCTTCCGATAGATAAAAGCTTAAAATAAGGTCTTTCCCCTCCGGATTTGTCCGATATATTTCTACTGTTCCGTGGATCAGAATGACCAGCCCGTGAAGGGAAGAATCTTGATCCGTGATCTTCTCACCCGAGTCATAATGAATACCGATGCATGCGGATGGGGATACAGGAGTGATATTATATTTTGCGAGCATGCCTAGTTCCGATTTTGTCAGATTGCGTGTTTTCATGATAAGAACAGTGTAGCAGATTTTTATTCTTGTAGGACATATGTCCTACTTTTTTTGTATGTTTGTTTGCTATGGTGTCCATGGAGGTGATGAAACATGAATTCTATCTTGGCATTTGTCATTGGAATCATTATTGCATTAATGGTATTAGCTAACGGCAGTCTGTCTGCTGTATACGGTGCATATCTATCCTTAATCATTATTCACGGCATTGGTATCATAGCTTCACTGGTGCTGTTTATTGGTCAGAAAGAGAAGAAAAAAATTCTACATCAAGGATCAATCTGGATATATCTAGGCGGGGCAGCAGGAATGTTGACAATTCTATTTAATAATGCCGCTTTTGGAAAAATTACTGTCACAAGTATCTTAGCATTATCTCTGCTTGGCCAGACGCTCATGTCGTTAATAATTGATTTCTTTGGACTGTTCGGAATGAAAAAACAGCCGATATCGAAAACAACAATCATTGGGCTCATGTTCTCAGTGATTGGAATAGTTGTCATGGTAGATTTTTCAGCTGTTCAAAAAGTCAATGCATTGCTGTACTCAATCTGTTCTGGTTTTACTGTTGTCATTGCAAGGACGTTGAGTGCTGCACTTTCAGAACGTGCTGGTCCGATTGAAGGCTCTCTTGTTTATTATTTCACCGGCTTGATCGGAGCAGCTGTCTGTTTCGTATTCTCATTATTACAGGGCAGTGCTGTTTCATTTCAATGGTCTCCATCCGTGTGGATCTATTTTGGAGGAATTCTTGGTGTGGCAATGGTACTCCTTCAGAATATTGTGGTACCACGTATTTCTTCATTCCAAATGACACTTGTTGCCTTTTTAGGACAGATTTTCACTGGAGTGGTCATCGATATGCTCCAAGGTGCAAACTTTCTTGATCGTTCTTTTATCGGAGGAATTGTGATATCTGCAGGTATGTTGTTGAGCATTGCACTGGAATATACCGGCAGCCGTCCGCACCGTTTCATACAAGAAGAGAGGAAATAAAATGCTGCGATTCATGTATAGGACATATGTCCCATATATTTCAATAGCAATTGAATAGAATGAGATTGTATTAAAAAAGAGAAGAGTACGGTCAAGGAGGGAATCATGACATACTACGATGAAGTAAAAAAAGCTGCCGATTACATTTTATCAAAAACAACAAATAGACCTGAAATTGGTATTGTATTGGGAAGTGGACTGGGGTCGCTTGTTGATTCGATTACGGATCAATGTGTTATCCCTTATAGAGACATTCCAGGATTCCCACATTCACATCTTCAAGGGCATGCAGATCAATTGATTATTGGAAGAATTGGAGGTCATATCGTTGCTGCGATGCAGGGACGCTTCCATTATTATGAAGGATTTACGATGAAGGAATTGTGCTTTCCAATCTATGTATTGAAGCAGGTGGGAGTATCCAATTTGATTGTGACAAATGCCTGTGGAGGGATCAATTCATATTTTCATCCAGGAGACTTGATGCTGATTACTGACTATATCAACACATTGGCAGATAATTCTTTAATCGGTGAAAATGATGAGCGATTTGGGCCGAGATTTCCTGATATGAGTGAACCCTACAGCAAAGAATTGCAGGCGATGGCACATCGCTCTGCAAAGAAACTTTCATTAACAATCCAGGAAGGTGTATATGCCGTCTTCAGCGGTCCCTGCTTTGAATCGGCTGCTGAAATCCATGCATTGTCCGTATTGGGTGCAGATGCAGTTGGAATGTCTACAGTTCCAGAGACCATTGCGGCAAATTATCTTGGCATGAAAGTCCTTGGCATCGCTTGCATTACAAATATGGGAACCGGAATTGCTAAAGAGAAACATACACACGAAGATGTTCTGAAGACTGCTGAAATCGCAAGTAAATCGCTCTGCAGCTGGGTAAAAGATATTCTTGAAAATTGGTAAGGCCATAGGGTGAGAAAAAATGAAGACTGAAGAATTAATAAAACATGCATTGAATATAAGAAAGAATATTTTGAGAGAAGTATACAACGCACAGTCCGGTCATCCGGGCGGATCATTGAGTGCTGCCGATATTCTGACTGTGCTCTATTTTGAAGAAATGGACATCAC
>Ga0183101_1000021_pt12 | contig 15556 bp, 13 predicted proteins | sample Biomet3_FD_127790 | JGI IMG/M metagenome (GOLD analysis project Ga0183101, IMG submission 127790) | Microbial communities from bioreactor (seeded with sewage sludge) at LBNL, California, USA - Biofuel metagenome 3 | ecosystem: Engineered > Bioreactor > Anaerobic > Unclassified ... | reverse complement strand
CACCACCGCCCGCCCCGCCAGCGGCACCTCCTCGCCCGCGCGCCGGGCCCCAGGGTTGGCGCGGGGGGTGGGGCGCTGCATGCTGGCCGCCTCGCTGCCAAGCTGCTGGCTGTACTGACGCAGATAGGCGGCGTCGCGTTGCTGCGATTTGGATTTGCCATACATGTTGCCCGCAACAGCGCCCGCCGCGCCGCCCGCCGCCGCGCCAAGCAACGCGCCGCTGGCCTTGCCCGTGGCAAGCCCGCCGATAAGCGCGCCAAGCAAAGCGCCGCCCACAGCGCCAGCCGCCGTGCTTTTGCCGGTGCTGTTCTCGTCCTGGCGTAGCTGGTTCACCGGCTGGTAACACTGCGGGTAATAATTGACCTTGGTTTTCTGATCGCCATATCTGCTGGTGCAGCCCGAGAGCAGCAAACCGGCCGCAAGGAAAACGCACAGGGGAATGCTCGCAAGCCTTTGCATAAAGCCGTCTCCTCAAAGGGTAGAGTTTACAAACACAGAGGCATCACCGGCACGGCGATCAGGCACTGGGATGAAACCTGAAAATCCGCCCGCACGCAGATAATGTATCCCGAACGTTTCGTATTTACTGCAAAGCGAGGGGAGTCGGCAAGCCTTATTGCCCGCACGGCGTGTGAACGCCAGAACGCGAAAAGGCCGCCGGCATGACAACCGACGGCCCAAAAAGAAACAGCGGCCTAAAAACAGGGGCACTAGGCCTTGATGGCGCGCGATATAAAGTCCAGCACTTCTTCATACAGCGTGGGCACCGCATAGGGGGTAAGCACCCGCGTGCGGTTTGAGCCGACCATCAGCGAAATGATGACCTGCACGGCGGCCTTGCTGTCCATCTTAACGATGCTGCCGTCTTCCACGCCTTTGATGATGACGCGCTCAAGTTCGCTATGCACCTGTGAAAACAGGGAATCCATGATATCCCGGTCAGCCTTGGTTTTCATGTCGCTATAAGGCGAACACCGCACAAGAACCAGCCAGTTGGAATCCTTGTCTATGGAAAAATCAAGGTAGGCCCTGCAAAAACGCATAACCCCGTCATACCCGCTGGTCGCCTCGGCGGTAGCCGCGCGAAGCTTTACGAGAAAATGCTCAAGCACATCAAGACCAGAAGCAAGGAAAAGCTTTTCCTTGTTGCCGTAATGGTGGGTGAGCAGGCCAAGGGCAACGCCGGCTCTGTCAGAAATTTTTTTAAACGTGGTTTCAACGTACCCGCATTCGCCAAAAAGATCTTTGGCCGCCTGAAGCAGCGCTTCTTTTTTATTTTTGTTCATCACGGCTTTGTGCTGGGTTAAAGTGAGACTTATAAACTTTATATGCGTTGTACGCATTACACAAAAACACGGCGAAGTCAAGGTGTTTGCAGGTTTTTGCCATAGTTGCCAATGGTTAGCAAAATCGGCAAGGGGCCCCGCTCCGCCGCGTGTTCCCGGGCCTTGCGCCCCGCCCGTTACAAAAAACCGCCCCGGAAAGGCGGGCGCAACGGATGCGCCCGTCAGGATTTTCTTGTGCGCCGAAAAGCATTCTGCGCATAATCGCCCAAACGTTCAAGCCGCCGGTCCACCAGGTCATACAGGCTGCCCTTGGTAAAACCGTTGCCCTTCAGACGACGCCCGGCTGAAAGCCCGGTCAGCAGCACCAGCGCTTCTTCAATGCGGCGCACGGGATAGATGGCAAACTGCCCCCTTTCCACAGCGGTGATAACTTCAGGCGCGAGCATGAGGTGATCAACGTTGTCGTGCGGAATGATAACGCCCTGCGTTCCCTTGAGTCCCTGCCGGGCGCAGACGTTGTAGAACCCCTCGATTTTGCGGGTAACGCCGCCCACGGCCATGATTTGGCCTGTCTGGCTGACCGCGCCGGTAAAGGCCAGGTCAAGGCGCACGGGCACATCGGCCAGGGCCGAAAGCAGGGCCGCCAGCTCCGCTCCCGAGGCGCTGTCGCCCTCGATGCCCGCATAGCTCTGCTCGAAATAGAGCGAGCCGGAAAGCACCAGCGGTTTTTTGCGCGCGAAAAGATCGGTGAGGTAGCTTTTCAGGATCATCATGGCCTTGGTGTGGATGGGCCCGCCAAGTTCGGCCTCGCGCTCAAGGTCGATGATGCCCTCGTGCCCCACGCCCACCGTGCATGAAATGCGATGGGGCAGACCGAACTCGAAATCGCCGTGCCAGGTGACGGAAAGCCCGTTGACCTGCCCCACGGCCTGACCGGAGGTTTGCACCTTGATCATCTCGCGGTCATATTCTTCCATGTAGATTTCTTCCACCAGGTTGGCCCGGTAGATGCGCGCGGCATAGGCCTCTTCCAGCACGGCTGCGTCGATGGATTCCTTTTTGCGCATGCGGGCCATGGCCGCGGCCTCTATCATGAGTTCGCGCAGCTGCGGAAAGCGCAGCGACAGGCGGCGCTGGTCCTCGCAAAGGTGCGAGCCAAGATCGATCAGCCAGGCCAGAGCCGTGCGGTCAAAGCAGGGCAGCGCCGTTTCTGTGATAATGCCCGCAATGTGCCCCAGATAGGCGCGCACATTGGCTGCGTTGCGTTCTGCAGTATCGGCCATGTGGGCCTTGATGCGGAAAAGTTTGGCAAAACGGTCGTCGTTGACGAGCAGGCTTTCATAAAGCTCGTCGTCGCCAATCAGCACCACTTTGACGGCCAGGGGCAGCGGTTCGGGCGTGATGCCCTTGGTGCGAATGGGCGTGTCCGGGCCTTCGCCGGTGTCTTCAATGCGGGCAAGGTTGGAGCGCAGGGCGCGCAGCAGCCCTTCCCAGGCATTGGGGTGTTGCAGCAGGTCTTCAATATGCAGCACCAGAAAACCGCCGTTGGCCTTGTGCAGACTGCCCGCGCGGATCAGCGTGAAATCGGTGACCAGCGCCCCCATTTCAGATTCGCGTTCCACGCAGCCCAGCAGGTTCACCGCCGTGGGGTGGTCTTCAACAATGATGGGCGCGCCGCTCAAGCCGCTGTTGTCCACCAGCAGGTTCACTTCATACCGGTAGAGCACCGCCTCGGCTGCCGCGCCGTGCGGGTCGCCCATGGGGCCTGGGCCGCCGTCTTTTTGCAAAAAGGCGTCGGTGTTCTTGAGCATGTCTTCGCGCATGGCGCTGAAATAAGCATCCAGTCCCTTGACCGGGCAGGCCTTGAGAATGCGCTGCTCAAGCGGCGTGAAGAGGGCCGTCAGAACCCGGTCCATGGCGTCGCGTTCAAGATCGCGTTCGTCATCCTGAAAGCTTTCTTCCGCCTTGCTCAGCTGGCGCATGAATCCCGACATGGCCTGCACGAGGTTGTCGCCTCGGCTTTTCAGCCCAAGGCGCACCGTGGTGTCGAGGCGGTCAAATTCCTCTTCACTCAGGCGCTTGCCCTCAACCAGCGGGTAGAGGGTCAGGCCGCCGCTTTCGTCCATGTCGAGGTTAAAGCCCTTGTCCACAGCCACGGAATTCATCTTGCGCAGCAGGCCCATGCGGGCATTCTGGAAGTTATCCACCAGCTTGGCCCGGCGCTTCACAAAGGCCCCGGCCTCAAAACGGCGGGGCAGTTCCTCGCGGATATGTTCAACAAGATCCTTCAAGCTTTGCTTGAACTTTTTGCCCATGCCAGCAGGCAGGGCGAAAAGGCTGGGGCGATCGGCATCAGCGAAATTGTGAACATACACAAGGTCATCCGGCGTTGGAGCTTTGCGCGCCTGCGGGCCAAGATAGCTCAGCAGCATGTGGCTGCGCCCCAGATCGGGCTCGCCGGAAAGGTAGATATTGTACCCCTTGGTGGGGATTTGCAGGGCCATTTCGAGCGCCTGCATGGCCCTTGGCTGAAAGGGGTTCTGGCGTCCGTTGCGCGGCAGGGGAATAGCCTCGCTGTTTTCCCAGGGAATACGGGCGGGATCAAACGTGGCGTGCAGACGAGACGCGGACAGAGGAGAGATTGTTGGCATAGGGGTAGTTATTGGTAAAGTTTGTCCAGAATGGCGCGGCCGCCCTTGGCAAGCAGCGCGTCGGCGAGTTCAAGGCCGATCTGGCGGGCCAGCGATGTGTGGCCGCGCTGCGCCTGGCGCAGAATGCGGCTGCCGTCAACCTCGGCCACAAGACCTTCAAGAATGAAGCTTTCGTCGCTTTCCAGCCTGGCGTGCCCGGCAATGGGCACCTGGCAACCGCCGTTCAGCCCGGCAAGAAAACCACGTTCCGCTTCAACACAGATGCGGGTTGGCGTGTCTTCAAGCTGCGCCAACAGGGTGAAGAGGTCATAATCGTCTTCGCGGCATTCAATGCCGATGGCCCCTTGCCCCACGGCGGGCAAAAACGTTGTGGGGTCAAGGGCGTGCATGAACGGCATGCTCAGCCCCAGGCGGTTCAGCCCGGCGGAAGCAAGCACAATGGCGTCGTAAACGCCTTCTTGCAGCTTGCGCAAGCGCGTATCAACATTGCCGCGCAGGCTTTCTATGCGCAGATCGGGGCGCAGGGCAAGCAATTGCGCCTGACGCCGCAGGCTGCTGGTGCCAACGCACGCGCCTTGCGGCAGCGCCGCCAGATCCGCATAGCGGCAGGAAAGCAGGCAATCGGTGGGGGCCTCCCGTGGGGGCACGCACCCAAGCACCAGCCCCGAGGGCAATTCCATGGGCACGTCTTTGATGCTGTGAACGGCAAGGTCGGCCCGGCCTTCCAGCAGGGCTTCCTCAATTTCTTTCACAAACAGCCCCTTGCCGCCAACCTTGGCCAGGGGAACATCCTGAATGATGTCGCCCTTGGTTTTGATGATGGCAAGATCGACGGCCAGTTCCGCATCCAGGGACTGCAAAAGGCTCTTGACGTGTTCAGCCTGCCAAAGGGCCAATTGGCTGCCGCGCGTGGCGATGACTAAGGATTTGCGCATGCCAGCCCCTAGTGCCCGCAGCTCGCGCAGTTGCCGCCGGAACATCCGGCGCAGCCGCCGCCACCGGCGGAAGGGGCCGCATATTCGCCGCCCTCGGCTCCGCCCCTGCTCCGGGCGCAGCACGACATGAGCTTGTGCGTATCATTAGAACCGCAGTGCGGGCAGGTGGGCGGGGTATCGTCAAAAACCAGTTCTTCAAAATCCCGGCCGCATTTCCGGCAAGAATATTCATAAATGGGCATCAGATCAGACCTCGGTTGTGTGTCGGCCTTGCAGATAGGGGGTCAGGGCGACAACATTTTCAAAAAGATAATAATCCGTCAGCCGGCAGAAAAGATGGCCGGCGGCAAGGTGCAGTTCGTGAGTGAGCGCCAGGCTCGTTTGCGGCGTTTCAAGCGCAATGTCGCAGAGCCGTGCGAGGTCGCCGCCGGGGGCGCTCAGGCAAAGGGCAAGCAGCCCGTTGCGTTGTGCGGCTTCAAGCGCGGCGGCCACATTGGCGCTGCCGCCGCAGGCGCAAATGCCAACCAGCATATCGCCGGGCCGCCCCAGCGCCTCGACCTGGCGTGAAAATATCTGGCTGAAGTCGAGGTCGCCGCCAATGGCCGTCAGCGAAACCGCGTCCGCCGAAAGGGCAATGGCGGGGAGGGCGGGCCTGTCCATGGAAAAGCGGTTGACGAATTCAGCCGTAAGGTGCAGTGCCGTTGCCGCGCTGCCGCCGTTGCCGCAAAAGAGTATTTTGCCGCCAGAGGCCAGGCACACGGCCGCGCGCAAGGCAGCCTCGCGCAGGGCGGCGCCACGCGCGGCGAAAAACTCTTCGCGCAGGCGCGCGCCTTCACCGGCGTGCTGTTCTATTATTTCCAAAGCGGTATCTTGCATGGCGCTCACAACTGCCTATGAAGGCGTGGAAGCCTTTTTACTTAAGTCAAAGCCCCTCGCCTGACAAGCGGTCAGCGGGCTTGCGGTAACAGTCCTGATAACGTAACTTCTCCTGGTATGCAAAAAGCACTTTGCCGAAACATTTTGCTGGTTCATAAAGCCCGGCACGAGAAGGCCGCCGCACTTGCCGAAGAAGCCGCCGCCTGGCTGCGGGAAAAAGGCCATGTTGTGGTGGACGTTGTGTGCGCTGGCGTGGATTCTCCCGTTTATGAGGCCACACCTCTTGATTTTGTTGTCGTTTTCGGCGGCGACGGAACCATGCTGGGCGTTGCCCGCCGCCTTGTGGGGCGCGATGTGCCCATTCTCGGCATCAATTTTGGCCGTGTTGGCTTTCTCACCGATGCGGAACCCTCCGCCTGGCGCGAAAAGCTTGTGGAAATTCTTATGGGCGAAGAACCCGTGCGCTCATGTATGGCCCTTCAATGGTCGTTGCGCCGCGAGGGGCGGCACCTTGCCGGGGGCTTTGCCGTCAACGACGTCGTTTTGAGCCGGGGTTCGCTTTCACGCCTTGTGTGGTTTGAAATTTATATCGCGGGCGAGCGGCTGGGGTCGCTGCGGGGCGACGGCGTTATTGTGGCCACGCCCGTGGGCAGCTCCGGCTACAGCGTTTCGGCTGGCGGTTCCTTGCTGCACCCTTCCATGGAGGCCCTTGCCGTCACGCCGGTCTGCCCCTTTCTGCACACCATTTCACCCATGGTTTTTCCGGGCGACACTTCCTGCACCTTCCAGATTCTTCAGGGCTCCACAGATTGTTATCTTACCGTTGACGGGCAGGAAGGGCAACAACTTGAGGTCGGCGACGTGATCAAGGTTTCGGGCTTGCCCGCCGCCGTGCATTTTTTGGGCAAGGGAACAACATTTTTTGACCGCCTGCGTATGCGCGGCTTTTCCCTGCAAAGTTCGGGGGACGACAAAACCGGGGAAAGGGCATGAGCGGCAGCATTCGTTTTTCTTCGGTGCGGGACATTCGGTTTGGAGAAAACACGCTGTTCGATGCATGGCTCTACAGCATGCTGATGGACAACAACATCGCCTATGGCATGAACCCGGACATCATCGCCAGCCCCGAACAAATGGCCTTTATGGTCAGCCTGGCGCCAAACCAGGTGTATCTGCCCTGTTCCGACGACACCTTTAAGCTGCTGAACGCGCACGAGGCGCCCGAAGCCCTGCGTCATCAGTATAACCGCTCTTGGCGCATCCTCATGCGGCTCGTGCGCACCATTGTTGCCAACGTCAAGGAACGCAGGCGCATTTTGCAGTTCTGCCGTTTCCGTTTTATGCAGTTTGCAACCCAGCACACGCTGATTCCCTCGCGCCTGGTCAAGCGCATGACCGACCTTGTGCTCGCGCAGGGCAATTTATTTGACGACCCCTGGCGGCAGCGGCGCGGCGCATCCGCCAAGCGGCAGATGGAAATGCTTGACGAACCGCCGGTGCGCGACAACCTGGCGGCCATGCCTGCGGATATTTTGCCGGACGCCATCGCCACGGCCCGGCGCATGCTTGATCATGTCGAGTTGTCGCGGCTGCTCTGTCTTTCGGCCATGTCCCGGGCGCTGCTGGACGAAACTTTTGATGCGGATTCGCTGCGCGAAGCCATGCAAAAGGCGCGGGAGGCCTGCTCGCACCTGCGCGCGTATTTTGAGGGCAACGCCGCCAAATCGGGAACGGTGCTGCTGCTCTGCGACGCGGACGGTGGCGTGGTGTTTGACATGGCCGTCGCCAACTGCCTCACCCGCATGGGGCACAAGGTTATTTTTGCCGTCAAATCCGGGTTTTACTTCTTTTCGCCAACGCTTGAAGACATGGAAACGGATCCGTCAATCCGCGCCATGCTCAACAGCGGCGTCGTGTTGCACGAACCGCGCCTGAGCAAAAACGAGCTGCTGCGCAACCTGCGCGAGCACCGCCTGGTGGTTATCGGCGACGGCACACGCGAGCGGCTGAATCTTTACCGGGTTTCCGTAACGTTTTCACGGGCGTGGAAAGAAGCCGACGTTATTTTGGGCAAGGGCTGGCGCGCGGCGGATGTGCTGCTGGGCAGCAGCCACCAATACACCCGCGACGTGGCCTGCTATTGGCATGACGACGCGGGTTTTCATATCCAGCTGCGCCGCCATGCCGAGGGCGCGCACAAGTTCAGCGAGGCCTTTATCGCCGAGCAGGCGGGCAAAATCATTGCAAGCATGCGCGAGGCCCGCGCGCAGGGGCGCACCGTCATGTTCTATAGCTGCGTTATCGGCAGCATTCCTGGCGAAACCGGCACCGCCATAGAGCTTGTGCGCACGTTTGTGGACAATTTGCGGAAAAGAATGGATAATATCCTGATTATCAACCCTGCCGAACACTTTATTGACGGCATGGACGGCGACGACCTCATGTATATGTGGGAGCAGGTGCAACGCAGCGGTCTTATTGACGTATGGCGTTTTCAGACCGTTAAGGACATTGAAGAAAGCTTTGTATTGCTGGGCCGCAAGGTGCCGCCGCAGTGGTCGGGCAAAGACGCCACCTTCTCCACTGGCTGCACCAAGGAAATGCGCATAGCCCTTGAAGTGCAGATGAAAAACAAGGAAATGCAGATTATCGGCCCCGACCCTCGGCGGTTTTTCCGCAGAAGTGAGTATGGGGTGGGCAAATATTTTGACGCCAGCATTCCCCACTGACGCGCAAGCGTAGCGGGGAGGACAGCGCAAATGCGGCGTGCGCGCCGCGCAACTTATTGAGGGAGTAATCTGACCTATGGCCGCCTATGAAGCCGTGATTGGCCTTGAAGTGCATGTGCAACTGGCCACGGCCTCCAAATTGTTCTGTTCCTGCCCCACAACGTTCGGGCAGCCCGCAAACGCCAATGTGTGCGAAGTCTGCTCCGGCATGCCCGGCGCATTGCCCGTGCCCAACCGGCAGGCGGTGCATTTTGCCGCCATGGTCGGCCTGGCCACCAATTGCGACATCAACACCCGTTCCGTTTTTGCCCGCAAAAACTATTTTTATCCCGACCTGCCCGCTGGCTATCAGATTTCGCAGTTCGAGCTGCCCATCTGCGAACACGGCCATTTGGACGTGGAAACCGATGGCCGCCGCACGCGCGTGGGCATTACGCGCATTCATATGGAAAACGACGCGGGCAAAAACATCCATGCCCAGGGAGAAAACCTGAGCTATGTGGACTTGAACCGGGCGGGCACGCCGCTGGTTGAAATCGTCTCCGAGCCGGACATGCGTTCCGCCGCCGAGGCCGTGGCCTATCTCAAAACGTTGCACGGCATCGTGACCTACCTTGGCGTGTGCGACGGCAATATGGAGGAGGGCAGCTTCAGGTGCGACGCCAACGTTTCCTTGCGCCCGGTGGGCGCGGAGGCCTTTGGCACGCGCACTGAGCTGAAAAACCTCAACTCCTTCCGCAATGTGCAGCGCGCCATTGAATATGAAATAGCCCGGCAGCAAGACGTGCTGGACGATGGCGACAAGGTTGTGCAGGAAACGCGCCTTTATGACGCCGCCAAAAATGTCACCGCCTCCATGCGCAGCAAGGAAGAAGCTCACGACTACCGCTATTTTCCCGACCCGGATATTCTGCCGGTGGAAATTGCGGCGGAAGATCTGGCGCGCTGGCAGGCGGATCTGCCGGAGCTGCCCCAGGCCCGCGCCGCGCGGTTTGTGGCCATGACGGGCCTGCCGGAGGCCGAGGCGGACGTGCTGGTGCAAAGCAAGGGCATGGCGGACTTTTTTGAGGCCGCCGCAGCCAAAGCCGATGCCAAAAAGGTGGCCAACTATGTGCTGGGTCCACTGCTGCGCGAATGCAACGCGCGCGGCGTGAGCACGGCGGATGCGGCCTCGTGGGCCATGAAGCCCGCCGCGCTGGCCGAGCTGGTGCGGCTTGTGGACGGCGGCACCATCAGCGCCAAGATCGCCAACGATATTTTTGGCGACCTGTTCGAAACGGGCGCTATGCCAGAGGCCTATGTGAAGGAAAAGGGTTTGGTGCAGATTTCGGACACTTCCGCGCTTGAAGCGGCCGTGGACGAAGTGCTGGCCGCCAACCCCGCAGAGGTGGAGGCCTTCCGTGGCGGCAAAACCAAGCTCATGAGCTTTTTTGTGGGCCAGATCATGCGGGCCACCAAGGGCAAGGCCAACCCCGCCCTGGTCAATGAGCTGCTTGCCAAAAAGCTGTAGCCATTCCTTATAGTACGATAAACGCGGGCGGGGTGCGGCAATGCCATACCCCGCCCGCGTTATTTTTGCATGGCGGCCCGTAACCAGGCGAAATTAGACGCTCAGATTCAGGCTTGAAAGAAGTGAAAGCCCATCACTTGAAGAATAGCTGCCAAAGGTGTTGCTTGAACTGCCGGAACCCGACCACCAGGCCGCCATGGATTCAACCTCGATGCGCTTGCGCATTTCGGAAGGCGAAATCTGCAAAGACTTGCGCGCGTCGTCAAGGCCGGAGAGCGCCTGTATTTGGTTGAACTTTTTTACCAGCGCCGGGTTGTCGTCAAAAAAGGCCTGCACTGCGGCCTTTGTGGCCGCGTCGCTGCTTTCAACGGTCACGCTGCCGTCCGAATTGCTCTGAAGGGTGAACTTGGCGTCGCTGCTGACGGAGAGGTCTTTTATGCCGTCATACAGGGTTGTGCCGAGCTTGGAATTGTTCAGCACCGTCTGCATGGTGGTTGCGCTTTCACTTTCCGCGCTGCTGCCAGCAAGGGTGAGCTTGCCGGAGCTGTTCACGGTCATGGAAACGGCCGTGTCTGCGCTGACGCCAGCGGCGGTCAGCGCCTTGCGCAGGTCGCTGCCGATGGTTTTGTTTTTGTCCAGCCAGGCCTGGGCGTTGGCTTTGTCGGTGGCGTTTTTGCTTGCGGCCGTCAGCGAACCGTCAGACCCCAAAGTGAAGGTAACGCCTGAAAGGTCGCTAACGCCCAGCTTGGCCAGACCTTCCTTGACGCTGGTGTTGAATTCATTGCTCAACTGCTCGCGATATTTGGTTATCTGGCTGAAGGTCACGCGGCTGCCGCTGTCCAACCCCATGGCATCCATAGCATATTTGGTCAGTTCTATCATGCTTGAAAGCTGCGTGCTGATGCTGTTGCTGCCGAGCAGGCTGCTTAACGAACTTGAAGAACTGCTGGAACCTGAAGACGAGCTGCCGGAGCTGGAAGTGTTCAGCTTTTGATTCTGCCACTGGTACAGCGCGCTGGTGTAGCTATTGCTGACGCTCGATATGCTGCTCATACAAAAACTCCTCGGCAAGTTTTTCCCGAAAAGACGAGGGATTGCCGTTGCACAGGAATATGCATATTTCAGGCCAGATCGCAGCGGGCGAACGGACATGCACGGCGGACACGCTGTTTTTTTTCAAAAAACATGACGAGTTCCGTCAGCCATGGACAGGCGTGATGAAATAGGCTAGAGAGCCACTATGGCAGTACATTCCTCCATGCTTGAGACCGTCGAATTCGACGATCCCGCATTGGCCAACCAGCTTTTTGGCCCTCACAATGCGCATCTTGAGCTTCTGGCCGCGGCCAGCGGGGCTTCCATAAGCAGCCGCGGCGCCAGCGTCCTCATTGAAAGCCCGGATATGACCGTGCGTCAGGCCCTGTGCAACGTGTTCATGCAATTGTATGAACTGCTGCGCGGCGGTCTTGAGTTTAGCCAGCAGGACATGGCCCGCAGCTATGCTATGCTGCGCGCCGACCCTGGCCTGAACCTGGGAAATATTTTCAAGGATGCCGTTTTCGTCAACACCCCGCGCAAAACCGTTACCGCCCGCAACGTTGCCCAGCGCACCTATCTTGACCTGCTGCGGCGCAACGAGCTGGTTTTTGCCGTGGGGCCAGCAGGCACGGGCAAAACATATCTTGCCGTGGCCATGGCGCTCTCCATGTTTCAGCAGCACAGGGTCAAGCGCATAGTGCTGACGCGCCCCGCCGTTGAAGCGGGCGAGCGCCTGGGCTTTTTGCCCGGCGACCTGGCGGACAAGGTCAACCCCTATTTGCGGCCGCTCTATGACGCGCTGCACGACATGATGCCGCAGCCCAAAGTGGCCTCCATGCTTGAGGTCGGCTCCATTGAGGTGGCCCCGCTGGCTTTTATGCGCGGGCGCACCCTCAACGATGCTTTCATCATTCTCGACGAAGCGCAGAACACCACGCAGGAACAAATGAAGATGTTCCTCACGCGCATGGGCTTTGGTTCGCGCATGGTCGTGACGGGCGACACCACCCAGATCGACCTGCCCGCGCAACCGGGCGGGCAACGGCCCCGCTCCGGGCTCATTCACGCGCTGCAGCTCCTCGCCAACGTTCCGGCCATCGCCGTTCACCATTTCACCAAGGCCGACGTGGTGCGTCATCCCCTGGTGGGAGCTATCGTAACAGCCTATGATAATGCAGAAAAAAACAGCTCGTCCAGCTAGCATACTGGCGCTGATTCGCATGTTGCGCGCCAGGCACCATTGCGGCCTGGGCCTTTCGGCGCTTGTGCTCACCTTGCTGTTCATCAGCCTTCTGGCGGGCGCCAACTTCGAATCCGTGCCCCATGTCTATGTGGCGGGGCAGGTGGCCGATTCGGACGTTATTGCCGACCGCGACATCCTGGTTGAAGATCTTCAGGCCACCAAAGCCCGGCGCAAGCAGGTGCAACTGCTGCAACCCCCTGTCTATGACTTGAGCCTTGAGCCTTTTTCGGCTTTTCAGCATCAGCTCGTGGAAATCCTGCGCAACCTGAACAACGGCGTTGATTATCATGCGCAGCAGGAAGGCCCGCTACGCAGGCTGGCGGAAGAGCTGACGCCCGCCGTGGCGGACGAAATTCTGCCCGAACTTTCACAGCCCGACGCGCAGACCTATCTGTTAAAGGTGCTGCTGCCGCAGATTCGCGACCACATGGCCGAGGGGCTGGTGGGCGACATTCGGTCGGCCAGGGTGGAGCGCTCGGGCGTTATTGTGCGCAATCTCGATACCAACACCGAAATGCTGCGCCCGGACGTGACCAATCTGCCGGACGTTCAATCGTATCTTGCTGAAATTTCCGCGCAAATCCGCCAGGTGCCCACGCTCAACCCGCAATCGCGCCGCGCCATCAATATTCTGCTTTCGGCTATCATGCCTGCCTCGCTGACGCTGAACAGAGAATCGACCCAAAAACGCAGCAATGCCGTGATGGCCATGGTTGAGCCCGTGTATTACCAGATACAGAAGGGCGAAATCGTTTTGCGCAGAGGCGACAGGGTGAGCCGCGAGCAGCAGATCAAGCTGCAAACCCTCTATAAATCCGCCTCTGATCCCATGCGCTGGGACATCGCGCTGGGCGCGTTTTTGTGTTCGCTGGTGCTTTCCATCGGCTTTTTCGTCGCTCCCAGCGGCAAACCCGGCACCCCCCTGCGCTGCAAGGACATGCTGCTCATTTCCTTGTTGCTGCTGCTTTTCAGTGTTGGGGCCAAAGTGGTTTTTGTGTTGGGAATGCACATCAACAGCCTGGCATTCATCAACACGTTGGCGGTGGGCTATCCCGTCGCGGGGGCGGTGGGGCTGGTGGCCATGGTTTTTGCCGCCAGGCGTTACTGCACCATGGCGTTGCTGCTCTCGTTCTTCACCATGCTCATGTTTCAGGCGCAGTTTTCGCTGTTTCTGCTGCATTTTCTCGGCGGCATGCTGGCCACCTGGCTTGTGACCAATGCCCAGAGCAGGCAGGACGTGGTGTGGAGCATTTTGCCGCTTTGCGTCGGCCAGGCCTTTATCTGGCTTGGCGCAACACTGCTTGCGCAAAGCGCCCCCGGCGTTATGCCCATGCAGCTTGTGGCCGTGGTCATCAACAGCGTGCTTTCGCTCATTCTGCTTTTTGCCGTCAGCCCCGTGCTTGAGCTGACGTTCGGCTACAGCACGCGCTTCCGCCTTATGGAACTGATGAGCCTTGAGCAGCCCCTCATGCAGGAGTTGATGGTTACCGTTCCCGGCACCTATCACCATTCGCTGGTGGTCGCCAACATGGTTGAAGCGGGGGCCAAGGCCATTGGCGCGAACAGCCTGCTGTGCAAGGTCGCCGCGCTCTATCACGACGTGGGCAAGCTTTCCTACCCCGAATATTTTATTGAAAACCAGTTTGGCGGGCCCAACAAGCACGACAAACTCGCGCCTTCCATGAGCGCGCTTATTCTGCTCTCGCACGTGAAGAAAGGGGCCGAACTGGCCGAGCGCTACAAGCTGGGACAGGACATAGCCGATATTATCAGCCAGCACCACGGCACAAGGATAATCCGCTATTTTTACCAAAAGGCGCTCAATCTTGGCGAAAAGCCGCGTGAATCGGATTATAGCTATAGCGGACCGCGCCCCCAAACCAAGGAAGCCGCCATTCTTATGCTGGCCGATTCCGTGGAAGCCTCGAGTCGCACGCTCAACGATCCCACGCCCGCGCGCATTAAAACCCACATCGACACCATCATTAAAGGCATTTTCTCTGAAGGGCAGCTGGACGAATCGGAACTTACCTTCAAGGATTTACACTTCTTGGGCGAGAATTTTCAGCGCATTCTCACCGGCATTTTCCACCAGCGCATAGCGTACCCTGATGCGAGAATCCGCGATGCCGCCAAGCCGGAAGGCAAACCGGCAGCCAAAAACGGGGCCGCCGCGCCCCATGCGGGCATTGCGCTTTCGGCTGTTGCTGGCCAGAGCAGGCCCGCGCCCGATGCGGCCAGACCCCATGACGGCGAAAAAGGCGTCGCCGCTCCGGCAGACAAAATGCCGCCAGTTGCGGCCGCGCCAGCTGCGCAACTCTCCCCGCATGCCGCCACCGCGCCAACAGCCGAAACGCCTTCTATTTCCCAGCCCGGCGCTGACGGTTTGGGCGAGAACAAGGGCAGGGCGTAACGGACGTGGACGCGGCCGTTTTGCAGCCGGTGCGGCTTTTTTGCCGGTATCCGGCCATGGCCTGGCTGTTGCCGCTGGATCGTCGGGAGCTTGCAGCCGCGCTTGCGGCCATGCTCGCCGAGGCGGCAAGAGAAGACGTGCCCTGCGCGCCCCCGGCTGTGGAGCTGCACCTGCTGGACGATGCCGCCGTTCGTGACGCCAACCGGCGGTATATGGGCTGTGAAGGCCCCACCAACGTGCTTTCTTTCCCCGGCGGATCAGACAGCCCGGGCGCGCTTTTGCTTTCTTTGGATACCTTGCGCAGGGAATGCCTGCTCTATGGGCAGAACCCTGGCGAACACACGCTGCGCCTGCTGGCCCACGGCATGGCGCATTTGTGCGGGCTGGACCACAGCGACGCCATGGACGCCCTGAGCGAAAGCTTTATGCAGGTTGCCATGCGCGCCGTGGCGTAACACGCGCAGCTGTGGCTTGTGCGTATGCGGAAGGGCGCAAGCCATGGCCCTGAAAAGGGCTTCAGCCCGCCTGTTGCCGATGCATGGCCGCCAGGGCCTGACATTGCAGATCGCGTAATTTTCTGGCCGAGGCTTCACCCCGGTTGTGCCATTCCTCGGGCAGGCGCACTGCGGCAATAGTTTCAAGATCGTGATAGGCCAGAGCGCTCACAGCGGCGTTACTGTCGGCATCGGCCAGTTTCCAGAAGGGCAGGGTGAAGCCCAGACGGTCCACGCGCCAAAGCAGGTCGCGCCTGGTTCCCGCGCGCAGGCGGGGGAACATGCCCGCCTTCATGTGCTCTTCGGCGGCCAGCGCGCCAGCCTTTGCATGCGCGGCCGAAAGCCGAAGGCGGTTGGCCAGGGTTTGGGCCAGCGCCACGC
>Ga0183101_1000683_pt3 | contig 15577 bp, 21 predicted proteins | sample Biomet3_FD_127790 | JGI IMG/M metagenome (GOLD analysis project Ga0183101, IMG submission 127790) | Microbial communities from bioreactor (seeded with sewage sludge) at LBNL, California, USA - Biofuel metagenome 3 | ecosystem: Engineered > Bioreactor > Anaerobic > Unclassified ... | reverse complement strand
TGAAATCCTTTTATGTGATGGGGAAAATACCAGAAGCGGCATATTCATTTGTTGGCTTTTTCCAATAACCATGCCATGTTCTGCCCTAGATTTTTCATATTTGCCATGCCTTCAGCATCCTCCAATACGTCGCCCACATCTTTTCCATAAACCATGTTCCAATAGGTAGAACCTACTAATAGAACTTCTTTATTAAGGAAAAAATGATTTAATGTATCTACAGCGATCATACCGCCGCCGCGCCTTACTGCTACAACTGAAGCCCCAACCTTGTATTTAAATATTCCAGGATTCGTAGCAATTATGACACCAGCCCGTTCGATAAACGTTTTCATCTTCCCAGAAATATCTGCCGAATAGACAGGAGAGCCTAGGATGATTCCGTCGGCTTCTATCATCTTTTGAAAGCAGGAATAAAAATCATCATTACCAAAAACGCAACGGGACTTTCCTTTGCAGGCAAAACACCCCGTGCAGCTATTAATTTCTTTATCAAATAATTGTATCATTTCGGTTTCTATATTGCATTTTGTAAGTTCTGCAAATACAGTATTTATTAAAATAGCCGTGTTCCCATCTTTTCGAGCACTTCCGCTTATTCCCACTACTTTCATAACTGTTTGCCCTCCATTTGTGTTAAATTAAATCATCGTTTTTGCATACTTATTATACTACAAAACAAAAGCTACCGCATCATTTTCTGATGCGACAGCTTAATAAAAGTTGTAAGATGTGTAGAATTGTTTTAAACTCTTTTAAGATAAACCTTACGCCTCCTCAAAAGGAACTATGATTTCTGTTACGTAGTTGCTTTCATTTCCTTTGAAAATCATGCCGGGACCCTTTACATAAACTTCTCTTGCTGGTGTTAGACAGATGAGGTTATGCTCGTTTGTGTAATCAACAATCGCTTTATACGCTAAGTTAATCGTAGTATAGCTCCCTGTGTGCGTGGTGCAGATTGCTTTTATGGCAGGCAACTTTTTAGCTGTAACATTGCTATTACCGATTAATTTAGTAGTAGGTACACAAAGCTCAATATCGGCATCTTCTTTGAATTCGGCATCATAGTAGCAATTAAAAGGCGCTCCGGCCACATTTGATTTAACTGCCTTATAGATTGTTCCGATATACTTTCCCACATCACTGTACTTTCCCTTGTATCGAATAGATGCTACCATAACGGGTGCAATTTCCTTGACTTCGATTTTGTAGTTCATACAAATATCCTCCTTGTTTTTTGGTTTGATATAGAGGGATATTTTTTTAATCAGTTCTTTTTCCTTAGAGATTTTGCTTTCAATCATGTTTTTCTTTTCCTCTAAATAATAAGGCAAATCTTTTGGATTATTGCAGTTTGCTAAAACGTCCTTTATCTCGGAAATAGAAAAATCCAGACTGCGAAGCAAGGCAATGAACTGCGCTTTTTGAAAGTCATTTTCATCATAATACCGATACGAATTTTCGTTATCTCGATACGACGGAGTAAGCATGTTCTCCTTATCATAATAGCGCAATGCCTTGATCGTTAGGCTGGTAATCTTGGAAAAATCACTTATCTTATACATCGTTTCACCCTCTATGACATTAGTATAAACTATCCCCTGCATGGGAGAGTCAAGAACTATTTTAAATAATTTTAGAAATATTATATCACAAAACAAAAACCGTCGCACCAATTTCTGGCACGACGGTTTTTACGTATATATTTGTAATTCCAGTTCTCAAGCTTAGTCGACGTCTACCGTCACGTGTTCGCTAATGTATTCTAGTGCATTATAAACCTCTTCTGCCGCTTCGGCACGGGTGATGTCTGCTTTTGGATTAAAGTTTCCTTTGTCGTCTAAGGAAACTACTTTATATAAAAGTGCACGCTCTATGGCACCGCTGAAGCTAGACTCCATTTGGTCTTCATCTGCAATATTTGCTGGGACAAGTTTTATTGTAGGAAGTTCTGCGAATTTTTCCATTGCTGTAATTAAATAATACGTAAATTCTTCGCGCGTCCAATTTGCATTTGGGTCTAAATCGGCGGGATATTCTAAATTGTTTGCCAATACGGCTATAAAACTATTGGCATACCATGCATTATTATCGGCTTTTTTAAAATAGTCCGTTGCCTTGGGCGCTGTGCAGAAACCTATGGTGTGATACTTATCAGTCCAGCCATATCTGCCACCTAGATTTATATTCATGGATTTGACAATCATTTGTATGCCTTGGGCGGCGGTTATGGATTCGTTTGGGGCAAATATGCCGTCTTCGATGCCCGATACATATCCTCTTTCTTGGAGAGAGAGAATTTTATCTTTAGAACGTATGTTATCTAAGTCGGTAAACGGTGTCGACGCGGCAAAACATTGCATTGCCATCCCTAAAGTCAGCATAACAGCTGTCAGAATAGAAACGAGTTTTAACTTCATGATGTCCACCTCATATTATATTTTTCGTGTTATTTATTAGACTCTTATTTTTTTGGAAAAGTTTTCATCTAAAATAATTATTATATTAAATATTATAGCACAAAATAAAAGCTGTCGCACCAATTTCTGGTACAACAGCTTTGTCATATAAAAAATGAAACGTCTAGTCAATGATTACGACAGGTTTTGTAATATGTGCTTTGATGTATTCCAGTGCATTATAAACTTCTTCCGCCGCTTCTGCACGAGAAATTTTAGCTGTTGGGTTGAAATTTCCTGTTGTGTCCAACTTGACTATGCCATAGGAAAGTGCACGTTGGATGGCCCCACTATAACTAATATTCATTTGAGCCTGATCTGAAATTTCAACTGGAACGAGGTTAATCATCGGAAGGTTGGCATGTTTTTCTATCGCGCAGACAAGATGATAAGTAAACTCTTCACGGGTCCATTCCTGATTTGGATCCATATCATTCGAAAGGTCAAGACCGTTCATTGCAGCAATAATCAGAGAATTGGCATACCATGCATCATTATCGGCTTTTTTGAAATAGTCAGTTGCCTTAGGCTCCTTGAAAAATTTTATGGCATCAAGATTTAAATCGAATGCCTTAACAATGAGCTGAATACTTTGGGCAGCTGTGATTGTATTGGTAGGAGCAAACACACCATCAGAAATGCCACTTACATATCCTTTGTCCTGAAGTGATAGAATCTTTTCTTTTGCGCCTACGCTATCCAAGTCTTTAAATGGGGTTGAAGCCGCAAAGCACTGTCCTGATAGCGTTAATGTCAGTGCAGTAGCCGTAATAAGGGAAACCACTTTAAATTTCATTAAAACTCACCTCAACTGTAATTTTGTCTTTCTATTATATTAGACAGAGCTAAGTAAAGAAAAGTTTCCTTAGTTCACCATTTTACATAATTCTACTATATTAAAAACAAAAATGGTCATATCAGCACTTAGCTAATATGACCATTTATTTGGCGGAGAAGGAATATTGCCTTTACTATCCAAAATGTCAGAAATGCTATTCTTACTAGGGTTTAAGATAACCCTTATTTTATAACCGTCGTCAATATCATATACAAAAATCTTTTCAATAAATTTATCTATAACTAATTTTTGACTCTGTGGGGTTAGACTTTTTATATCTCCATTTTTTTTGAAATATTCTTTTAGTTCCTTCAAATTTTTGTTTTGGGCGTCTGGAATAGATCCTAATTCTATGATTTTGAAGTTGATATCCTTTTTTTCTTCGTTTAATATATTTATTCGGTTGGTAGCCACTTCCATGTTAACGCCAGCTTCAATTGCTTTGCATAAGTTGGATATCTTCACGTCAATGCTATCCATTTGCTTTCTATATTCTACAATTCTATCTGGTATACCATTGTTGGATTGACAAGCATCGTAAATACGACTACAAATTGTGTCAATTAGGTCGGCATTAAAGATGGTAGAATTCAGATAATTAATAATATCTTGCTCTAGTAGCTCTTTACTAACCATTTTTTTATTGCATTGTTTAGTCCTTTTTCCATTTGAGCAAATATAATAACCATATGAATAGTCACGGTATCTACGTGTTTCGCCCGTCATTGCACCACCACATTGGCCACAAAATAATTTTCCAGATAATAAGTATATAGTTTTCGCTTTGTGTTGTGCATTTTTATGCTTGTTTTCTGCCATACGCTTATTCACCCTCTCAAATAATAATTTATCAATAATAGCTGGTATGCCATCCTCGATTTTTATAATCTCTTTTGGATCCTTATATTTATGGCGGTTAAATGTTCCCTTCGCACTTTTGCTTTCGGATTTATTAAATATAAAAGCGCCTGTATACTTTTCGTTTTTTAAAAGATCATACATACTACTTTTACCGAATGAATTCCCTAATTTTGTTTTATAGCCGTGTGAATTTAAGTAATCTAATATTTCACCATATCCTTGACCGTTATCATACATATTAAATATTAATCGTACCGCTTCTGCTTCACGCTCATTTATGACATATGATTTATCAGGGCCAATATCATACCCAAGCGGAGAACGCCCACCAGTCGATTTGCAATTATAAGCGTTTTCTTTTAGCCCTTTCATAACCTCTCTAGCGAGGTTTTTGCTATAAAATTCATTCATGCCTGTTATAATCATTTTCATAAGCGCACCTTCTGGGCTATTATCTAAGCGCTCGTTAACGGAAACAAGTTCTACACCATTTATTTTTAATTCTCTTTCGAAATTCAATGTGTCTGTACTATTACGAGAAAATCTGTCTAATTTGTGTACAATAACAGCTTCAAAGTTATTTTGACTACTGTCTGCAATCATTTTTAAAAATTCAGGTCTATCAGACGTTCTACCACTTTTCGCACGATCGGCATATACTTTCACTATATCGTACCCACATTGAGTCGCATAGTATTTTATAGCTCTAACTTGTGCGTCGATTGATTCTTCACGCTGGTTGTCCGAACTAAATCGGGCATATGCAACGGCATTTTTCATATGTTACACTCCTTTATTGATTTTTAGGAGCGCACATGGTAAAATATACTTGTTGGGTGTATATCATGTACGCTCTATTTCAGCTCCTTATCCTGTTGTCGCAGGGTAGGGGGCATTTTTTTATTTTAATAATGCGAAAAGCCTCTTTCTGTTAACCAACGAATTGATTGTTGTCTAAGAATATCTGGAGCGCTTTGTATTACTGTGACAGATTTATGGACGGCTATCCAAAAAATATCTTCATCTTCATCGCGCGTTGGAATGTTATACTTTCTTTGATAAGCTTTTATTTTTTCTTTGTCTAAAGATAAAATCGCTTCGTTTCTATCTTTAATGAATTCCTTAATATCTTTTTCCATTATATTTTCCTCAATTTAGTTTTTTATATAGTCCCAATAACTTTCCCAACACAAGTAATATTGTCGTATTCGGTAAAAATGATATCATTATATTTGGAATTAAGGGATATTAATCTTCCCTCTCCCAGTTTTTTAATGTAAGAATCACCATTTATAATAAATATTCCGATTTCGCCTATGTTGATATTTGACATTGATTTTACTAGCACAGTATCGCCATCGTGAAATTCAGGCTCCATACTATCTCCGCTTATAGGCAGCGCAAAATCAGCCCGTCTAGTAATTTCATTAGCTGGTACTCTTATTAGAGTTTTACATTCATCTTGTAAATATGAGCCTGTTCCTGCACTAGCTGCCATCTCATATTTGCATAGTTCCATATATTCGATTGCTTTTTTCATTCTTTTATGAGCCATTAAATCATTATATTCCTCGTCTAAAACTATATCTACTATTTTTTTACCGTGTTCGTTAAGAGCACGGTATTTTTTTATGTGTTCTGTTTCTTCAGATGAAAGATCTTCTTTTTTTAATTCAAAGCTATCCTGAAATAAAAAGTTGGGTTCTACTTCTAATACTTCAAATATTTTATATAGAATTTCATCTCGAGGTGAACTTACTCCTGTTTCATAGTTTCCAATAGCGGAGGGTGTCACACCTAGTTGTTTAGCCAAATCTGCTCTTGAAAGTCCAATACTTTCTCGTTTTTGCCTTAAGCGTTCACCAAACGTCATTTTAATTCCTCCTTCTTAATATTTACAGAATATCACCAAAATCTTGAAAAGTCAAGATGAATTAACAAGAAACTTGTATAAAAAGTATTGACAAGCGAAGAAACTTGTTATACAATGTGTTCAACAACAAGAATCTTGTTGAAACCAGTTAGGAGGTGTGACAATATGGAAATTCCTAAATTATCTCAAAGCATTTATAAAATATTAGAGCAAAAGAAGATGAAACAATCATTAGTTGCAATTGACGCAGGATACAGCCCTAAAATTTTCAATGCAATGTTGAGGGGACGAAAAAAAATTGGCGTAGATGATATTCCAAAAATCTGTAAAGCCCTTGAAGTTAGCCCGAATGAGCTTTTCGATTTCCGCTCTACTATTCAGTCGGCTTAGTATTTTGCAAAGGGAAATACATACGAAACAAAAAATGGCTATAAAAAAGCGCCCGATGCACCGGACGCTAGGTAAAAAAATCAATACATAAATTATATCAGAAAGTAGGTAAAAAATCAATGACAAATTTAATGACGGTATCAGGAGTAAAAGGTTACATCGATGAAAATGGCGCGGCGCAGTTAAATCTTGAAGATGTTGCAAGAGGGTTAGGGTTTACGCAAACAAAGAATGGAATTGAGTATGTAAGATACGAGCGTGTAAATGGATATCTTGCAGACATGGGTTTTCCCCAACTGGTGGGGAAAGAGTTCGTTCCCGAAAATGTGTTTTATCGTCTAGCTATGAAAGGCGAGACGGAAGCAGCCATGAAATTTCAAGCGATGGTCGCAGACGAAATCCTACCCACTATTCGCAAAACTGGTACATATTCAGCACGACCAATGTCGCAAGCCGAACTTATCGCAGCGCAAGCTAATTTGCTAGTGGAAATTGAGCAAAAAACAAATTTAGCTTTGAAAGCTGCCGAATATACGGACAGGCGTGTTACGGGTGCGCTTAATGCATTAGCTGCTCCAACTGATGTTGATTGGCAAACAGCCACGGGCGACAAAATTAAACGTATTGCAGTGGAAAATCAATTAACCTTCCCGATTTTATTTGGTGATTTGTACAAAGAATTGGAGAATACAGCGCATGTCAATCTTAATTCTCGTGTTTCACGACTTAAAAAGCGCATGGAAAAAACAGCCGCAACCTATAAAGAAAGACAAGCCGTATCAAAATTGCATGTTATTAGCTTAGATCCAGCGCTAAAACTTGCATTTGACGGAATTGTTCGCAGAACAGATGCTAAATACGCAGCGGCAAGGTTGCCCAAACAAATTGCATAAGAAAGGAGCGCATATGAAAAATAAACCACGTGTCGTTTTAGAGATAGTTACTCCAGAAGGGGAAATATTACCTAACGATGCCCCGATTAAATGGTCTGACGACCAAATTGATTTACTAGCAAGGTTATTTTATGAAGATGTTTTTAAAAAAGCAAACTAGCAACCACTAAAATAGAAAGGAGTACATATGAAAATAGGAGATAAGGAATTTAAAGAAATTATAGTGACAACCAAAGATGATGAGCTTATTGCCTTAATTAATGATGAAAATATCGTAGAAGAAAAAGATTTTAAAGTAATATGTGTACCGTGCGATTAGTTTTAACCTAAGTTGTTGTTATGATCCTTATCGGGGTTAGAAACTGGGGTTTCCATCCCGTTAATTGTTCTAATATGGTAATTATCATAATTGCCATGCTTGATTTGGTTAACAAATTGATTTGAGGTCATATCTTCCCCTGTGAAATTATCATGAAAATTAGTGTTACGGCCCGATTCATTTTCGGATGTTGCTTTTACTCGCTTTGGCATTTGAAGTCTCTCCTTTAACACGGCACACTTAAAATTTTACCATTTTAAGGATGAAAATACAAGGCGAATCAATAAAATACAAATAAATGCATCCCAGTATAGAAAGGATAATACATATGAAAAAAACAAAAATTGAAGATATGACCCCACAACAATTGGAGGATGAAAGCTATAAGAATTTAGTAAAAATGAGAAATTTAAGTATTGCATCTATGATAAACGCAATCTTACTATCTATCTTATTACTTGCTTTGGTTATTCTCAATATTTTTGGAATTAATTGATTCGGCAACAGCCGCGATGTTTCTAGAAATACTTTCAAGTTTAACGGTATATGCGTTGTAAGGTTCGTCAGTAAATCTATGCTTGCATTGTTCTTCGAGTTGCTTTTTCATTATTTTTGTTTGCTTAGAACTGTAAAAGATAGCAATAAGACTCAACAATAATGCAATTATTGAAAAAACAGTGGACAAGTTCACAACAATCATCTCCTTTAGTCGAATTATATCGCTAATGGGAAAATAATGCAAGAGGAAAGAGGTGTAATAATGGCCAATAGATCAAAAAGCGTCTATGACAAAAGTATGAATCTGGAAGGAGAAATCACAATTTCACTTAATGCAGATGAAAGAATGATGATTTGCGAATCTCTTGTGAAAGTTGCGCCGAACGAATGCGACATTATCCCGCTTATGTTTTTATGTGACAGAATTGTAAAGGGAAAATGAAAAAGGAGGACAAGCCATGAATGCAAAAGCAAGAAAACGTTTTCGCGTAACTAGCAAATTACTAATAGCAATATCATTCATATTATTAGTCGGTACAGCAGGGGCAAGCGATATGGCATGGGTGTCTAGTAGCAAAGAATGTATACAACTTATAAGTGGATTTATGGCGCTCGGAATAGGGGCAATAGGAGTTAATTATTTTAGATAGGGAGGTGAGAAAATGAAACAAAACGGCATGAAAAAGTCCACCGAAGCAGCAACTTCAAGCGGACAAAGGAAATATATCTAAGTAAATTATAACAATACTAATTAAAAAAATCAAGGGGTGAAAAACAAATGATTAAAATTAATAATCTTGAAATAGAGAACGTCAAACGAATTAAAGCAGTTAAGATAGAGCCTAGCAATAATGGTCTTACTGTAATCGGCGGTAAAAATGGTCAGGGGAAAACTTCTGTATTAGATAGTATTGCGTGGGCTTTAGGCGGAGAAAAGTATCGCCCATCACAAGCAAATCGTGAGGGGTCCTGTATTCCACCTAGTTTACATATCGCACTTTCTAATGGATTAGTAGTAGAACGCAAAGGCAAAAATAGTGATCTTAAGGTAATTGACCAAGGCGGGAACAAGGGTGGGCAACAGTTACTTAATGAGTTTATTGAGCAGTTAGCTCTTGATTTACCAAGGTTTATACAATCAAGCTCTAAAGAGAAAGCGAATACTCTTCTTCAAATTATCGGCGTTGGGGACAAGTTATATAAACTCGAACAAGAGGAACAGCAGCTTTATAATCAACGTCACACTATTGGGCAAATATCCGACCAGAAAGCAAAATATGCTAAAGAAATGACAAACTATCCTGATGCACCAAAAGACCTTGTTTCTGCATCTGAACTCATTCGCCAACAACAAGAAATATTAGCTCGAAATGGGGAAAATCAACGTTTAAGAGATAACGCAAATGTTTGTAATAGAGAATTGGCAGAAGCACAGATTACATTTAATCAGGCACAGGAACGTTTAAAAAAAGCCGAAAGCAACGCACTTATTGCCCGCAAATCCGCCGAAAATCTTAATAACGAAAGCACAGAAGAGCTAGAGCAAAACATTGCAAATATTGAGGCTATTAATATTAAAGTTAGGGCAAACCTCGATAAGGAAAAAGCCGAGGACGATTGCAAGGAATATGAAGGTCAATATAATACGCTAACTTCGAAGATAGAAACCATTCGTCAACAGAAAATGGACCTCTTAAATAATGCTAATTTACCTCTGGAGGGGTTATCTGTTGAAGATGGAGAGCTGGTCTATAACGGTTTCAAGTGGGACAACATGAGCGGATCAGACCAACTCAAAGTGTCAACAGCTATTGTTCGCAAACTCAATCCTAAGTGTGGATTCGTTCTCCTGGATAAGCTTGAGCAAATGGACCTAGATACTTTGCAGGAGTTTGGAAAATGGCTTGAACAAGAGGGTTTACAGGCAATTGCAACAAGGGTATCTACTGGTGATGAATGTTCAATTATCATCGAAGATGGGTATGTGGCAGGCGAAGAAACATCTACAAATGAAAACACATGGAAGGCAGGTACATTTTAATGGAACTAATTAAAGGTAAAATACAATCCGCTCAAAAAATAGTGATTTACGGTCCTGAAGGTATCGGGAAATCAACCTTCGCTTCTCAATTTCCAGCACCTCTTTTTATCGACACAGAGGGCAGCACAAAACATATGGATGTAATTAGAGTGCCAAAGCCTACTAGCTGGGCAATGTTATTAGAACAAGTCAAAGAAGTTAAACAAAGACGTATTTGTAGCACATTAGTTATAGACACAATCGATTGGGCAGAGCAATTATGCTTATCCTTTATATGCGCAAAATCCAATAAAACAGGCATTGAGGATTTCGGATACGGTAACGGATATGTGTATGAAAAAGAAGAGTTCGGAAAGTTTTTAAATCTTTTAGAAGAAGTAGTTGAATCTGGGAAGAATGTAGTATTAACAGCTCACGCTCAATTACGTAAGTTTGAACAACCAGATGAAGCAGGAGCATACGACAGGTGGGAGCTGAAACTTGGAAAAAAGACAGCGTCACAGATTTCCCCTTTAGTAAAAGAATGGGCAGACATGGTCTTATTTGCTAACTATAAAACCTATGCAATAGCAACAGATGATAAATCCAAAAAGTTTAAGGGGCAAGGTGGATTAAGGGTAATGTATACCAATCATCATCCTTGTTGGGACGGAAAGAATAGATGTGGGTTGCCTGGCGAGCTTAAATTTGATTACAGCGAAATTGCAAGCTGTATTCCCAATCTTATTCCGGAGCTCTCGAATCAACCGGAACAACAAAGTACACCTGTTAATGTACAGCCTGCAGTTTCCGAACCTGTACCTGTGTCAAAAGAAACTATTTCAACGAAATCACCAGATCCAGTAAAAGAAGATATCCCATTTTTAATGGCTGACATACCAAAGGCTCTATTGGATTTAATGATGCCTAATAAAGTCACGCCGGAAGAAATACAAAAAGCAGTAGCGGAAAAAGGGTATTATCCTGAGGATACGCCAATATCAACCTATGACAATCAGTTTATAAATGGCGTGTTAATCGGAGCATGGGAACAAGTTTTTAGTATGATTAAAAATAATCGAAGTTTACCATTTGGACAATAATTTACGAAAGCGAGGAAGAATAAATGAATGATATAAATGAAAAAGAATTAGGCTGGGACGACGAAATCGAAAAGGAAAGTAGTTTTACGTTATTACCGGAGGGTGATTATGATTTTACTGTAACAGCTTTTGAAAGGGCACGTCACAACGGAAGCACTAACTTACCTCCTTGTAACAAAGCAATTGTAAGTATAAGCATTGAGTCACCAGAAGGCAATACAACTATTAAGCATCTTCTGTTTTTACATACCATCACCGAGGGAATGTTAAGTGCGTTTTTTATAGCCATCAATCAAAAAAAGCATGGTGAAAAGCTCAAAATGAATTGGAACACTGTAATTGGATCAACAGGGCGTTGCAAAGTGTATATAGATAAATGGGTCAATGACAAAGGCGATGAAATGAAATCAAATAAAATTAAAAAATTCTATGAGCCTGCAGATGAGACGCCCAATCATCCGGCTCCAGCACAATATACGGCAGGTAATTTTTAAATATGGAACTAAGACCTTATCAACAGGAAGCAAAGCAAGCAGTGTTTGATCAATGGGCACAGGGAAACAAAAAAACACTGCTTGTGTTGCCCACAGGTTGTGGAAAAACAATCGTTTTTGCAAAGATAACTGAAGACTGTGTAAAATCTGGTGAACGAGTGTTAATTCTTGCACATCGAGGTGAACTTCTTGAACAAGCAGCAGATAAGCTTAGCAAAGCCACTGGTTTGGGTTGCGCTACTGAAAAAGCAGAGGAAAGTTGCATAGGTAGTTGGTTTAGGGTTGCTGTTGGATCTGTGCAGTCAATGATGAGAGAGAAAAGGCTAAGCCTTTTCTCCCCTGATTATTTTAATACGATAATCATCGATGAAGCACATCACTGTATTTCAGATGGATACCAACGTGTAATTAATCATTTTGATAGTGCTAAATTATTAGGCGTTACTGCTACACCTGACAGGGGCGATATGAAAAATTTAGGTCAAGTTTTTGATAGTTTAGCTTATGAGTATACTCTTCCAAAAGCTATTAAAGAGGGTTTTTTATCACCGATAAAAGCCCTCACTATACCATTGAAATTAGACCTATCAGGAGTAACTACACAAGCCGGTGATTTTAAAGTGAGCGAGCTAGGAACTGCTCTTGATCCTTACCTTTATCAGATTGCTGATGAAATGCAAAAGAATTGCTCAGACCGTAAAACGGTTGTATTTCTGCCACTCGTTAAAACTAGCCAGAAATTCAGAGATATATTAATCGAGAAGGGGTTTCGCGCAACCGAGGTGAACGGCGACAGTAAAGATAGATCACAAATACTCTCTGATTTTGACAAAGGCAAATACAATGTTCTTTGTAATTCAATGCTACTAACAGAAGGATGGGATTGTCCAAGTGTCGATTGCATTGTAGTATTGAGGCCAACTAAGGTCAGGGGCCTTTACAGTCAGATGGTGGGACGTGGTACCAGGCTATGTGATGGCAAGGAAAATCTTTTGCTATTAGATTTTTTATGGCATACAGAGCGTCATGAGCTTTGTCACCCTGCACATCTTATTTGTGAGAGTGAAGATGTGGCTAATAAAATGACGAAAAACATTGAAGAGGCTGGATGCCCGGTAGATATCGAAGAAGCGGAAGAACAAGCAGAAAGCGATGTTGTGGCAGAACGTGAAGAAGCACTTGCTAAAAGATTAGCTGAGATGAAAACCAGGAAGCGAAAGCTTGTTGACCCTCTACAATTTGAAATGTCAATACAAGCTGAAGACTTGGCGAATTATATTCCGGCTTTTGGATGGGAGATGTCCCCTCCATCTAATAAACAAATTACCACGCTAGAAAAGCTTGGGATTATGCCGGACGAAATAGGTAATGCAGGCAAGGCAACGAAGATATTAGAGCGATTAGATAAACGACGTACTGAAGGACTTACAACACCAAAGCAAATACGCTTTTTAGAGAGCAGAGGGTTTCAACACGTTGGGACCTGGCAATTTGATAACGCTAAGCATCTTATCGACCGCATTGCTTCAAGCGGTTGGAGAATTCCAGCAGGTATCACTCCATCACAATACACAGGAGAATAATTATGGAACAAAAAACGGACTTAATTAAAATTTTAGAGTACATAGATCCTACAATGCTTAACTATCAAGATTGGGTAAATGTTGGCATGGCATTAAAGCAGGAAGGCTATACCGTTGATGCATGGGATAGTTGGAGCATGCTTGATACTGGCCGATACCATAGTGATGAATGTGAAAAGAAGTGGAAAAGTTTCAACGGAACTAATAACCCTGTCACTGCAGGAACAATTGTGCAAATGGCAAAAGAAAACGGCTGGGAACCTGTACGAGAAAGTTATGAGCTTGATTGGGATAGTGAGATTGGTGTTAAAAATGATTTAGTAATCGTTGATAAAAACTGGATAGAGGGCAAGGAAATCACTATCCCAAATGATTGGAATCCTGTAAAACAGCTCATTACATACCTTGAAATATTATTCGAAGCAAGCGAAAATGTTGGATACGTTACTCAATGTTGGGAAAAAGACGGTAAGTTCTTGCCAACAAAGGGGTGCTGTGATCGTACGGCAGGAGAACTTATCGAACAGCTCAACAAGTGTGGTGGTGACATTGGTTCTGTGCTTGGAGACTATAATCAAGAAGCTGGGGCTTGGATACGATTTAATCCACTCGATGGAAAAGGTGTGAAAAACGAGAATGTCACTGAATTTAAATACGCTCTTGTTGAATCTGACACAATGGATATTGATAAGCAACACGCTATCTTAATTGAGTTGGAGCTACCCATAGCATGTTTAGTGCATAGTGGTAAAAAGAGCTTGCATGCTATTGTAAAAGTGGATGCTGCAAACTATGACGAGTATCGGAAACGAGTTGATTACCTATATACAGTTTGTCAAAAAAACGGCCTTAAAATTGATCGTCAGAACCGTAATCCTTCAAGGCTCAGCCGAATGCCTGGTATTATGAGAAGTGGCAACAAACAATTTTTAATTGGTACCAATATAGGTAAGGATAATTGGAATGAATGGCATGAATGGATTGAAAGTATTAATGACGATTTACCTGATCCGGAGAGTATGGCCGACGTATGGGACAACCTGCCTGAATTATCTCCTGCACTTATTGATGGGGTACTTAGACAAGGTCATAAGATGCTTGTAGCAGGACCATCAAAAGCGGGCAAATCTTACACTTTAATTGAGCTTTGTTGTGCTGTTGCAGAAGGTAAAAAATGGCTGGGGTTCAATTGTACAAAGGGTAAAATAATGTATGTAAATTTGGAGCTTGATAGAGCTAGTTGCTTACATCGTTTCAAGGACGTTTATACTGCTTTAGGATGGGAACCCAACAATATTAGTAATATTGATATTTGGAATTTGCGTGGTAAATCAGTGCCGATGGACAAGCTGGCACCAAAGCTTATTAGACGTGCATGCAAGAAAAACTACATAGCGATTGTTATTGACCCTATCTATAAAGTTATCACAGGTGATGAAAATAGCGCGGACCAGATGGCCAACTTTTGTAATCAGTTTGATAAGGTTTGTACCGAACTTGGTTGTGCGGTTATCTATTGTCATCATCATAGTAAAGGATCTCAGGGCGGTAAGAGGTCAATGGATAGAGCAAGTGGCAGCGGTGTTTTTGCGCGTGATCCAGATGCCTTGCTCGATTTAATCGAATTAGAGTTAACAGAAAAACTACTTAAGCAAGAAGAAAACAAAGCAATCTGCAAAGTATGTGAGCAATGGCTTGAGCGGTTTAAAGTAAACATTGATGAGGAGCTGTCTCAGGACGACTTATGTAGCAGTAATGCCATGCTAGAAGCATGCGATAAGCTATTACAAGATAAACAATATAAGTTGATGTTGGATGATATTAATATTGCTAAAAAGGCAGTACAAAGCCGTACAGCATGGCGTGTCGAGGGTACGCTAAGAGAATATCCGAAGTTTTCGCCCATCAATATGTGGTTTGATTATCCGATGCATAAAATTGATACTATTGGGGTGCTAAAAGATATTGAAACCGATGGAGAAAGGGCACCCTGGCAGAAGAACTTTGAAAAGAAAAAATCACCGGAAGAGCGAAAAAAAGAGAAAAAAGTTTCACTTGAAACAGCGTTTGAAGCATGTGGAATTGATGAAAAAGTATCCGTAAAATCTATGGCAGAATACATGGGCGTTAGTGAAAAAACAGTAAGAAATAGATTAAAAGAACATGGCGGTTTTTGGATTGACGAGGGAATTGTGGGTATGAAGTGAAAGGAAAAAGTCGAGAAATTTCCCTTGCTTTCCCTA
>Ga0183101_1000039_pt7 | contig 15595 bp, 17 predicted proteins | sample Biomet3_FD_127790 | JGI IMG/M metagenome (GOLD analysis project Ga0183101, IMG submission 127790) | Microbial communities from bioreactor (seeded with sewage sludge) at LBNL, California, USA - Biofuel metagenome 3 | ecosystem: Engineered > Bioreactor > Anaerobic > Unclassified ... | reverse complement strand
AGTGCTGGCCGTGTTGTTGCCAGGGTGGGGGGGACGCGCTGCGGGTGTTTTTGCCCCCCGCTTTTCGCACGTTCCGAAATCGGCCTCCCACCGGAAACGAAGCGCGGGGGAGACGCTTTTGGGTTGCATCCGGGCGGCACATTTGCTATACTGAATAAAATGCGAACAGGAGGCTGGCGGATGCTGATTTTGGGAATCGACCCCGGAATCGCCACCATTGGATTCGGTCTGGTGGAATTGGAACGGGGACAGGTGAAGATGCTCCGCTACGGCGCTGTCACCACACCGGCGGGCGTGCCGCTCTCCCGCCGGCTTTTTCAGATCGAGACGGATATGGAGGAGCTGCTGGGCCAGCTTCACCCGGACGCAATCTCCATCGAGGAACTGTTTTTCAACAACAATATCACCACCGGCATTGCCGTGGCCCATGGCCGGGGCGTCATTCTCTACGCCGCGGAAAAGTGCGGCGTCCCCCTGTACGAGTACACCCCCTCGCAGGTCAAGCAGGCGGTGGTGGGATACGGCAGGGCGGAAAAGCGCCAGGTGATGGAGATGACCCGGATGCTTCTCAAGCTCAAGGCGGTGCCCCGTCCGGATGACGCGGCGGATGCACTCGCTCTGGCGCTGTGCCATGCAAGGAGTTGCACTTCACAGCTCAGGCAGAATCCCGGCGTGAAGCAGACCATTTAAGGAGAGAGAAAATGTTTTACTATCTGGACGGCACGGTGGCGGAGCTGCTGCCGTATCTCGCAGTCATTGACTGCGGCGGCGTGGGCTATGCCTGCAAGACGACGAACAACACCCTCGCAAAGCTGAAAAAGGGACAGCGGGAGAAGCTGTACACCTACCTGAATGTGGGCGACGGCGTGTTCGACCTGTACGGATTCGCCACCCAGCAGGAGCTCAGCAGCTTCCGGCTGCTGATCGGGGTCTCCGGCGTGGGCCCCAAGGCCGCGCTGGCCATTTTGTCCGCCGGTACGCCGGAGACGCTGGCCATGGCCATCGTCACGGGGGACGAAAAATCTCTGACGGCGGCACCGGGCATCGGCAAAAAGATCGCCCAGCGCATCATTCTGGAGCTGAAGGATAAGATGGCCAAGGAGACGGCCGGGGGACTGGACTTCTCCGGCGGCAAGGGAACCCCCGCCGCGTCTCTTTTCACCAACAAGGCGTCGGAGGCCGCCACGGCGCTCTCGGTGCTGGGATATTCCAGTCAGGAGGTGTCCATGGCGCTCAAGGGCGTGGACGTGGAGCACCTGACGCTGGAGGAGATCATCCGCCAGAGCCTCAAAAAAATGGTGAAATGAGTTTTGACCGCCGTGACCGCGGCATTTTCCGCGCGCCCGGGGAAGAGCCGCTGACGGCTCTTTTGGCCGCTTGTAAGCAGGAGGAAACCAGTTGAGTATTGATTTTGGAAACGACATCTATGAAGAGCCCATCGTCACCAAAACGTTTCTGGAGGAGGATGCGGGCGAGGTGACGCTGCGCCCGAAAACGCTCAGGGAGTACATCGGCCAGGAAAAAGCCAAGGAGAATCTGGCCGTTTTCATCGAAGCCGCCCGCAAACGGACGGAGCCGCTGGATCACGTGCTGCTCCACGGCCCTCCCGGTCTGGGCAAGACCACGCTGGCGGGCATTATCGCCCAGGAGATGGGGGTGAATATCCGCATCACCTCCGGTCCGGCCATTGAAAAGCCGGGAGACCTGGCGGCACTGCTGACCAATCTGGGGGAGAACGACATTTTATTCGTGGACGAGATCCACCGGCTGAACCGGGCGGTAGAGGAGATTCTCTACCCCGCCATGGAGGATTACGCGCTGGATATCATCGTGGGCAAGGGGCCCTCGGCCAACTCCATCCGGCTGGATCTGCCCAAGTTCACCCTGATCGGCGCCACCACCCGGGCGGGACAGCTCTCCGCTCCGCTGCGGGACCGCTTCGGCGTGACGCTGCGGCTGGAGCTTTACACTCCGGAGGAGCTGGCGCTGATCGTCAAGCGCAGCGCCGGGATTCTGAACGTGCCCATCGAGGAGGAGGGAGCGACGGAGATCGCCAGGCGCTCCCGCGGCACGCCCCGAATCGCCAACCGGATGCTGCGCCGGGTCCGGGACTTCGCCCAGGTGAAAGCGGACGGCGTGATTACAAAGCCGGTGGCGGACAAGGCGCTCTCCGCGCTGGAGATCGACTATCTGGGGCTGGATTCGGTGGATCGGCGGATGCTCACCGCCATGATCGAAAACTACGGCGGCGGCCCGGTGGGACTGGAGACCCTCGCCGCCACCATCGGAGAGGAGTCCGTCACACTGGAGGACGTCTACGAGCCGTACCTCATGCAGCTGGGCTTCCTGACGCGGACTCCCCGGGGCCGCTGCGTCACGCAAAAGGCATATCAGCACCTCGGCATCACCATTCCCGGCGGAGCGGACGCGGGAGAGCAGCTCTCTTTCTGAGCGGGGAATTTTTCTGAAAAATCGATACGGCGCCGCCTGTTCAGGACGGTGCGGAATGGAGTTTGTAAAATGGGTAAATTGTTCGGAACCGACGGCATCCGCGGTATCGTTGGAGAAAATCTGACGGCGGAGCAGGCGTTTCGGGTGGGGCAGGCAGTCTCCTCCGTCCTGGCGGAGGAATCTGGCCGGCGTCCCGTGGTAATGATCGGCAAGGATACGCGCATCTCCTCCGATATGCTGGAGTGCGCGCTGATCGCGGGCATCTGCTCCGTGGGCGGAGACGTGAAGCCTCTGGGGACCATTCCCACGCCCGCCGTGGCCTATCTGACCGTCCGGGAGCGGGCGGATGCCGGCATCGTGATCTCCGCCTCCCACAACCCGTATGAACACAACGGCATCAAGGTGTTTAACGGGCAGGGATACAAGCTGCCGGACGAGACGGAGGCCCGAATCGAGGATAAGATCCTATCTCCGCAGCCCATGAAGCTCCGCACCCGGGGCGAGATCGGCCGCCGTCATCATGGAATGCGTCAGCTCAAACAGGAGTACATCAATTTTCTCGCCTCCACGGTGGAGAGCGATTTGAGCGGTCTTAAGATTCTGGTGGACTGCGCCAACGGCGCGGCCTCCGCCACGGCGCCGGAGCTGTTCGGCCGTTTCAAGGCGAAAACCGACTTTATTCACCGGGAGCCGGACGGCGTCAACATCAATAACTTCTGCGGCTCCACGCATCTGGAGGACCTTTGCCGCAGCGTCCGCGCCGGCGGCTACGATATCGGCGCCGCGTTCGACGGAGATGCCGACCGGTGTCTGCTGGTGGACGAGACCGGCGCCGTCATCGACGGCGATCAGGTGCTGGCTGTCTGCGCCACGGACATGAAACGCCGGGGCAAGCTGAACGGAAACGCCATTGTCGCCACAGTGATGTCCAATCTGGGTCTCCATGAATTCTGCCGGAAAAACGGCATCGACCTGATCTGCACCAGCGTGGGCGACCGCAACGTGCTGGAGGAGATGCTCCGCCGCGATTACCGCATCGGCGGGGAGCAGTCCGGCCATACGATCTTCACGGAGGTGGAGACCACCGGCGACGGCGAGGTGACCGCCCTCCAGTTTTTGCAGGTTTTGAAAACCTCCGGGGCCCGCGCCTCGGAGCTCGCGGCCTGCTGCGTCCGGTATCCGCAGGTGCTCATCAATGTGGAGGTGCCCCACTCCGGCGGCGTCAAGGAGAAGATCATGGCCTCGCAGGAGCTGAAGGACGCCATAGCGGCGGAGGAAGCCGCCCTGGGCGACTCCGGACGGGTGCTGGTCCGGCCCTCCGGAACGGAACCGCTGATCCGCGTCATGGTGGAGGCCAAGACCTCGGAGCGAGCGGACGAAGTGGCAAAAAAGCTGACCAATTTCGTAAAAACGCTGAAAATGTGAGAAAAGAACCCGGCAAATTCGATTATTTACTTGACATTTCTGACAAAGAACAGGTATAATACCATATGTGTAAATGCAACGAGAGCTTATCTGAACATCCAAATCAGCCCGCGGACGAGGAGCTTTGCCGTCTGGCAGGGGAGGGAGACCGCTTTGCGGAGGAACTCCTGATTACCCGGTATACCCGCCTGGTCCGCACCTGTGCCCGTCCGTTTTTCCTGATCGGCGGGGACAGCGAGGATCTGACGCAGGAGGGAATGATCGGTCTCGTAAACGCAGTCCGGGAATACGATGCCGCAAAAGAGGCGTCTTTCCGCACTTTCGCAGAGATCTGCATTCGCAACCGCCTGTATTCCGTCCTTCGCGCGGCGGCGCGGGACAAGCATCTTCCCCTGAATCAGTCGGTTTCTCTGGATACACCCTTCTTTGATAGTAATTCCTACACCTCTGGGACCAATAATCTGGCAGAGCGCGACCCTGAAGATTTCCTGATCGACAGGGAACACACCAAGAGCCTCTTATCCGGTGTCCGGAAACAGTTGTCCGAGTTCGAAGCGAAGATTTTGGGGTACTATTTAGACGGTCTTTCTTGCAGGGAAATTGCCGAGACAGTCGGCAAATCCCCAAAGTCCGTGGACAACGCTGTGCAGCGAATCCGTCGCAAGATGGCACAGCAACTTCTTTCCGGCGATTTCAGCCTGAGCTGAGCGCAATATATTTTTCTGTCAAAGAGAGGGTAAAATCATGTACGAAGACAAGACTTTAGTTTGCAAAGAGTGCGGCCAGGAATTTGTGTTCACCGCCGGTGAGCAGGAGTTTTATGCTGAGCGCGGTTTCCAGAACGAGCCCCAGCGCTGCAAGGCCTGCCGCGATGCGCGCAAGAACGCTGCCCGCGGTCCCCGTCAGTATTACACTGCTGTCTGCGCTTCCTGCGGCGGCGAAGCCAAGGTTCCTTTCGAGCCGAAGTCCGATCGTCCCGTCTATTGCAGCGAGTGCTTCGCCAAGATGAGAGAGCAGCAGAGATAATCTGACCTGTCATTTCGCAACGGAAATACCAGTCGGCCAAACAAGCCGGCTGGTATTTTTTTGCCCCTCGCTTTTAAAAACTTAACGGTTTTTTAACAAAGACGGCGCATGATGACTGCCGCAGGCCTCAAACTAAACGGGTCCCGACATTAAAAAGGGGAGAGGACCCATGAAACCGAATTTTGTCCGCGCCGCTTTGTGCCTGTTCCTGCTCATGGCCGTCATCGCCGCGGCTGCGGTGCGCGTGCGGGGAGAGACTGCTTTTGAATACGGCACCGCCGAGGGGAAAGCGGCCGCCTGTCCCGATGTTCGCTTCGCGGTGCTCAGCGACATCCACCTCTATGACTGCGCCCTGGGGACGTGCGGTTCAGCGTTTGCCTCGTGCCTCGCTTCCGATGAAAAACTGCTGCCGGAGAGCGGGGAGCTGCTGGAGGCCGCCGTACAGAAAATATTGACCTCCGGCGTTCAGTTCGTGCTGGTGCCGGGCGATCTCACCAAGGACGGGGAGTGCTCCAGCCACCGCAGGGCGGCGCAGATCCTGAGCAGGCTCACGAAAGCCGGCATCCGCGTCTATGTGGTGCCGGGCAACCACGATGTTGACAATCCCCGCGCTTTCCGTTACGCGGGCAGCCAGACCGCGTCCGTTCCCTGCGTCACGGCGGCGGAGTTCGCGGAGATATACGGCGGCTGCGGCTATGCGGACGCCATCCTGCGGGATCCCAACTCCCTGAGTTATGTGGTTCAGCCCGTAAAAGGGCTGTGGATCGCGGCGTTGGATACCTGCCGGTACTGCGACAATCAGCCGGACGGATACGAAACTGTGGGCGGCAGACTGACGCGGGCGCAGACGGACTGGCTCACGCAGGTGCTGGAGCGGGCGCAGCGCACGGGAAACGCTGTTTTTGTCCTGGCGCATCACGGATTGGTGGAACACTGGAACGGCCAGCGCCTCCTGCACCCGGATTACCTGGTCGATCACTACGCCGAGATCGGCAGGCTGCTGGCCTCCTGGAACGTCCGTCTTGCCTTTACGGGCCACTACCACGCCCAGGATATCACCACCGCCGACTTTGGGACCTGCGGGACGCTGACCGACATTGAAACCGGAGCGCTGGTCACGCCTCCCTGCCCGGTCCGGTTCTGCACGATCGTCCGGGGCATTCTGCATGTCTCCACCGTGACGCTCGCGCAGAGCGTTCTCTCAGCAGAGGCGTTTCCGGAGGCCGGGGCGGAATTTGTCCGGAAAAATTTTACGGAGGAGGTCCGGGAGGACCTGAAGAAGTACCGCCTGAGCGATGCCGACGCCGCCGTACTGGCAAAGAGCACCGCCGCCGCGCTGATCGCTCACGACAACGGCGACGAGGACCCCTCCCGGCGCCGCCTGCCGGAGCTTGAAACCCTGTCCCCATATGGAAAGCTGGCATATGAGACCGTCCTCAAGCGGATCGACGACGGGCTTTGGCAGGACCTTCCGCCGGCGGACAACAACTGCACGCTGAATCTGAACTAAAACGGGGAACCGCGGCATGGGTTCCGCTCCGCTCTCCAAAAACACAGGTTTTCCAGTTTTCTTTCCGTTTTCTATTGAATTTCTGCGGAATTCAGGATATAATACCATCGTTCAATTTTTGTCAGAAATCAACATGAAGATTCTGGATTTGGAGGACACATTTTATGGTCGAGATCACAAAAGACACCATCATCGGTGATATTCTGGACGTTGCGCCCCAGACGGCTCCCATTTTCCTTTCCATCGGGATGCACTGCCTGGGCTGCCCCTCTTCCCGCGGCGAGACGGTGGAGGAGGCCTGCATGGTCCACGGCATCGACGTGGATAAGCTGCTGGCCCTGGTGAACGAGGAAGCCAACAAGGAGCCCAAGGAGTAACTGATAAACGAAGTCCGGCGGCGCATACGGAGAGACCCTCTCCGTATGCGTTTTCGTCGGATTTGCGGCGAATGGAGGAAGCGGCATGGCGGCGCACGGCAAACTGGAACTGACCCCGCGCCTGCGCCAGCTGGCAGACTGGGTGGGCGAGAACGCGGCGTTTGCCGACATCGGGACCGATCACGGCTATCTGCCGGTCTGGCTCGTCCTGAACGGACGGGTCTCCTCCGCCATCGCAAGCGATCTGCGTCCCGGGCCGCTTGCCCACGCGCAGGCCACCGCCGCGGAATACGGCGTGAGCGGCCGCGTGCAGCTCCGTCTGGGAGACGGACTGCGGGGCCTGGGGCCTCAGGATGCCGACACCATCGCCATCGCCGGCATGGGCGGCGAAAATATCGCGCTGATCTTATCCTCCGCCCCGTGGACGGCCGACGGGCAGCATCGCCTGCTGCTTCAGCCGATGTCGCGGAGCGAGGTTTTGCGGGAGTTCCTGGCGGAAAGCGGCTACGTGATCCTGCGGGAGGCGCTGGCCGAGGACCGGGGAACGCTCTATCCCGTGCTGGAGGCCGTCGGCGGACAGATGCATCTGTCTCCCGGGCAGCTTTACGGCGGAGCCGCGCTGACCCGCGACCCGCTGGAGGAGCGGTATCTGATCGAGCGGATCATTCAATTGCAGCGTGCTGTGGCGGGGCTGAATCAGTCCTCGTTTCCGTGTGACCGGGAAAAGGCCGATCACCTGCGGGATGCGATCACCTCGCTGCTGGCTATGAGAGAGGAGTGGCGTCATGACAACTGTCCGGGAAATTGAGAGCCGTCTTTTTGAGCTGGCTCCCCGCAGCGGCGCCATGGAATGGGACAACGTGGGTCTGCTGGTGGGCGATCCGTCGGCGGAAGTCTCCCGCGTTCTGGTGGCGCTGGACGTTACCCAGGGCGTGGCGGAGGAGGCAGCGGCCATGGGCGCCCAGCTCATCGTGGCCCATCATCCTGTCATGAACTGCAAATGGCTTCCGGTACAGACCGTTCGGGAGGATACGCCTCAGGGACGGCTGCTGACGTTTTTGCTGCGCGCCGGGATTTCGGCGATTTGTATGCATACCAATCTGGATGTGGCGAAGGGCGGTGTCAACGATGCTCTGGCGGAAACGCTGAAGCTGGTTGACCCTGGGCCGCTTTGCGAGGATGGGCTCGGACGGATCGGAACGATCCCGGACGGGCCGAAGCCTCTGGCGGCCTTTGCCGCCGATGTGTGCGCCGCGTTGAAATGCAGCGGGCTGCGCTATGCGGACGCCGGCCGGCCGGTTTTCCGCGTGGCGGTGGGCGGAGGCGCCTGCGGCGAGTTCGCCGATCGGGCTGTCGCCTGCGGCTGCGACACATTTGTGACCGCGGATCTGAACTATCACGCGTTTTTGGACGCGGGGCCCAAGGGGATCAACCTGATCGACGCCGGACATTTTCCGACGGAAAACGTGATCTGCCCCGTTCTGGTCCGTGCGCTGCGCGCCTCTTTCCCCACATTGGAGATCAAACAGTCGGCCTCCCACCGGGAAGTCATTCAGTACTATAAAGGAGAATAATTACTATGTCTGGACATTCTAAATGGCATAATATCCAAAAGACCAAGGGCGCTGCGGACGCCAAGCGCTCTCAGGCTTTCACCAAGATCGCCCGTGAGATCATCGTGGCCGTCAAAGAGGGCGGCAGCGGCGACATCAACAACAACTCCCGCCTGGCCACCGTGATCGCCAAGGCGAAAGCGGTCAATATGCCCAACGACAACATCAAGCGCACCATCGACAAGGCGCTGGGCTCCGGCAATAGCGACAGCTTTGAATCCGTTACTTACGAGGGATACGGCCCCGGCGGCGTGGCCGTGATCGTGGACGCGCTGACCGACAACCGCCAGCGCACCGCGCCGGAGGTCCGCCACTATTTTGATAAGTGCAACGGCAATCTGGGCGCGATCGGCTGCGTGTCCTGGTCCTTCGACCGCAAGGGCGTGATCGTCATTGACAATGAGGACGGGGAACTGGACGAGGATACCGTGATGATGGACGCGCTGGACGCCGGCGCCGCTGATATGGAGGCGGACGGCGACGCGCTGGAGATCACCACCACGCCGGAGGCATTCAACGACGTGGTGAAGGCGCTGGAGGAGAAGGGGTATTCCTTCGTCAACGCCGATATCGAAATGGTGCCCCAGAACTACATCACTCTGACGGAAGAGGGCGACGTCCACAACATGGAGCGCCTGATCGAGTTCTTGGAGGACAACGAGGACGTGCAGAACGTCTGGCACAACTGGGACAACGAATAAAACGGAAAGCGCCGCGGGACATCCCCGCGGCGCCTTTTTAATCACTATTATGAACAAAAGATTAGTTTTGCTTTAAATTACGCCAGTGAAGCGCAATTTTTACTGCGGATGATCCGGCGGCAGGGAGGGAAAAGAAGGCCCCGACCGCGTATTCCACGGCCGGGACCATATCTTAGCTGCGAGCAAAACTATAAGCCGGGTTCTGTAATCGGCAGTCATCTATCTCGACGTACCGTCGCCGATACGCTCAAGCCACCCCGGGAGCGGCCGGGCCAGCCAAATGCTCCCATTCCGGTGTTGCTCCGGATAGAGTTTACAGCGACGGACCGTTCCCGACCGTCGGGTGAGCTCTTGCCTCACCTTTCCACCCTTACCGGCAAAGCCGGCGGTATATCTCTGTTGCACTTTTCCTAAAGTCGCCTTCGGCGGGTGTTACCCGTTATCCTTGCCCTGTGGAGCCCGGACTTTCCTCATAAACGGCCTTTCGGCCTGTTCACGCGACTGCCCGTTTTCCTCGCAGAAGTCATTATACAGGCGTACAGGGAAAAAGTCAACCGAGTCTGCATTGAACTTTCGGCCGGAGGGATGTATAATAAACTGTAAATTTTTTGTCCGCCTTTTGAAATTAAAACTGGGGAGCGATTGCATGACCTTTTCTGAATATCTGGAGACTCTGAAACATAAAACGGTGGCGGTAATCGGCATCGGCGTATCCAACCGGCCTTTGATCGAGGCCCTGCTGCGCAGCGGGGTTGCCGTGACCGCCTGCGATAAAAAGGAGCGAGAGGCGCTGGATGGCCAGGCAGAGGCGCTGGAAGCGCTTGGGGCGCGGCTTCGCCTGGGGCCCGACTATCTCACCGGGCTGGATCAGGACGTGATCTTCCGGACGCCCGGACTGCGTCCGGATCGGCCGGAGCTGGCCGCCGCCGTGCGGCAGGGCAGCACGCTGACCTCCGAGATGGAGGTGTTTTTTGAGGTGTGTCCCTGCCCCATCATCGCCGTGACCGGCAGCGACGGAAAAACCACCACGACCACCATCATTGCAGAACTTCTGAAAGCGGCGGGCCGCACGGTCCATGTGGGCGGAAATATCGGCCATCCGCTGCTGACGGAGGCCGGCGGAATGCGCCCGGACGATGTGGCGGTGCTGGAGCTGTCCTCGTTCCAGCTGATGACCATGACCCACAGCCCCCATATCGCCGTAGTGACCAATCTGGCCCCCAACCACCTGGATATGCACAAGGATATGGCGGAGTATATTGCTGCAAAGGAAAAAATCTTTACACATCAGTCCGCTCAGGATATTGCTATTTTTAACGCAGACAACGACATCACGCGCGGCCTCTCCGGAAAGGCGGTGGGGCAGGTGCGCCTCTTCTCCCGGAGGGAGGAGCCTGAAGAGGGCGTCTTTCTGCGCGGGGACGCCATCCTGGTCCGCGGCGGGGGCCGGGAGCGTCAGGTGATGAACACGGGAGATATCCGCCTGCCGGGCGTCCACAACGTCGAGAACTTTATGGCGGCCATTGCCGCCGTGGACGGCCTCGTTCCGGACGACACCATTCGGGAGTTCGCCCGGAGCTTTGCGGGGGTGGAGCACCGCATCGAGCTGGTGCGGACGCTCCGCGGCGTACGGTATTACAACGATTCCATCGCCAGCAGCCCCTCCCGCACCATCGCGGGACTGCGCTCTTTCCAGCAGAAGGTGATCCTGATTGCCGGCGGCTACGATAAGCACATCCCCTTCGACGTGCTGGGGCCCGAGGTGGTTGAGCACGTCAAGCTGCTCATCCTCTGCGGCGCCACGGCCGAAAAGATCCGTCAGGCCGTCGTCAGCGCGCCGGGATATCGGGAGGGAACGCCGGAGATCCTGGTTCTGGACGACTTCCGCAAGGCGGTGGAAACCGCCTCCGCCCGGGCGCAGGAGGGCGACGTGGTAACTCTCTCTCCGGCGTGCGCGGCGTTCGATCAGTTCAAAAACTTTATGGAGCGCGGCAAGGTCTACAAAAAAATTGTCGGCGAGCTGAAATAAAAGCCGCCGGAAAAGTAAAAATAGGGAAAAGCCCTCTCCGCATAGAATAGTGCGGGAGAGTGGTTTTATGTGGGGATTTTACGGCTACCGCCGCCGGATGAGCCGCCGGGCGCTGGGGCGCTTTCTGGCGTTTTTGCTGCTGGCGGGGCTCGGCGCGCTGACGGTGATCGCGGTGATCCAGATGCGCTCCATGCTGACCCGGCTGGCTACCAGCCGGGTTTCCAGCACCGTCAACCGGATCGTAACGGAGGCTGTGAACACGGCCATCGACGACGGGGAGTTTCAATACGACCGCCTGATCTCCTTTGAAAAGGACAACGACGGCAAGATCACGGCCGTCAAGAGCAATATGCCGGAGTTCAACCGGCTGCAATCGGCGATTTTGAAGCAGGTTCTTCAGGGGATCTCCGACGTCTCCACCCGGGACCTCTCCATTCCGCTGGGCAGTCTGACCGGCTCCGACCTGCTGGCGGGCCGCGGGCCCCTTATCACCGTGCGGATGCAGTCGGTGGGATCTTCCACCGCATGGCTTCAAAATGAGTTTACCTCCGCCGGGATCAACCAGACCAAGCACCAGATCCTGCTGAATGTGGACGTATACGTCAGTATCCTGCTGCCGGCTTTTACCACCGCCACCAAGGTCAGCAACTCCTTCACCGTGGCGGAGACCGTGATCGTCGGCTCCGTGCCGGATTCCTATACCTACTTCAGTTCGGACACCCCTGTCAAGAACAGCGCGGAGGATTACGTGCTGAACGGAAACTGACAAAAGAAAGGCAGAACAAGCATGGATTACCGGGAAGAAATGAAAGAACTGCGGGAACGGCTGAACCGCAACGCCTATCTCTACTATGTCATGGACGCGCCGACCATGCCCGACTATGAATACGATCAGCTCAACCGCCGTCTGGAGGAGCTGGAGACCGCCCACCCGGAGGAGGTCACGTCGGATTCTCCCACTCAGCGGGTGGGCGACAAGATTTTGGAGGGCTTTACGCCCTATACCCACGCGGTTCCGCTGGAGAGCCTTCAGGACGTGTTCAATCCCGACGAGGTGGCGGAGTTCTGCGAGCGGGTCCGGGAGGCGCTGGGAACTGCGGCGGTGGAGTATTCCATGGAGCCCAAGGTAGACGGATTGTCGGTGGCGCTGGAATACCGGGACGGCGTGTTTGTCAGCGGGGCCACCCGGGGAGACGGCCGGGTAGGGGAGGATGTGACGGAGAATCTGCGCACCATCCGCTCCATCCCCATGTCGCTGCCGGAAAAGCTGCCCCGCCTGATCGTCCGGGGCGAGGTCTATATGGCCCGCAGCGTCTTTGAGGAGCTGAACGCAGAGCGGGAGATTCGGGGCGAGGCCCTGCTGGCCAATCCCCGGAACGCGGCGGCCGGCTCTCTGCGGCAGCTCAACCCGAAAATCGCGGCGCAGCGGCGGCTGGATATCCAGATCTTCAACCTCCAGCTGGCCGAGGGACGGGATTTCGCCACCCACACGGAGACGCTGGAATACCTGGCCTCCCAGCATTTCAAGGTCATCCCGCACCGAACGGTCAGCACCGTTTCGGACTGTCAGGGAGAGATCGTGGACATCAACGAACGGCGCATGAGCTACCCATTCGATATGGACGGCGCCGTCATCAAGGTCAACAGCCTGTCCGACCGTGAAAAGCTGGGCAGCACGGTGAAATATCCCAAATGGGCCATCGCCTACAAGTATCCGCCGGAGAAAAAGCCCTCCCGGGTGCTGGATATCGTGGTGCAGGTGGGCCGCACCGGCGTGCTGACGCCCAGAGCCGTGCTGGCGCCGGTGCATCTTGCCGGGACCACGGTGCAAAGCGCCACGCTGCACAACCAGGACTATATCACGGAGAAGGACATCCGCATCGGGGATACCGTCATCGTGCAAAAGGCGGGGGAGATCATCCCGGAAATCGTGGAGGTGGACACTGCCAGCCGGCCCGAGGGCACAAAGCCCTACCTGCTGCCCGATTTTTGCCCGGTGTGCGGCGCGCCCGTCACCCGGGACGTGGATGGGGCCGCCACCCGCTGCACCGGCGCGGAGTGCCCGGCGCAGCTGCTGCGCAACATCACCCACTTCGCCAGCCGGGACGCCATGGATATCGACGGGCTGGGGCCCGCCGTCATCCAGCAGCTGATCGACGGGAAGCTGGTCCGCACCGCCGCGGACCTGTACGACTTGCAGGCGCAGGATGTCGCGCAGCTGGACCGCATGGGCGCCAAATCCGCGGAAAATCTGACCGGAGCGATCGAGCGCTCCAAGGGAAACGACCTTTCCAAGCTGCTCTATGCGCTGGGAATCCGGCAGGTGGGCGTGAAGGCGGCAAAGGTCCTCTCCACGCATTTCAAGAGCTTTGACGCGCTGAACGCCGCCTCGCTGGAAGAGCTGACGGAGATCAGCGACGTGGGCGCCGTTACAGCGCAGTTCGTTTTGGACTGGCTGGCCGCGCCGCAGTCCAGGGACCTGATCGCCCGGCTGAAACGCGCGGGCGTCAATATGGTGAGCACGGAAAAGCTGGTGGACGACCGTTTTTCCGGTCAGACCTTTGTCCTGACCGGTACGCTCAGCCGCCTGGACCGGAAAACCGCCGAGGCCATGATCGAGGCGCGGGGCGGCCGGGCAGCCTCGTCCGTCTCCAAGCGCACCACCTACGTTGTGGCGGGGGAGGACGCCGGCTCCAAGCTGCGCAAGGCGCAGGAGCTGGGAATCCCCGTTTTGTCGGAGGAGGAATTTGAGGCGCTTGTCAAATAAAACACGCAAAGGACGGCCGCGGAAAGGAAATTCCGCGGCCGTCCTTTTTGTTCTCTGTGGGTCTCCGGGGGTCATTGATCGAACGACGGGTTCACAAAATACGCGTTCTTCTGGTCGAGACGGTCCTTCGTCAGGCGCAGCCCCTCGCCGAACCTCTGAAAATGGACGATCTCACGGGCCCGCAGGTAGCGGATGGCATCGGTTACATCCGGGTCGTCGGAAAAACGGAGGATGTTGTCGTAGGTAACACGCGCCTTTTGTTCTGCTACGTCCGCGTAATGACAACATCAGTGGGGGGAGAAATAAATGTAATTTCAATTGGTCAAGCAGTTGGAATGAAGTTTACCGTGCTTGCCCCACGAGAAGGATTGAACGGGAATCATTCTTAAATACATACGAAGAAAACGGCTTCAAAGTGCCTCCTGATAAGGGTGAAAATGATCCGCAAGAATATTCCATGTCCACGTTTATTCGACTGAATCACATCAGGAGATTTGTTACAATTGATTCAAGGTTTCAGCCACCGTTAACCTTAGCAAAAGGTCATACGACTAAAGAGAATGGAAAGTCCTGCAAAACAAAATCGTTTAAAAAGTGCAAAAGCTCTCATGTTGATTGGTGGCTCTATGAGGGTGCAGAGCCGTGGCAAGCTTTTAAGGAGACTACATATGAATATGAATTCGAACATTTTCCTGATAGGCAATAATGGGCTTCCAGATCTGTACATGGATATGGTATTGGCTGAATCAACAAGGCCAATCCTGTTTACCTGTACGGATTTTCATGATGACTTATATATATGCTCGTGTCATTGTGCCAACGGAGAGAAGTGTGAATGGATCATAATTCCAACAACGCCAGAGAGAGTTGTTGATCTTCTGGAAAATAAATTGGCTATTCGGGATATTTTTACCAACTTTGAAGAGTACGGGTTTATTGCAACTTTATACGCAGGGGAAAAGGGCTGGGCAATTAAGAAGATTCCGATACTTGAAATTCCAGATGAGATTCTTCCGACTGCTAATTATTTCATGGAAGCTGAGGAAGATGAATTTACCATGGAAATCGCTGATCTGACCAAGATTCATACCGGAAAGCCGCTGAATCTTCCCTTGCCAGACATTACAAAAAAATAATAGCAGTTGATCTAAGCCCATCACCTATTATGAGGTGGTGGGCCTTTTCTTTTTACGCTATGATCCTTGTCTTGGAAAGTCAACCTCAAAAGTGCCTCAAATGTTAGCAGGGGATATAAATGAGAAATTGCTTCAAAAAGTATTTCAGAAGTGGAGAAATCGCTCTATTGGTACAGATTTTATGAGGTTGGGGGATTGCCTCGATAGGGTATACCATACGGGACAAATCTTATTTTAAGGCATATTTGAGACCAATAATAAATTGGTTATGACAATGCAAATTTAAAATAATCATGGAGGATTTAGAGAAAGATGAAAGGTTTATTTAGGCAAGGCGGATCGCCGAAGAAGAAAGCATTTACTCTTGTAGAGCTGCTAGTGATAATGGCGGTCATAGCAGTTCTATTCATAGTCTTAATCAGTAAAGTCGATTTTGCAACAGATAAAGCAAAGTTGTCAGGCGTACAAACAGATTTCAGATCATTCTATGGCATGTTTTTCCTTTGCGTCCGCAAAGACACGTTCAATCGTCTCTTTGCGCTTTGCGTAGAGATCCCGGT
>Ga0183101_1002034_pt1 | contig 15603 bp, 15 predicted proteins | sample Biomet3_FD_127790 | JGI IMG/M metagenome (GOLD analysis project Ga0183101, IMG submission 127790) | Microbial communities from bioreactor (seeded with sewage sludge) at LBNL, California, USA - Biofuel metagenome 3 | ecosystem: Engineered > Bioreactor > Anaerobic > Unclassified ... | reverse complement strand
CCAAACCCGGCGAGCCCCTCCCTGCCCCCGGGACGCCCCCAACCAAAGAGAAGACCGCCCAGTATTCCTATGCATTCTCCTCCTGGGACAAGCCGCTCGAGAACATCACGAACAACTGCGACCGCTACGCCCAGTACGCCAGCTCGGTCAACCAGTACACGGTCAAATTCGTCAACTACGACGGATCCGTCCTGCAAACAAACATCGTCGATTATGGGTCTTCCGTTGATTATTCAGGAGTCAAACCCTCAAAGCCAGCCGATGATGACTATGGTTACGTTTTCACCGGGTGGGACAATTCCACGGTCGCGATCACAGGGGACGTCACCGCGACGGCGCGGTATACGAAGGCGGATTATCTCGATTACGTCCTCAGCTCGGATGAGACCTATTACATTGCTTACAAATCCGCGACGGCTACGCTGCCACAAAATATCGTTATTCCAACGCAATATAAAAAGATGCCGGTGAAGGCAATTGGCGATTCCGCCTTCAAAGATACCGAAATTACCAGCGTAATTATTGGCGATTCGGTGACGTCCATCGGGTCAAGTGCCTTCGAGAGTTGCAATTCCCTCACCTCGGCCTCGATTCCTTCCTCCGTGACGTCCATCGGGTCAAAGGCCTTCGAGATTTGCAATTCCCTCACCTCGGTCTCGATTCCTTCCTCCGTGACGTCCATCGGGTCAAGTGCCTTCGAGACTTGTTCTTCCCTCACCTCGGTCTCGATTCCTTCCTCCGTGACGTCCATCGGGTCAAGTGTCTTCGAGAGTTGCCATTCCCTCACCTCGGTCTCGATTCCTTCCTCCGTGACGTCCATCGGCTACAGCGCTTTCTGTTATTGTTCTTCCCTCACCTCGGTCTCGATTCCTTCCTCCGTGACGTCCATCGGCATCTACGCTTTCTGTTATTGTTCTTCCCTCACCTCGGTCTCGATTCCTTCCTCCGTGACCGCCATCTGGTCAAGTGCCTTCGAGAGTTGCACGCTTCTCTCAGCCGCTGCTTATGGTGGAACGACGGCCGCTTTTACTGCCGCTGTTGGCACAAAGCTTTCGGAGATTTTCTTGTCCACGCGGGTCCAGTATGTTCAGTGCTCGGATGGCAAAGTGACGCTTTCGTGATCACCGTCTAAACGGCGTTTCGCAACCCATTTGTACACCGTTGCCCAGCGGCGGGTGGTCTTTTCGGCTAGGATGACACTTCAAAAAAGTGAGTATCTTATATTACATAGTAATATAAAAAATAGCCTCCCGAAATCTTGCCATTTCCCCGCCATCCCGACCAAAAATTTGTAATTCATTAGTCGCTATCGAATAAAATCTAGAAAAGACGATTTTCTGTATAGCGATTTTCAGTGATATCGAGCGCGAAAATCGTTTGTTTTGCTTGCTTGTTGCTTTAGGCGGGAGGGGTATGCAGGCGCAGTCTGCATCACTTCCCTTATCCTGTTTCACTTACTTGGGCGTCGTTTCGTAGGAGGCCTAAGCGTAAAAGCAAAGGATAATCGTACTCTGCGGTTCTGGACCGTCTATAGTTTGTCGGTTCCCCTTATAGGCCAGGTCATAAGCGGCGGCGGAGAGACCTAATTGTCATCGCTTCCCTCCGATGACGATGTCAAAGCGTATCAATTCGAAGGTTAGGCCCATTGTAGGATGAAAAAGAAGAAAATCAAAATGGCCATCCCTTTAGTATCGGGTTAATTACTACAATGTAAAGGTCGCTTCGTTCTCGAGTGAAAATCCCTTGGTTTTGGAAAAACGATTAATTTCCCTACATCCCCAAATTTTCAAAAAACAGGGTATTTTTGTCCCCAAAAAGGACCGAGACGCAAGGGACTTTTTCTAACGAAAAGATTTACATTTATTTTTCTTCGTCGTCTTAACTCAGCATTTCTTATGAATCGGGTAAAAATTCCATTTTGTCATTCGATTGGCTCGTGCAGGATGTCGTTGATCGCGTGGAGGCTGCTTTCCGGGTCGTCCATAAAATGGACGATGTTAGTCCTTCTCTTGCCCCCGTCGTTCCACGTGATGATCAACCTCGCATAGAGCTTGAAGGACAAGGCTCCGATCTGGAGCGAGAAAAGACGGAAAAGGCCGACCTTTTGGATTTTCTCGAGCGGGATGATGATGCCTTTCGACGCGCTGTCGCGGATGCCAAGCGAGCGTTCCTCGAGGTTGAGGTAGATGTTGGCGGTTCCGGCCTCATCGTTGGCTTTCTTGGCCCCATAGATCCAGCGGAAGGTGAAATAGGCCGCGACGAGACCCAATAAGGAGAAAAAGACGGCGACGGCCCACCTCCAGGCATCGGAAGGCAACTGGTCGCACCAGGCCTTGGCGTAGGCGGGGATGAGGGCGACGAGGAGGGCGACGAAAAGCGGCATGCCCACGTAATCGATGAGCCCGAGGTATTTCCGGTGGCCGATGATGATTCCGCGGAAGGGGACGGCATTCCCCTTTTCGATGGGGATGTTCGTCGGCGAGATGCGGTCATAAGTCGACCAATCGACGTTTCTGTTTTCGTTCGCCATTTTACTGTTTGGAGGCATAATCCTGCCAATGGACGTTCTTCGCGAGTTCGCAATCACTGCCGAAGAAGGCCTTGCCGGCCTCTTCATCGCCCTTAAGCCAATACTCGAGCCAAGCGACCACGTAGGGGTCACTCCGCCAAAGCATTTCGCCATGGTCCACATTGTCGCCCCGGCGAGCCATAACTGTCGGGATGCCGTTCGGAATCTGACTGTAGTTCTCTTTGAGCTTTTCCAAAGGCAAGACCGTTTGCGTATCGAAATTGCCCGTCCCAGCGAACATCAAGGCGGGGCAGGAAATCTTACTGAGATCGTAGGCATACGAATCCGAGGCCGCTTTCCCGTCGCTTCCAAGCTTGTGGCCCCAGCCGAGGCTGAGCGCTAGTTCCTGGTTGGTCGCGCTTAACGCGAACAGACATTTGTATTTCGGGGAATTGGCAAAGTCGATTGCGGCATTGAAGGCACCCTCGCCGCCCTGCGAATGACCGCCGATGGCGATTTTCTTTTCATCGACCCAAGGGGAGGTCTCGCCATTGGACAAAGCGAACGAAAGGGCTTTGTCGGGGTAGACGCCATCCCAGCTTTGGTCGTAGTCATCGCCGACGACAGCGTAACCCCAAGAAGCGAGGTGCTCGAATACTTGCTCGTACTGTTGGTAGGGGACCCCGGTACCGTTGACCATGACGACGAGGGGGTATTTGCCCATGGCCTTCGGGTGGAAGAATTTGAAATGCTTTTCTTTGCCATCCACTTTCTCTTGAGCGTACTCTTTCGAGGCGACCTCAAAAGAACCTAGCGGAGCGTATTTTTTTTCGATCGGGCCGCCGGTGATTTGCTGGTTCCAGTAGTTGTTAGGGACGTTTTTTGCGTTTTTGAGAATCAAGGCGCAGGTCGAGAGAAGGATGACATTCGCGCCGACAACGGATGCCAAGACGATCCAAGGCCATTTTTTGTGTTTCTTTTTGGCAGGGAGCTTGGTCGGCTCCGCTGCGGTTTCGGGTTTGCTTTCGTTCTCCATTGCTAATAGACCTCTTTCAGTGTTATTCTAGTTTACAGGTGTCTTATTAAGCAACAAATGCAAACCAAATTGAGACAAACGAAAGAAAGTGCAAACTCATGAGAAAAAACGACCACATTGACTTCGCAAAGCATTGTTTTGAGGATGCAGCCTTCGCTCTGATCAAAAAGAAACCGCTCAGCAAAGTCAGCGTTTCCGAGATCTGTGCCGAAGCTGGCTTTTCCCGTGCCTCCTTTTACCGCTATTTCGATTCGCCTGAAGCTCCTTTGGCCTCAAAGGTGAGGGACATCACGGCCCGCTATCTCTCGGATGAGGGAAATCGATTCAACTTCGAGCATCCGCGCGAAAGTGTCATCATCCTTTTTCGCCATCTTTTGGATTACAAGGATATCGGCTTGCTTTTCGAGAAGGCGGGCTGCTTGGACATTGTCGGGGCTGAATTCGAGCGAGGCTTCGTTTTTAACCATCTCAAAGAAGAAGAGCGTCTCCGGTGGGCCTTTGTCGGGGCAGGCCTTTTCCGGGTCTATTCGGAATGGGTGAAAAGCGGTTTTGATAAAAGCCCTGAAAGCCTTGCTGAAATCCTCTTTGGTGGCGAGTTCCCGCTCCTGAAGAATTCGCAATGAGAGGCTTTGGCCAAACCAGATTTTTGCGTCTTCGTTTTTGATTGATTTTCTGGGGGGTGATTTGGGGGGGGGTGCGCAGGGGTGGGCGGTGGTCTCGGGCCTTTCCGCGATTTCCAAAAAAGGCGAATCTTATATTACCTAGTAATATAAAGAAAAGGATTGCGGGGTCCGTCCCCCTAACCCGCCACCCCGACCATGAATTTCGGAAGCATCGCCACGGCGGTGCTTTTTCATTTCTAGTTAAGGCCTTTGACAAATTAGGGAGCGGTGGGGAGGGGTGGATGGTAGTTTGTATTTCGATTTTGGCACCTCGATGAATTCGAAAACCTCTGATGACAAGACGCTAAAGACTGCTCAAAAATACGGCTAAAAAGAACAGACAAGGGCTTAAAGTGAAAAACAAGGACTCAAACGCGCCGCCAAATAATCTATAGCAAAAATAACAAAGACGATCAAATCAAAAGGAGGTTCTTAGTATGGACCAAAAGATGATTGAAAAAGCCAAATCCGCAGCCGAGTTAGCGAAGATGGCACACGAGCAAGGAATCATGCTCAGCGATTCCGACGCGGAAGGCTATTACGCTCAATTCCATCAAGAGGAAAAGGAACTTTCCAATGATGAGTTGAACAATGTCTCCGGCGGGGGTTGCTACAGCAAAGAAACCTTGGCGAAAAGTTATCGTCAGGTCACTCCGGATGGTACCTGTTCGAGGTTCCAAGTCAGTCTTGTAGGCGACCGAAGCCATCGGTGCTGCAAAAACTGCACTCACTCGACCACGGCTAAAGGAACGGAAATCTATTTCTGCGTCAGTTGAGGCTTTGACTTTTGCAGATCGATCGATTCATCGAAGCCCGTTTGGCTTCAGAAGCTTTTCCTTTTTATCTCGCCTTGATGTGGGCTTACTTCCGTTAGATTTTCCTATCCTAATAAAGGCTTCTTTATCGGGATGATCCCCAGGAGAGCGGGCAATCCCCGAGGAAGAAGCAACGCCACCGCCCGATAAAATCAAAAAAATCGCCTTTTTTGGCGAATTGGTGAAAAGGATTAGAGAACGTGTCTCTTTCAAAAGAAGCGATAGTGTTTTAAAGTGTTCCCGAAGGAATGGCGTAACGTGGGTTTCGCCATTAAAGGTATTCATGATGAGAAAAAACATTCTCGAACTATCCTTTGTCTTGATGAGTTCGCTTCTTCTTGCCGCCTGCGGAAGTCAGACGCCAGCCTCGTCGGCTCCATCTTCTTCTACGGCGACTTCGTCGTCTGCCTCTTCGGCAGCGGCAACATCGTCTCTTTCTTCAACCCCGGTCTCCTCTAGCCTTGTTTCTTCTTCCAGTGCGACCCCTCTTTTAAAGGAAAAGGTGGTGCAATGGTATCAAACCGCTACCGTGCACTCCTCCGGCTCGCTTTATTTTGAGGATGCGTTGCCAGGCGTTCCTTTCATGACGCTCGAAAGCGCTCGTGAACTGTTAGTCGCGACAGGACAAGCGAGCAGTAGCACTTTTGATATCACCACGAGCACCCAAAATCAGGTCGTGACTTGGACTCGAGAAAAAGCGAATGGAAGCCAAGTGGTTTTTGATTTTGCTGGGAAAACCGTAACTTTTAGCGCCTTCGAGGCTTTCTCCGCGATGCCCTACGCTTCGACTTCACTTGATCCGGTCTCTTTGGCCCAGCGCGATAGCAGCAATAATGCTCTTTTTATCAACCACGATGCTGCGAAGTCCGCGCTGAATCATTCGGCGGAAACGTTACGTTTGAAGCTCTCCGATTACACGATTCCGATGGTTTACGAAGGGAACGAAGGCTATATCCCGCTTCAGTTCTTCTCCGATTTCTTTGCCTCACAGACCTTGGGCATTTTGCTCTATAACGGCTCGTCCGTCTTTGTCCTTTCTAGCGGGGCCTTAGGCGAGATGAGCAACCTCTTCTATTCAACGGGGGCGAAGAGCCGGAGCGCCGATCTCATCGACTACAATTACCACGAACTTTGCCTGGCTCTCGACGTGTATTACGGCTTAAAAGATCAGCATGGAATCACGGACTTCGATTCATACCTGACGGGATGCGGCCTCAAAGATGAACTGCTCTCTAGCGATGCGGCAGTGGCCTCTGGCGCTCTTATGGAACTGTCCAATTGGCACTTCGAGGATTTCCATAGCGGGTTCATCTCACCCAGTTCTTATGCTGGCGTGGATTCCGTGAAGTCCACGAGTTCGCCTGACATGATCGCGCAGGGAAAAGCGTTTTCTCTCTACCGCAATACCCGAATTGCCTCGCTGGGAAAGACTCCCGATAGCTACAGCGAGCAGGGCGATACCGCGTTCGTGACCTTTGACCATTTTACGGCCCTCGCCGCGGATTATTACACCACCCCGGTGACGGAGGTTCCGAAGATTGATGCCGATGCTTACGCCAACTCCCCGGACACCTTCGCGGTGGTCACTTACGCTCATAAACAAATCACTCGGACGGGAAGCCCGATTAAGAACGTCGTCATCGATCTCTCCTGCAATGGCGGTGGCGCCCTTGACGCTTTGGCTTATATTTCGGGCTGGTTGATGGATGAAGATATCCTCGATGTGAAGAGCACCGCCAGCGGAATTCGAGCCGAAAATTATTATCAGGTGGATACCAACCTCGATAAAGCGTTCGATCAAAACGACAAGATCTCAGACAAACAGCTTTATTGCCTTATCTCGCCCAACAGCTTCTCGTGCGGCAACTATCTCCCGTCGATGCTGAAGATTCGGCAGAAGGCCACCCTCATTGGCCAGACCTCCGGTGGTGGCGGCTGCATGGTGAAACCCCTCAGCACTGCCGATGGAACCCTCTTCCAAATCTCGGGCAATATGTCGATGGTGGTCGCCCATAATGGTTCCTTTGTCGATATCGACCAAGGGATGGAACCGGATTATCGGCTTGGAGACCCCGCCTCCTTCTATGATCGGGTGAGCTTGGCCCAAGACATCGACGCCGGCGTCTATGGTCGGATCACCACCAAATAAGATTTCCTGACTCAACAAAGAGACGTTTTCTTAGGAGGGTGATTCTTTGCTTCGAAGGATCCCCTCATTGATAACGTCTCTTTTTCAAGTATTAGGATGGCGTCGATGCGATGCGAGGGCAGCGCCGGAAAAAGAAAATCCAAATGAGAAGCTGGGCTGGTCCTAAGGCCTTGGTCCACCAACGGCGGGAATTCGTCCCCGCCTTTTATTGGGATTAAAATAGGCCTGATCATTCAGTGCTTTGCCCGGGTGAGAAACATCTCGCCCCACCCGAACAGGTCTTTGACAAGACTGAGTTTTCGGCGGATTCAATGCTCAAGGAATCTTTTCCTATTGCCTCCAATTTCAAATTTACTCCTTGGGGAATTGGTTTTTAGTACTCTTTTTCAAGGACGCTAAGCATTTCTTTTTGAAAAGCGAAGAAATAGGTTTTGATTTCATCCCAATTGCAGGGGACGTAGCACTGAGGAAGGGGATCAGCATCCGTGGGATCGAAGTAACTTAAAGACATCACGTAATAGGAAGCGCCCCAACCTTTCTTACCGTATTTTTTATTCAGCAAAGCGATGAGGTCTTCGGCCTTCCAGTTTTTGAGCGTCAGGATCTGATAGAGATCGTAGAAATCTTTTTTCACGCTGCGGGAGCCGATCGCACTCATTTTCATCGCAGCAATATCTTCCAAGGAAGCTAGGTGAAGCCCTTTAATCTCCGCTGCGGAAACCAAAGGGGCGAGGAGAGGGTGAGGGTAATAGAAAAAACTGATTTGAATGCCGTCGGCGTTGACATCGCAAGTTCCTTCGCCTAGCGAAATCACTTGCGGTTTTTTGCCGAGAACCTTGCTAAGGTCGGCATAGAGTTTCTCTTCGGCGAAAGGGCGTGAGGAAAAGAAATCGAAGTCATTCGATTTTCGAAGCCCAAGCTCTAAGGAAAGCCCGGTTCCGCCAGCCAAATAAAAATCTTGGATCAAAGGCTGAGCACAAAGCTTTTTCAAAACAGCCTTTCGTTTTGAATCAAGCGTCTCCCAATGGATCATTGAACCTTCCTCCAATTTTGTCCGCCCCCAAAGCGGTAATAAGCCATCATTTCTTTCTTTAGACCATAGCGTTGTGCCAGGAAATTCGCGGTGATAGGCGAGAAATCTCGCCGGGTCAAAGCGGCTTGAATAATCGCTTCTTTCACGAAACTCTTTTCGACATACCGGATGCCGTCGATTCCACCCCGTTCATAAAGCCTTGCGATGGCAAAAGCGGTGTTCTCTTTCGTTAAACTTTCCATGTCGACGTCCCAAAAACAATAAGCGAAACGTTTGGGAAGATGGAGTTTCCCATCCGCAAAAAAGTCTTCCATCGGAATGTCCAAAGCCTTCGCCATCGTGAAAAGCGTGGCCGCTGAGCAGGCTGAGAGCTTTTCCTGGGAAGAAGACAGCGCATGAAGGGTGGAATAAGGAATGCTGGTGAGTTTCCCAAGCCGGTAAAGGCTCAGGCCTTTTTCTTGGATTATTTGGTGAAGTGTGCTGGGCATTTATTCAATCTCTCAAAGTAGTATATCACTATACTGATATATAGCACTAAATAAAAGTAAATGTCGAAGGGTTCAGTAAGTAAGGAATCTTTGCGGGCTGTTTCGCCTGGCCAAATAGAACCGGGAATTTTTCTTTTATCGGCGAGACCAAATCACCAAGTTGCAGGGATGCGGCCTTTCGCTTCTTTCTTCTTAAGTGAAAAGCGAGAAGGAATTAAGGGGATGAAATCCGATAAAATAAAGATAAAGATGAGCCGAGCGAAAGGAAAGGTGGCCTTTTATGGACCCAAAACTCGTTGAAAAAGCCAAAGAAGCGAAGTCCCCGAAAGAACTCGCTTTGATGGCGCACAAGGAAGGCATTGAGCTTTCCGATGGCGAAGCCGAGCGTTATTACGCCGATCTCCACGCCCAAGAGGGCGAGCTCTCCGATCAAGAGCTCAATAACGTCACGGGCGGAGCCTGCGATGAGGCCGAACCAGAAAAAGCCAGCAAATACGAGTTGCACAAAGATGGGGATGTCTGTGGCGATCATGAGTGGAGTTACATGGTTTATACCGGCATCGGGGCGGCCGTCGTGATGCCTTATGGGCGGAAATGCGGCAATTGCCATTACTCATTGACGTCCGATAAAGACAAGACGAGTGTGGGAGGCTATCTTTACCGTTATTGCACCCTCCACACCAAATAAGAGAGATTATTCGGGGGAACGAAGTCCTTTCTTTTCCCTTAATTCCATCGTTATTTTGGTCATGGCTTTCGTTGTCTTTTGGGCTTAGACGATTTGCTCATTCGGATTCGAAGACAAAACGCTCCCTTATTCGGGGAGCGCTTTTTTCGTAAGGGTTCATCGAGGCTATTTGTTCTTCATCCAGCGGATTTTGTTTTGGGCTCATTTTTTGTTTTTCCGTTTCGGGTTTCTCCGCGATTTTTTGGACTCGGATCCCCGATTTCATAGCTCGGAGAGCTACTTCGTTTCCCTGAGGGAACGTTCTAAGAGCATTTTCCAGGCAGGGCATCGGAATCCGGTTTCTTAACGAAGAAAAAAGAGATTGTGGTTCCATCGAAGAAAAAATGGAAATAATTCATCTCTTTTTCACTTTCGTTCCCTTTCCGAGGATATCCGCCTATAATCGGGCCCGAAAGTGAATCAAAAAATGAAAAAGCATTCTCTACTCTTGGTCTCGTCCTTCGCTCTCGTTCTTGGAAGCATGTCTTTGGTTTCTTGCGGCAATAATTCGACCTCTTCATCCGTCGTTTCCTCTTCCTCGGTTGAGCCGATCGTTCCGGGAGAAACTTCGGTTACTCTCACGGGAGCCGATCGTGGCGTCGCCGTTGGTGCGACGCTGCCGCTACATTGCACGGTCTTTGGCCCCAACGCCAAAGTGCATTTCACCTCGAGTGATGAAACGATCGCGACCGTCAGCGAAGACGGTGTGGTAACAGGGGTGAAGCCTGGCTTCGTCAGCATCCGGGCCACCAGTGCCATTTCCGAGGCGAGTTATGGTTCTTATACCCTTTTCGTCGAGCCTGCCTATATCGCGAGTCTCGTCAAAGGCTTCCGCGGAAATGATTATGCAAGCGGCCTCTCCTTTGCGGGCAAATTAGCCTTTATGCCTTCGCCGGCGAGCGCTAGTTCGACCGAGGAAAAATCAAGTTTATTAGCCCCCTTTAGTTTTGCGCTTCAAAACCAAACCCACGCTTTCTCAAGCGGGGATGGTTCCTATACGCTTCCGAGTTTTGATCTTCAAGTCCAACCCGATTCGAGCGTCGTCTCAATCGTCGATATGGTCATAGGCAAAAGCGGCTACAAAGCGAAGAACTTCTCTTTGGCCAGCCTCGATCTTGGCTCGCCGGTGTTCTATTCCGAAGAAAATAGCGATGCGAGTCTTTTCGGTCTTTATCAGCCTTTCTCCTTTTGGAGCAAGATTTCCTCGTTGATCCCCGAAGTGTCCACTTTGGCGGATTCTATGCCCAGCGTGATGGCCGCCGCCAGCAATCTAAGCGCCTACTTGGAAACGCTGGCCGTGACGCTCAATAAAAATCTCTCTTTCTCGAACGATGAGAGCGAAGGCATCGCGATCAAAGACGAAGCGATTGCCGCCCTCAATAAGAAGTGGCCTTCAATTCTCGAAGGCATTGAATCCAGTAAGACCCTGCCTTCGCCTTTGCCCGTTCTTTTGCCGGCGATGCTCCCGGAATCCTTCAAGGATATCCGCTTCAGCGTCGGTTCGAAGGATGGGGCTTTCGCGGGGCTTAAACTTCTTATCACCGGTGTCAAAAAGAGCGGTTCCGATAAGGTTGATACCGTCTATCATCCTTTGACGATCACTCTGCAATCCCCCAGCGCGATTTCCAGCACTTATTTCAGCGATTTGAAGGCGCGTTTCCTCATCGCGGATACCGATGTCTCCCTCTTAGCGAAACTCACCACGGCGGAAAGCAATCTTCATACTTTGCTTAATGCCTACAATATGGACCTGTACGACACCATCAACCACTGCGGAAAATTCGTCACGGCGTTGAAGCGCTACAACACCAAGACCTATCCGTTATTATCCCAAATCGTTAATACGCCGATGATTCCAAGCGTCCATAGCGACGATTCTTCGACTCTCTCCTTCGTCTATGGCCCTTACGAAGCCTTTAGCGTGACGCGGGCTTTAGATAGCGAGAGCAATGTTTTGATGGACCGTTACGCTCCGACCCGGGCGAAGCCTTCACTTTGAGCGAAGTCACGCCTTGCGGCAATAGCGAGACGGCTTTTGCGAGCGCTCCGACGTATCAATTCGCTTTGAGCGACGATGCTCTCACCGCCAGCGATTACGTGAGCCTTGAGGGCAACACGCTGACGATTAAGAAGTTGCCGAGCGAGAATAAGCTGACTTTGACGCTCACGCCGAGTGCCGTCGAAGGCTATGTTCCGCTCACTTATACGATGGTTCTGAATCCGGCAAAAGCCTAAAGCGTTTCCTTGATGAAAAAAGCCGGCGGCCTTTCGGGGCACGCCGACTTTTTGCTTGGTTTAGCCTAAGCGTTATCGGAGGGGGTCTCTGCCTTTTTCCCCTTCCATTCGGCGATGGTCTTGAGATACATTTCTTCCATCCGGTTCATCGAGGTTTGGAAATCAAACTGCTGGACGTAGGCAAGGTAGCGTTCCCGGTTGGCCTTTTTCTCTTCGGGGTGGCTGAGCCAATAGTCGATCGTCTGGGCGAGATCCTTTTTGCTGTTGTGGCGGAAGAGGTTCCGCTTATCCAAGGCGAAATAACGGACCGAACTTCGCTTCGAATCACTGAGGACTGGAGTGAGGCCGCACGCCATGGCTTCGAGGGCGCTTAAGGGCTCGATATCGATTAAACTCGGATGGACATAAAGATCAGCGTAGTTGAGAATCTGCACCATTTCCTCGCGGGAATGGAAACCCAAAATCGGGGCATTGCTTAAATGGGCGCCCCATTTCTTGAAGCGTTCTTCATCGGGTCCGGCTCCGGGCAAAATGAGTTGAATGTCTTTTTCGTAATGGCTGTAATGAAGGGCTTTAAAGAGGATTTTATGGTCCTTCTCTTTGCTGTAGCGGGCGGTGAAGACAAGGACTTTCTTGTCTTGGAGACCGGCGGGCTTTTCGCAAAGCGTCGGATGGAAATCCTTTTGAATGCCGTTGGAGATGACGTAACCGTTGGATTTGAAGTGGTTTTTCGCCTCGAAAAGATCGCGGATGAATTCGCTGGGATAGTGGATGGCGTCCACCTTGGAGAAAAGCCACTTATAAAGCAAATGGTACCAAGAATCGTTGGCCCAGCTGACGTTCATGAGGCCGACGTGGTTGGTATAGTTTTCCGCCTGGGTATGAAGCGAAGCGGTGCAAGGGATGCCCATTTCGTGGGCAATATCGACGGAGCGAGCCGAAAGGAATCCACAGAAATTAAAGTGACAGATATCCGCGCCTTCAAGGGCTTTACGGATCGTGGCTTCGTCTTTTTTCGAAGCCGGACGAACCCCATTTTTCCTCACGTAGCCATTAAAAAGACCGAAATTGATCGCGGGGACGATGTAGTAACCATCTAAACCCCGTTTATCTTCATCGCAGCAGACCACCCTCACTTCATGGCCTTTGGCCTTCAAAGCGCGAATGACGTTCATCGTCGCAATGGTCGTGCCGTTATTTTCTTCGCCGAGCACGTCGCAAATAAAAGTGATGATCATAGTTTTCCCTTCGTTAGCATCGCCTGCCGGAGTCGTTGGAGATACGCGGATAAAGACGAAGCCTCGTTTGCGCTAAAATCTTCTAGGAATTCCGCGTTGATTTTTGCTTCGATCGCTTCGTAATGGCTCTTGAGAGCGTAAGAGCCTTTTGAGGCCGAAACGAGAATCGTGCGCCGATCCGTTTCGCTCCGTTTTCGTTCAATGAGCTTTTTCTCTTCCAACCGGTCCAGCATCGCCGTTAAGGTCGTGGGAGCCAAAGAGGTGGCAAGGGAAAGCTTATGGATACTTTGACATCCCTTTTCCCAGAGCACAACCAAAATTCGTCCTTGAGCTCCGTTAAAGGCCGCAAAACCCTCTTGGGTTAGTAGGGCGTTAAAGCGCCGATCTGAAAGCTGCTTGATTTGAACGATGAGATAGCCGATGTCCGTTTTCATAGATACAACTATATAGAAATATACTACATAGTTATAAAAAAGGAAAGATGCGGTGGAATCCGTGCTTTTACCTCTTCGATGAGAAGGGGAATCTTAACCCATTCGAAAAGAACTAACAAAAGGGCATTCAAATGCCTTACAATATTCTCAATGAATTTGACCAAAAGCAAAGACCAACTTCTTTATGAAGTTCTAAAAAGCCGGACCAACTTTTTAGCCTCTTACGTTCCAGTGGGAAACACTTTCTTAACGGAACCTTTCATCTTCCTCACCCCGAATTTCGAGACTTTAGGGCTTAAAGGCGTGGTGACCCCCAACGATTTGGTGCAATCGATCGACCGCAAAAGCGAGCTTTGCGAATACGAAGGCTATAAAGAATACCAAGAAGAAATCCGCCACCAGATTTTGCAAATGAGCGAATCCGTTTACTGCCATCAGGTGGTGCTTTTGCCTTTGAAGATCCGTGATGAGCGTCACACTTACGCCCTCAGTGTCTTTCGCTTGATCGAAGAGGACATCATTTGCTACGTCTTTGAAGAATTCAATAACTCCGTTGTCAATCTCGAACAGCTGTTCTTCTCCTCTTCAAAAGACGATTTAACCGAGCTCTTTAACCTCCACACGTTCTACGATCACACCAAAAAGAATTATCGCCCGCTTTATATCGGCTTGTTCGATCTCAATCATTTCAAAAGCGTCAATGACACCTATGGCCATTCCAAGGGTGATGAAGTCCTCGCCGAGATTGGCCGCCGGCTTATCGCCATTTCGGGGCCGGATGAAATCTATTATCATCGTTCCGGCGATGAGTTTATCTTCTTGTCCTTCGTGATGGATCACGATTACCAAGTCCGCTTGCTCAGCAAAATCGAAAACCAACTCGAAACCATCAATCTCGGGACCGATACGATTCAAGCCGCGTTTGGCTTGGTTCGCGTCGATCACCATAACCGGATTCCCGTCAATAGCACTTACGATGACCGCGATCAGCTTCTCTTGGCGGATGTGGCGATGTATAAAGCCAAATTGGCGGGTCAACGTTACCTGATTCTCGAGAATGACGAGGAGATCTCCGCCATCTTAGCGGAAGGGCCGATTGAGACCACGATTTCCCGTTTGGCCGGTGCCTTAAAACGCTAAAGTCGTTTTGACGAGAAAAAAATAGCCCCGGCAAAACGGGGCTATTTTAAGGATATCTCCGCAAAATAGGTTGGTTATGCGCGATAGACGACCAGTTCGATTGAAGTCGCTTTAAAGACGACGCTTGGGTCGGAAGCGGAGGTGATCTGAGCATTGATGGTAAGCACGCTGCCGCCCGGGAAATCGGAAGGAATCGCTAAAGAAACGACCGGATAAGGATCGCTTTCAACGAATTTGAGCATCGAAACATCGACGCCAGCGCCGTCGATGGAATAGGTGGCGGGATAGGCTTTGCGGCTGACGGAGGTGAAATCGAAAGTGGGTTCCGCGTAAAGCGTGAACGAAATCGAATGGCCCACAACGACGCCGCAGGTCCGGGACTGTCCTGAGGTCGTGATGACAACGAGTTTGCTTAAGCCAGGAATGAGCGAGGAAGAATTGGAAGTCGAAGTTGAAGAAGAGTTGGTGCTGGAAGAGGTGTATTGATAAGGGGCTGAAGAAGAGGAACGGGCCTGTAAAGTGGGCACTAAAATCCCCGTAAGAAGTCCGCCGCCAAGGAAAAAGCCTAATAGGAAGAGCAATAAGGGTTTGCCTTTCCGCTGCCGTTTTTCTTCAATCGTTTTCCTTTCCTCGGGGTAGAGATCGCTATAAAAGAAAGCGTTGGGGGTCAGCTGATAAAAGGCCAAAAGCCTCTCGATGACTTCAAAGGAAGGCAGCGACTCGCCTTTCTCGTAATGGATGATGGTTCGCTTGGCAACGCCAAGGGCTTCGCCTTCATCCTTTTGCGAAAGGTGGTGGGCTAAGCGGGCGGCTAAAAGATTATCGGTGATGCGGTTGGCGTCAAAAGGCGGATTGAGCGGATTGGTGGGAGCGGGGGTTTCATTCCGGGTGAAAAGATCATCGAGCGTGAGATGAAAGAAATTGGCTAAAGCAGGCAAAATCATCAAGGTCAAAGAAGACTCGCCGGCTTCAAATTTGCTGATGGCTTGAGAAGTGTAGCCTAAAGCCTCAGCCAGTTTGCATTGACTGACTCCTTGGGCTTTCCGTAAGACCGCGATATTCTGGCCAAGAGGCATTTTGTCCATAATTAAAAAATATTTTAGTCTTTGCGGGGCTCGACTTGTACACCAATTTGTC
>Ga0183101_1000146_pt3 | contig 15622 bp, 16 predicted proteins | sample Biomet3_FD_127790 | JGI IMG/M metagenome (GOLD analysis project Ga0183101, IMG submission 127790) | Microbial communities from bioreactor (seeded with sewage sludge) at LBNL, California, USA - Biofuel metagenome 3 | ecosystem: Engineered > Bioreactor > Anaerobic > Unclassified ... | reverse complement strand
AAGGAGGGAGTGAGCGTGCAGTTATTCCGAAATGACATGCAGGTTGAACCGAGAAAACATGCAGACTGAAGCGAAACCAAATGCAGGTGATAGCGAAATGCGCATGCAGTTCAACCGAAATTTACAAAGAAGACAAAGACAGAAAATCTGAGCATTATTCTGACTTCGGCTTTATGACATTAGGATTTGTTGTGGAGGCGATTACTAATGAAAGCATGGACGAATATGCTAAGAAAAACATTTATGAGCCATTGGGAATGAAACACACAACATATTTGCCACTGGATAATGGTTTTACAAAAGAAGATATTGCTGCAACATCTTTAGGCAATCCTTATGAATATAAAATGATAGATGAAAAAGATTATCCTGATTTTGGTTATGATTGCACAAAAGATCAAGCAGCCTTTGAACAATTTAATGGGTGGAGAAAGTACACTTTAATTGGTGAAGCAAATGATGGAAATGCTGCAATGGGCGGTAATGGTGTTGCAGGGCATGCGGGCTTATTTTCTACTGCTTCGGATTTAGCTATATTATCACAAGCAATGCTGAATGGCGGAGAGTACAATGGTGTGAAATTGTATGATAAAGATACAATTGACATGTTTACAACGCAGCATACAGATACTGGTAAGGAATCTGAAGAGTTTGGATATTGCTTTAAACTTGATCAAAGCTGGATGGGAGATTCTGCAACAATTCATGCATATGGACATGATGGATTCACTGGCACAACCGTTGCTATTGACCCTGACAATAACTTAAGTATTATTGTTCTTACTAATAAAATGCAAGGCGGATTTAGAAAAGGTGATGGGCAGAATCCAAATTATTATTGGAATTCAAATGTAATGGCAAAACAAATTGCAAATGCAATTCGCTCAGAATTAAGTATATAGGAATAAAGAGTTATATGGAGAAGATGCAATGTCGGAATATATGTTGAAGAATGATGATGTTACGGTTACTGTGAATGAATTTGCATCAGAAATCCATAGCTTCAAAGACAATTTAAATGGCATCGAATATATGTGGCAGGGAGATGCTAAATATTGGTCTGGGCGCAATCCAACGTTGTTTCCAGTAGTGGGATCTACCTGGGATAAAAAACTTCATATTAACGGGAAAGAGTACACTATTGGAAACCATGGATTCGTCAGGCACAGTATGTTTACGTGTGTGAAGCATGATAAAGAACATTTAGTTATGCGGCTTACAGGCAATAGCGAAACAGAAAAACAGTATCCATATGCATTTACGATGAATATTACTTATACCTTAAATAAAAGGACATTGAAGATTCATTACGAAATCATAAATGATTCTAACAGCAGGCTGCCTTTCAGCTTTGGCCTCCACCCAGCATTTAACTGTCCGATAGATCCAGATAAGGAATTTTCAGATTATCACATAGAAACGAATCAGCCGGAAACGATTGAACTGAACAGCGGAGAAAAGAAGATCAGTACCATTATTCCTTTGAACCGTGATTCACTGCGTAAAACAATGATCATTACGAATCCAAAAAGTACCGAAGTTTCATTGACGGATGGCAGGCACAGCGTGACGGTGCATTTTCGAGGGTATGAATGGCTTGCGTTTTGGAGCCCGGATGCACCATTTGTATGCATTGAACCATGGCACGGTCATGATGATTTTATGAGAATAAATGTTCCTTTTGAAAAACGGGAAGGAACAATTCTGCTGGCATCAGAGCATACCTGGGAAACTGATTATGCAATTAAGATAGACTGAAAGGAGAATACATTTTGTTTAATGTAATAATTAAAAAGAATAGTGACGAAGTTGACAGCAAAGCATTTAAGATAATGAAGGATGTTGTGAAATCAAATCGGAGACCGGTATTAGGACTTGCAACTGGTTCCTCACCTGTAGGATTGTACAAGAAGATGATTGCAGATCATATAGTAAATGGTACATCGTACAAAAGATGTGTGACATTCAATCTAGATGAGTATGTTGGTCTGCCGGCAGACCACGCTCAGAGTTATTACACATTTATGCATGAGAATCTTTTCTCGGGCATTGATGTACTGGAAGAGAATATTCATATCCCAAATGGAAATGCGAAAGATGAAGCATCAGCCTGCCGGGAATATGAAGATGAACTAAAAAAGTATGAAGTTGATATTCAAATATTAGGAATTGGTTCCGATGGTCATATTGCATTCAATGAACCAGGGACTCCATTTGAATCTGAAACACACTTGATGAAGCTGACAGAACAGACAAGAAAAGACAATGCTAGATTCTTTGGAGGAGATATAGAAAAAGTTCCTTCAGAAGCTATTACTCAAGGCTTGGCATCTATCATGAGGTCGAAGAAAATCGTACTGATTGCGACGGGAAAGAATAAAGCGGATGCTTTATACAATATGATTCACGGCCCAAAGACAAACGCATGTCCTGCATCTGTTCTTCAGAATCATCAAGATGTAACAGTCATATTAGATGAAGATGCTGCAGAAAAGCTAGGAAAAATCAATCTATTATGCGATTTTTAAACATATTTTTGGCGAAAACTAATACTTAATGTGTTTGATGATTAGCTCAATGATGCCTTTGAAATATTTAAAAGTTATCTAGGATTGTTGGAATGTCAATTGATGAAGGTGAAAAAATGTTGTAACCTTTAGTCAGAGGTGTATTTAATCTACAAAGGAAAATACTATGGACTATCAAAAACAACTGCTTAGTAAAAATGGATACGCAATTGTGAAATTATCACAAGAATTTTTGCGATACAGTATTGGTGATCGCATTCCAACAGTAAGCCAATTAACAGATAAATTGGAAATAGCTAGAGGGACGATTGAGACGGCAATGAAGACTCTTCAGTCAAATGACGCTTTATATATTGAATCACGTGGTCATCTTGGCTCGTATTTAACAAAGAAAAATACGCATATTCTTTTACAGTATGCCGGAATCAATTCTTTAGTGGGAGCAATGCCTCTTCCGTATTCAAAAAAATATGAAGGTTTGGCTACGGGCCTAATTTCTGCTGCAGATAATAGTTACAGTATTCCAATTACACTTGGATACATGCGTGGCGCTAAGAATCGGATAGCTATGGTAACAGAAAAAAGATACGATTTTGCGGTTGTGTCAAAATATGCTGCGAAAGAGTTTACTAAGCAATACGGGAAAATTATGGTTGTTAAAGAATTTGGCCCACATACCTATTGCTCAGAACATGTTATTATTTTTCATGATCCAAAAGAGAATTCAATCCGCTCAGGAATGAAGATTGGCATTGATTCTGATTCTATCGATCAGAAGAATATGACAGAAAGAGTATGTAAAGGGAAAAATGTGTCCTTTATACCAGTGCAATATAGTACGCTATTAGAAAGAGTTATTGATGGTGACTTGGACGCTACGGTTTGGAATAAGGATGAAATCATTGATAAGGTATCATCTATTAAATACAAAGAAATTAAGCATACCGATGATGATGATACAGCTGCAGTGATTGTGACGAGCTCAGATCGTCCAGAAATCTCTTTGCTGTTGAAAGAAATAATCAATGTAGATACAGTTTTGAATATTCAGAAACTAATAACAGAAGGTAAGATTACACCGAGTTATTAAGGTAATTAAATCACATAATTTAATAGTCGTAGTATATTGACAGATATACTAGTAAGAATGTATTATATATTCATAATACAGAATACTGTATAATGAATGAATGAGGGGAAATCATGTTAAAAGAACGAATTGATATCTTACTGCAGGGCCAGGTTATTTCACCGGAAGTAGCAGAATACAGTATGAAAGTAATTGATCTTCTGGCAGATGGAAATTACGACGAAGCAAAGATGGAAATGTTTACTACACATCTTGCAATGGCGACAGAGCGAGTAAAAAAGAATGAACCAGTAGAATCACTTGATGACAGTATTTGGCAACAGATATCAACTGATCGATGCTATGACAAGGCAGCAAATATATTTGATAAGATTGTCTCAATTTGTCCGGTTGTTTATCCGGAAGGTGAAAGAAAGTTCCTGATGATGCATTTATGCAGTCTGCTTCAGGACAAGGAGGATTGAACATGTTAAGAATTGTTGTCGGCGGCCAGATCATGAAAAGCGAAATTTTTGATTTTATTGAAAAGTACTATGGGAAAGGAAATGTCGAACTTGCAGTGAAAAATGATTTAGATGCTGTTATGGCAATGAAGGCAGGACAGTTCGATTATTACATTGGTGCTTGCAATACTGGCGGAGGAGGCGCATTGGCAATGGCGATTGCATTGCTCGGTCCTTCGAAGTGTCAGACTATCTCAATGCCTGGAAAGATATTCTCTGATGAAGATATTCAAAAAGCAGTTGATTCAGGCAAAATCGCATTTGGCTTCACAGCCCAGCATATGGAAAATGTTCTTCCGGTATGGCTGAAGGCTATCGACGCAAAGAACGTCGGATAAAAGAAAGGGAATAGAAATATGAGCTACATTATTCTAGCTGCGATTGGTGCATTAGCTTCAATCATGGCAAACAAGGGCATCGCAGTATTCAACGACGGGTTCCGCCCGATTGTTCCACAGTACTTCGATGGAACAATCAGCCGTAAAGAATTGGCGGCAATGAGTTTCGCAATCAGTTTTGGTTTAGTTATTGGTTTCGGTATTCCAACTTCAATTGCAGCATCAATCATTCTGATTCACTGTATTTTATTGACAACTGATATTATCGGCACATGGTGCCCAGATAACATGGTTGGTACAATCCTTGCAGGAGTCATCGGTGCTGTCTACGGTGTAGGTATTCTGGTCGGCTTACAGTTCATCGTTACACTGTTCGGCTATTTACCTTACAACTTCTTAACTGCATTAGGTTCTGTATCTACATATGTCACAGCTGCATTTGCTATCTTCCCAGCAGTTGCTGTAGCTTATCAGCACGGCTTTAAAGAAGGATGCATTACAGCAGCAATTACATTAGCTGTTTACTACTTCGTTGTAAAGTTCGGTACATTTGCCATGGGTACTGCAAAGGTCTCTCTGAATGGCTTTGGTATGGCAATGCTTGCAGGTATGATCTGCATGATTGTCTTTGCAGCAAAGGTAAAGAAAGAGGATGGCGCAGGTGCTAACGAAGCACTTGTTACAACATTCTCTGATAAGGTTTCTAGAATTCGTAAGAATTGGTTCCTGCTTGCTATTATGGGTGCTCTGATTGCTGCTGCAACAAGTATGTCATTAGTTGCCGGTGATCCTACATCTCTTGCCTTGGTGGCAAAGGAAGCATACAGCGATGCAGCAATTGCCGCATTTGCTAGAGCTATCGGATTTGTTCCACTGGTCTTCACAACAGCAATCGTAACTGGTGTTTATGGGCCTGTTGGATGCACATTCGTCTTTGTTATCGGCTTAGCACTTCATGGCAATCCAATTGTTGCTGCCATCTGTGGTGCTGCAGTTATGGTTGTTGAACTTGCATTGATCAATGTATTTGCTAAGGGCATGGATAAATTCCCTGGCATGAAGGATATGGGTGAGCATATCCGTACTTCAATGAATAAAGTCCTGGAAGTCGCTCTGCTTGTCGGCGGTGTTGTTGCTGCTGAAGCAATGGCTGCTGCATTCACAGGAATCACAGGTTCTGGTGCATTGTTTGTTGTAGCCTGCTGGCTGCTCAATAAGAAGTCTAAGAAACCGGTTGTTGATCTGGCTGTCGGTCCGATTGCCTGCATCGCATATGGTATTCTTCTGAATCTCTTACTGATTGTCAATTTAATTGCGCTTGCTCCTGTTAAGTAATTCTAAGTTATTGTTTGAAAGGAACGGCAGGAAACTGCCGTTCCATCCATTTTAAAAAGGAAATGAATATGACCCATGAAGAAATGAATCAATTAGCACGATTGAATCCATATCATTCCGTTGAACATATTTTACCGGTAGACAACGCATCCAATGATACTTTGTTTCTAGGTATAAAAAATACGGTACAGATACCTGAAAGTTTGATTGAACATTTAGAGAAAACAGGAAGATACTGCAGACATACTGTTGATTGCATGGCATTAGCTGGAAGAGCTGTTGACTTGAACATTCAGAACCCTATTACCGCTCATCCAATGACTGGCTCAAGCAGCGGTACAGCGGTCAACGTACTGATTGGCATGAATGATATTGGAATTGGCACTGACGGAGGCGGTTCTGTATTAGCTCCTGCTATGTCAGTGAATCTATTTGGATTTATTTCTTCATTGATTGAACGTGAATCTCTTGATTTCTATACAAAGAAATCAACAGACAATATTCCTTTTTCACCATCTATTGGTTTTATCACAAATGATTATCAAAAAATGGTACAGGTCATCAGTGATACCATTGAGTTAAAATATCCAGAAAAGATGAATCAGCAGATATTTGCGTCAGAAGGAGATACACATGAGTATCCATATGACGTAAAACGAATACAATTTGCGAATGTCTATGGCACAAGAGCAGAAGGAATACAATTTCTTGCAGATTCATTAAAGGAATGTGCTTTCTTGATTTCCTATGAAGGACCTGTTGACTTGCTTGGTATGGGAGACTCTATCTTCGGACACTTTGATCCACTTACCAAGAAGATCCAAATGGCATCTGGGAAAGGATTGGTGCGCGTTGTGAACATGGTCAAAGCAACAGCACTGTGCATTCCAGATACTGCGTTAGGCTGTGGCTTTGTATGTATCTGTGAATCCAAACCTGAGAAAATCAGCTGGATGCTGCAGGAAGCAGCAAAACTAGTTACAGCATCAGATCAATTAATTGAAACGTATTTCCGTACATTTGGAAATTATACAAAAGAAGGGTTTAAGGACTAAAGAAATGGAATTTGAAAATATTACATATTCACATGAGCACATGGTCATTGATCTGACAAAAGGGAAAAATGATCCAGACTGTTATTTGAATGTTTATGAAGATGCTCTGGATGAATTCAAAGGATTGTACAAAAAGGGTGTCCGCCGTATTGTAGATTGTTCCAACAGAGGAATGGGTGTTGACTGGGAAACAAATAAGAAAATAACAGCAGAAACAGGAATTGAAATCATCAATTCAACAGGCTTTTATAAAGATCCATTTCTTCCTGAATATGTTCCTGAGAAGTCTGTAACAGAATTGTCTGAGATCATGATTGATGATATTCATCATGGTGCTAAAGTAATCGGTGAAATCGGCACTAGTAAAAATGAATGGACAGAAAATGAACATAAGGTATTTGAGGCTGGTGTGCTTGCACAGCGGCAGACAAATGCAGTTATGATAACTCATACAACTCTAGGTACATTAATGAAGGAACAGGTTCAATTCTTTGAAGAAAATCAGGTGAATTTGAAAAAGGTAATTATCAGCCACGTTGCACTGGCAAATGATCTTGGCTCAATTGAAGATATTCTGCATGCTGGTGTCAATGTTGCATTTGATACAATCGGCAAGATCAAGTATCTGCCGGATGAAGACAGAATCAGATTCATGAAGTACTTAATTGAACATGGATATGAAAAACAGCTTCTCATGTCAATGGACTTTACAAGAAAGAGTCATTTAAAGAAGAATGGCGGACCAGGTTATGCATACCTGATTGATACTTTTGTGCCTGAGCTGCTGCAGGCAGGTATTACAGAAGATTCACTAAGACAAATAATGTGTAAGAACTTCACAGAAATCATGGAGGCATAATATGAAAACATATCCATTAAAATCAATCTCTTTAGAGGAAGCTAAGAAAAAGCAGTTCCGTATGGTTGATGAAATTACCAAGGAATTCTCTGGCGCAGATTTTTTAAGCACAGGTGATCTTGGCGTTGTAAGAGGATTAAATAAACCAGTATATGCTGGGAAAGTAGAAAGAGTTGTTGCATCGTTCTTTCATGCAGAGAAAGCACTTCTGGTAACAGGTTCTGGCACAGGCGCTATTCGCTGGGGTCTGATGGCGATGATGAAACCTGGCTCTACATTATTGGTTCATTCAGCGGCAATCTATCCAACAACACAAGTGACGATAGACGGTATGGCTCTGCGTATAGTAAGAGCAGACTTCAATCATTTAGATGACATTACAAAAGTCATGAAAAAGCATCCTGAAATTGAAGGAGCACTTGTACAATATACAAGACAGTCGTTAACAGATAAGTATGATATGAAAAAAGTCATCCAGTGTATTAAATCTTGCCGTGATATTCCTGTAATCACGGATGATAATTACGCTGTAATGAAAGTTAATAAAATCGGTGTTGAGTTAGGCGCAGACGTTTCAGCTTTTTCTTGTTTTAAACTGCTTGGACCTGAAGGAGTTGGCCTGATTGTTGGTAAAGCATCTATTATTGATGCCATTGAAAAAATGAATTATTCAGGCGGCAGTAAAGTGCAGGGTTGGCAGGCAATGGAAGTTCTGCGCGGATTAGTCTATGCACCGGTTTCTTTAGCAATTCAGGCAGAAGTGAATGAGGAATTAGTCAAGCGTTTGAAGAGTGATGGAATACCTGAAATCAAGAATGCTTTCTTAGCAAATTCTCAATCAAAAGTCCTGCTTGTTGAATTCAAAGAAAATATTGCCCGTGAAGTTTTGAAAGAAGCAGAAAAGCGCGGAGGACTGCCAAATCCAGTTGGTGCAGAATCAAAGTATGAAGCAGTTCCTATGTTTTACCGTGTTTCAGGAACGTTCCTAAAAACAGATCCAACCTTGGAAGATAGAATGATCCGTATTAATCCAAATAGAGCTGGCGCAGATACAATCATTCGTATCTTGAAGGAAAGTATCAAGGAGGCTAAGGCATGTTCCTCCAAAAAGTAATAGAAAAAGATTCTGAACTAATCAATACAGTGTTTGCGTATCATCAAAGGGGATTGATCCTCCCGGATACATATGTTGTTGATATGGATTCTCTGCTGAGCAATGCAAGGATTATCAAAAATAGAGCAGATCAGGAACACATAGATTTATATTTTATGCTCAAGCAGTTAGGCAGAAATCCGGAAATAGCTAAAAGATTGATAGAAATTGGCTATAAAGGTGCTGTCGTTGTTGACTGGAAAGAAGCACAGGTCATGATGGCACATCAGATACCAATTGCCAATGTGGGTCATTTAGTACAGCCTCCGACAGCGATGGTACAGCAATTGGTTGATTACGGATGCGAATATTTTACCGTGTATTCATTGGAGAAAATTGAACAGATCAATCAAGCTGCTAAAAAGTCAGGGAAGATCCAGAAGATCCTTCTGCGTGTCACAGATGATGCAGATATGATCTATAGCGGACAGACAGCAGGCTTCAGTCTTGCCGAAATTCCTTCATTAAATGACAAAGTAAAGCAATTGAAGAATGTCATTATCGCTGGTGTAACTTCTTTCCCTTGTTTTTTATATTCTGAAGATACAAAGGATATTGAAGCAACAAACAATTTAAATACACTGTTGGAAGCTAAGAAGATATTAGAGTCATTAGGCTACCAGGACTTAAACATCAATACACCGAGTACTACATGCAGCAGGACTTTAAAAAAAATGGCAGAATCTGGATCAACAAGCGGTGAACCCGGTCATGGATTGACTGGCACAACACCACTGCATGCATCTACAGATTGTGCTGAGATTCCATGCGTTGTGTATTTGAGCGAAGTTTCTCATAACTTTGAAAAGCATGCTTATATCTTTGGCGGCGGCAATTATCGCCGCGGGCATATTCAAAATGCTTTAGTAATGCCATCCATCAATGATTCACAGTACGCAAAAGTAGAATCACCAAATCTAGACAGCATTGATTATCATTTTGGACTCGACAGAGAATTTCCAGTCGGAAGTACAGTTATTATGGCTTTCCGGTTCCAGATCTTTGTGACAAGAAGTGATGTATGTCTGATTGAAGGAATACATCAAGGAAATCCACATATTATCGGACTGTACAGCAGCCTGGGAGAGGCAAAGAAATGAATGGACGTTTTATTGTAATTGTATTAGATGGTTTTGGTGTTGGTGCTATGCCTGATGCCGCAACAGCACGGCCAGGTGATGAAAAGGCAAATACTTTAAGAAGTATTTTAAAAGATCAGCCGAATTTGAAACTTCCTACATTGGAAAAGTTAGGCTTGATGAATGCATACGGCAGTGAAAGCGAATGTATGAAGTTTGTGCCACATGCAAATTATGGCCGCAGTGAATTGATGCATTTCGGTGCAGATACTTTCATGGGCCATCAGGAAATCATGGGCACACTGCCAAAAAAGCCGGATGTTCATCCATTTCAGCAGAAGGTTGATATTGTTGCGGAACATTTAAAGAAGGCTGGGCATAAGGTACAAATCATTGAAAAACAGGGACTGCGCTATGTTCTTGCGGATGATTATGTTACCGTAGCAGACAATTTGGAAGCAGACCTTGGAATGTGCTATAACGTGACAGCACCGCTGGACTATATTTCTTTTGAAAAGGAATATGAGATTGCAGAATGTGTGCGCGAAGTCGTGACTGTTGGCCGTGTCATCGTGTTTGGCGGAACAGGAAATAACATGCAGGATCTTTGGAATGCTGAAGAGATTCGACAGGGAAAGTTCATTGGAATTGCTTCAGCGAAATCAAAGTCATATATGCAGGGATACCAATGCCGCCATTTGGGTTACGGTGTCGACAAAAATGTACAGGCACCTACGATTTTGACGAATGCCGGAATTCCTGTAACATTGATTGGCAAAGTTGCTGACATTGTTGCCAATGATAACGGAAAATCTATTTCGTGTGTACCTACACCGGAAGTGATGGACATTACACTGAAGGCTGTAAAGGAAATGTCGTATGGCTTCATTTGTACGAATGTACAGGAAACAGATCTGGCCGGTCATTCACAAGATAGTTCGAGATATGCTGAAGTTCTTTTACAGGCAGATGCTGGGCTTGCAAGAATACTGCCATTACTGAATGAGAATGATGTATTGATTGTTCAGGCAGACCATGGTAATGATCCAGATATAGGCACCAGTAAGCATACAAGAGAATGTGTTCCATTACTGATCTATCGCAAGGGTCTACAGGATGCACATGTTGGCACACGTAAAACCATGTCAGACGTCGGCGCAACTTGCTGTGATTATTTCAATCAAAAGAGTCCGGAGAATGGGACATCATTTCTTCAGATCATCGGTGGAAGACCGCAAAATAAGTGAATTGATCAGGCAGGGGAATCCCTGCCTTGTTTTATGTTGTATACTAAACGCTGAAGGAAAGACTATGTATAAAAAAGAAACGAATTTCAGAGACTTGGGCGGACTGATTGGTGCAGATGGAAGAAGGATTAAAAAGGGTCTGTTCTATCGCAGTGCCAGTCCAGTATATATGGATGATTTGGAGATAGAAGAGTTGAAATCTTTGAGGCTGTACGAAATCCTTGATTTACGTACTTCATATGAAGTTGAAATAAAGCCAGATCCAGTTTTGCCAGGAGTGCAATATAAACGAATCAGTGGTATGAGAGATGCAGCGGGTAATGGAATTGATTACTCACCAGAAGGTATTCATAGACTGCAGATGCAGAAAGAATGTGAACAATTAGGCTTAGAAGAATATATGCGTCAAATCTATCAGAATATGATGTTTGGCAATAAAGCATTTATGCATGTCTTAGATCTAATTCGACAGGAACATTTACCTGTTCTGTTTCATTGCGCTACAGGGAAAGACAGAACTGGCGCTGTTGCAATGATTTTATTGCTGGCATTAGGTGTCTCTGAAGAAGATATTATGAAAGATTATCTGGCTTCCAATGAATCTTTTATTAGAAAAATCAAAATGGCAGAAACCATCAATGCCGAAGAGCTCCGTAAAGATCCATCTTATAGAGACGTTCTGTTGGCAGAAAATGGGGTTTTGCCATCAAATGGGAGATTGCTGCTGAACAGTATAAAAGAACGTTACAACAATTTGAATGAATACTTGAAAATAGAGTACAATCTGAATCAAAATGATATTGCGGAGATTCGCAATAGACTATTACAAAACTGATTCGTTTTTATAGAAATATAAGAATGCATACAAAGGTGTATTGAGAATGAATCAATATATCTTTTCGCCGTGAACAATTGAGTTCGAGTAGAGAATAGAGATAATCTGTATAATATCGAGTAATAGAAATAATGCAGATAATCAGATCCACTACAAAAAATAGTTCTTATCCAACTAAAAAGAAGCTCATGAGTTTTTCCTTTTTTGTTACTGAGACTATCTGGTTTTATATCAAAAAAAGCCTTGGCTTGATTTGATACAAAGCGTAATAACAGTGACCCCACTATGACCCATTCCTTTTGGAAACGTCTGGTAAGAGGGACAATATGGATAAAAACAGGTTGTTTTATGCACTAAAAACAACTATTTCCAACACAGAAATTTAAGAATTATTCTATTTTAAAAGCAGGATTCTATAATTATAGCCTGTCTATTTATTGGCCGGTTATAATTGTTGTTTATGTTTAAAAAGTATTGTACATTGAAAATAGATATAAGTTATAATTTCACTATGAATAAAGAAATATCATCTTTGGATATAGAAAAAATTGTTGGTGATGCTCAATTGACAGACATTGAAATGTCTGTTTTGAGATTTTTAATTGCTCATATTGATAGTGCCTTAGAGATGGGAGTTAGAGAAATTGCTAAGGAAAATTATACTTCAACATCAACAGTGATGAGATTATCTAAAAAGTTAGGCTATAACGGGTTTATTGATATGTACTACAAGCTGCTTGCACACAATAATTCGACAGAGGATATGAATAATTCTTCAAGAACTTTTGTGGAGCAATTTGAAGACCCGATTGAAGTGAAATACGACCAATATTCAGCAATTAAAGTTGCTGCTAAAGAGATTGCAGATGCTAAAAATCTAGTATTTATATATGGTACCGGATTTATGGGAATGATGGCAGAGTATTTGGCAAAAAAGTTGCTAGTAATAGGTGTGAAAGCTATTTATTCAAATGGTGCTGATTCTATTGGTATATTTGAAAATAATTTAGAAGACATCAGTGTCCTGATTTTGTTTTCAAGATCAGGCCGTTCAAATCATGTAATAAACCGTGCAACGACTGCTAAGGAAAATGGGATTTATACTATTTCCTTTTTAAATGACAAAGATAGTCCACTTGCGGATGAAAGTGATTGTTTGATAAAGGTGCATGATGACAATATATTTGATGATCGCAATCAGAAGCCTACTCTATTTTTCTCAAAAGTAATAGGGATGATAGAACTTTTGATTTATGAATATTACAGATTAAAAACGGGTGAGGATTGAACTATAAGAAAATCAAGTGAATTTATGAAAAAGAAGGAAAAAGATTTATTAATGTCATTTGATTCAAATCAGTTCTTTGAAATTGTGAATAACGTACAGTTAAAATAACTACACTTTGTAGCTTTGACTATGTGGCAAATTATCTATTAGTTAAAGTGAAAGACTATAAGCACAGAGCTGGATCATACTGAGTACCAGTCGATAGCAGCTTGTATATCACACGGAGAAGTTTCCTCACTGCATGTCCTTGAGCACAGCGATACTGTTTACCTTGTGACTGTTTCCCGTTAAAATATTTCTTGAAGGTAGGAGAATAGTTACAGACAGTAAAGATTGCCTCATACAAGGCTTTGCGAAGATATCTTGAACCGTGCTTAGAGATGGGCAGATGGGCAGCGTCATAGTTTCCTGACTGGTAAACGCCTGGCGCCATTCCCGCGAAGGATATGAGCTTTGAGGCATCACTGAATCTTGTAATGTCTCCGATCTCCGCAAGGATGGACATTCCGGTTATCGCACCGATGCCCGGGATGGAAGTGATAGAAGAGTTTAGCTGGTGGCTGAATTCTTCTATTTTCTTTTCCAGGATATCGATCTGTTCCTCACGTGCCTCAATGACAGCGTAAGCGCTTGATAATAGATACCTTTTAAAAATAAGCGGTATCCATTATGCTGTATCATTGCACTCTGGATTCCGCTTATTTCATATAGAGTTCTTTTGGCAGTTCTTCAGACCACGGTAAAAGTTTCTCCGGCACTTGATGATGCGTGCTGTCGATGTATTTTGGCAGTTCTTCTAACAGATAGACCAGATATTGGTACAGTCTGAGGTTGTTCGCCTTGGCGGTCTCTACAATGCTGTAGATGACTGCGCTTGCTGCTGCGCCTCTTGGTGTATCGATCAGCACCCAGTTCTTTCTGCCGATAGTGAATGGCCGTATCGCGATTTCCGCTGCGTTATTGTCCAGCGGGATGTCTGGATCATCCAGAAATGCACGCAGATACTTCTCCTGGTTCAGGGCGTAGGTGAACCCTTGGCCTGTTGCGGATGCACTGTCCACCAGGTACCGTCTCGTCCTGATCCATTCAAAGAAGTTGTCGACAATTGGCTTAATGCGTTCCTGTCTCTTCTTCAGCTTCTCTTCAGCTGGCAGATCTTCAATCTCATGCTCGACGCGGTAGATCGATGAGATCCTTGCAACGGCCATCTCTGCCATCGATGGCTTCGCATCAGGCCCGGCTGCTTTCACGACGCTTGCGAACTTCCGCTTCAGATGCACCCAGCATCCTGCGACCTTATAGCTCTCTGGATGCTCGCGCTCCAGCTGATGATATGCACCATAGCCATCGCAGACGACAGTGCCTTTATATCCTGCAAGGAAACGTTCCGGGTTCTGATGCCCCCTGGTCGCACAGTAGTCATACAGCACTGCCTTTGGTCCAGGTATCTTTGCATTGGTACGGTAGACCCACATATAGCTCTTTGATCCTGCCGGACGCCCATCCTTGATCACTTCGAACGGTGTCTCATCCGCATGGATCAGCGACTGTTTGATCATAGCCTTCTTCATCGCATCATAGAGATAGATGAGATATTCCTGTGATCCTTTGATCACCCAGTTGGCCATCACTGCACGGCTGATGCTCACATCGTTCTGCTGGTATGCCTGTTCCAATCGGTACAGCGGTATCGCCTTTACATACTTTGCATACAGGATAGATGCTACCAGCGAAGGTGTCGCGATGGATTTCGGGAACAGTTCCGTTGGATGCGGTGCACGGACGATCGTCTGATCATCATTCCTTGCATAGACACCGATATGATATGTCACTGCCTCAAAGGATGCTGGGAGATGCTCCAGCTTATTGATGATCTCATAAGGGAGATGCTTCCATTTTCCTTCCCCATATTTCTTGTTCAGCTCTTCATCTGTGAGCTCGATATATTCATCCCTGTGGTTCGTTATCTTCTGCAGGTCTGTGGCTTTCTTGCCCTTGGCCTTCTTTTTCTTTGGTGCTGCTTCTTCGAGAACTGGTTCAGGTTCTTTTTCATCAGCCAGTACCTCTGCTTCATTCAGGCCAAGATCCAGCTGTGGCATATCTAAGACTGCAGCGGTTTCTGTCTTCCGGCCATATGTCCGTTCATTCATGATCCGGATCTGCTCGGTCAGGTTCGCTACATTATTGCTGAGGCTTGCGACGGTATCCTCCAGGCTGTGCACATACTCAAAGAGTGCTGTGCTCGTCATGCCCGATAGTACTTTATCATCGCTGTGCTTGAATTCTTCCATGGCTTAGGTATACCTGAAAAT
>Ga0183101_1001300_pt3 | contig 15641 bp, 15 predicted proteins | sample Biomet3_FD_127790 | JGI IMG/M metagenome (GOLD analysis project Ga0183101, IMG submission 127790) | Microbial communities from bioreactor (seeded with sewage sludge) at LBNL, California, USA - Biofuel metagenome 3 | ecosystem: Engineered > Bioreactor > Anaerobic > Unclassified ... | reverse complement strand
CGCCGTGCGCAAGCGGGGGGCTGCCGTTGGCGGGGGCGGGGGGGGCGAGGATGTTAGCCGCACCGGCAACGGGCGGAGCATCGATCCCGATCACCGTTACCGCCGGCCCCGACCAGAGCCGGGCTCCGAGCGGGCCGGTGCCGGTCAGATCCACGCCATCGAGAATGCCCGCCCCTTCCCGGAATGCGGTAAGAGGATACTCCGCATCCGGCAGGGCTGCGGATGCAAGACCCGGAACCGCCACGCGGCCGTCCGCATCGTAGAGCGATGCAAGGATCCGCACGAGGGCCGCGAGCGCGTCCGGCGCTGCACCGCCAAACATCCCCGAGTGGACCGGGTGGTCGAGAGTGGAGACCTCAACCGTGCAGGCAACAACGCCCCGCAGGCTGGTCGTGAGCGCCGGCTCTCCCGCGGAAAGGTTGCCGTTATCGAGGATCACAAACGCGTCGCAGGAAAAGAACTCCGGGTGCGTCGGCACGTACGCGTCGAGGTGGCTCTCGGTCTCTTCCTCGCCCTCGATCACAATCTTCACGCCCACGGGAGGCCGGCCGCCAAAAAGCGAGATGGCTGCCGCGATCGTTACGATCCCCGACTTGTCGTCCGCAGTCCCGCGCCCGAACAGCCGGCCATCCTTTTCCACCGCCCCGAACGGATCGGTCTCCCACCCGTCCTCCTTCTTCGCCGGCTGGACATCGTAGTGGGCATACAGGAGAACGGTCGGGGCTCCGGCCGGTGCCGGGATCTCCGCATAAACCGCAGGGTATCCCCCCGGGATCTCCATGAGCCGGGCGCCGGGGATCCGGTATTTTTTTAAGAGCGCAAGCGTTGCCTCCGCCGTTGCCCGGACCGGTTCCTCCGGGTACCCGGGAAACGCAACGGACGGGTGGCGTACCAGGTCTGCAAGATCCAAAACAACACCGGGCATCAGGGCACAAGCCCGTGCCGCAAGATCCGCAGCTGCTGTCCGTTCGTTATCCATCCACCGGCCCCCTTTTTGTGGTATAGTGGTTCCTTTCGCGCCCGTTTATGTATATGGGAGGAACCTTCACCGCGGCCGGTTTTTGAGTTCCGCTTCGATCCGGTCGAGCCGGGCAAGGATCTCCTCCCCGCGTTCCCCGGCCGGGACTGCCCCGGCCGTTTTCCCGTCCTCCGGGGCAGCCGCGGTATCGTCGCTTTCGGGTGCGAGCAACTTGTTTGCGATATACCCGGCAAGGGTCCCAAAGAGGCCCACACCCATTGTCATCACGAGCACGCCAACGATCCGGCCCGCATTCGTCACCGGGTACCGGTCGCCGTAGCCCACGGTCGTGATCGTAACGTACACCCACCACATGGCATCGGATGCGGTCTGGATGTTCGCGTTCGGGGCCGAACGCTCGGCCATAAGGATAAGCACGGAGCCGCATTCGATGACAAGCATCACGCAGAAGAGCACGATATAGAGCATGCTCTCGGCCCGGTGCTTCTTGAGCTGGTCCCAGATGTTCTTTGCACCGTACCTGCTCATGAGCCGGTAGGCCTTGAAGATCCGAAAGATCCGTAAGATGCGCAGCGAGGGAATGCTCGCAAGAAGATCGGCCCATCCCCAGTCACGGAAGAAATAGTGGGTTTTGGATTGCGCCGAGAGAAGGCGGAAGACAAAATCGGCAAGGAAAATGATGGTCAGAAAGAAGTTGAAGACACGGATTACGTTGACCGCATCCGGGTCGAGGCCCGGGATATACACCAGTACAAGGTTTATGACCGAAAGGATCGAGACCCCGATGATGAAGAGCTCGTACCCGGGGTCCTTTAAGTCCTGGAACTCCAGCCGCCCGGCAGTCGTGGTTTCCCTCGCGGTCTCCGGCATAATCTCTACCCGGGGTATTTCCGGCGCCGGACTATAATAAATCCGCCGGTTTGGCGCATAAGAAAGCAGAGGTCGGGGAAATTTACCGGCTTCCTTTGGCATCCACGGTGCCGGTGCAGACCTCGCGAAGGATTGCGGCATAGACTTCCTGCTCGTGGCTGGTCGGGGGCTCGCAGGGATCGCAGAGGGCAGTTTCAACCTGCCGGATAACATCGCCAAGATTGGTCATACTAAAGGGTAACACTCCCGGCCCCGCGGGTGCCGCCCCGGTTTCCGGATAAACGGGCAGCAGGTACAAAGGCCTGTTTACCGCGTCTTTCCCGGGAAGAAATATATTACCAGAATAGTGCTGGTAGGATCACAGAACCGGGCGGTTAGCCGTATCCGGGCAGGCACCGGCAAAAAAGAAAATGGGACTGGGAAAATTTGAAAAATTATCCGAGGTAATCGCTCGGGGTCGGCATCTGGTCCTTGAGGCCTTTTCTCTTCCGGATGCTGATCACTACGTCTTTTACGAGGTTATTGGGCACGAGCTCGAAGCCGGCAAACTCGGTGTTCCACATTGCACGGCCTTCGGTTGCGGATCGGATGTCGCCTGCAAACCCGAAGAGTTCGGCGACCGGTGCTTTGCCGACAACCGTAATCGTGTCGCCCTCGCTCTGCATGTCGAAGACCTGGCCGCGCCGTCCCTGGATCTGGGAGGTTGCGGCGCCCATCTGTTCCATCGGGACCGAGATCTGGATGCGCTGGATAGGTTCGAGGAGCGAGTCGCCGGCAATCAGCATACCGCCCTTGATTGCGCCACGGACGGCCGGGATGACCTGTGCCGGGCCACGGTGGATTGCATCTTCGTGGAGCTTGACATCGGTTAAGGTCATCTTGAGGTTCTGGACCGGCTCGTCAGCGAGCGGGCCGCCGGCAAGGGCTTCGTTGATACCTTCGATGATGAGTTCCATCGTTTCGTTGAGGTACTGGATACCCTTGGTCATATCGATGAGCATGTTCGTGCCCTTGATATGCTTGACGTTCTTTGCCTCGTCCTTGTCCATGCCGGCCTTGATTAAGACATCACGGCGCTCGATGTTCTGCTGGTTCATCGAGACATCGCCGGATTTTATCAGGTCGACAATCGCATCGGGCAGCGGTTCGAGCGTGAAGTAGAACCGGTTGTGGCGGTTCGGGGACTTGCCCTCCACGTTCTCCACCTTGCCGGTGACCGTCTCACGGTACACCACAATCGGCGGGGAGGTGACGATCTCGACACCCTTGTCGCGCTTGATACGGCCGGTGATGATCTCGAGGTGCAGCTCGCCCATACCTGCAATCAGGTGCTCGCCGGTCTCTTCGTTGATGGCGATAACGAGGGTCGGGTCTTCCTTTGCCACCTGCCGGAGCACTTCGACGAGCTTTGGCAGGTCCTTCATGTTCTTTGCCTCGACGGCAACGGTCATGACGGGTTCCGAGTAGTGCTTGAGCGACTCAAACGGCGTCATCTCCATGAGGGAGGTAACGGTCGAGCCGACGATTGCATCCTTAAGGCCCGTGACTGCCGCGATGTTCCCTGCGACAATCTCTTCGACTTCGACACGCTTCGGGCCCATGAAGATACCGACCTGCTGGAGACGGTTCTCCTTTTTCGCCGAGCCCATCACATAGAGCCCGTCGCCGCGCCTGAGCGTCCCGGAGAAGAGACGGCCCGTGGCGACCTCGCCTGCGTGCGGGTCAAACGAGATATCGGTAACCATCATGGTGGCCGGACCGTTCGGGTCGCAGGCAAGCATGGCCTTTCCTTCCGTGGTGGCGTGGTCGCCGTGCCAGATGACATTGACACGCCGGGGCTGGGCCTCGAGCGGGTTTGGCAGGTGGTGAACGACCATGTCGAGCACGACTTCGTAGAGCGGGGAGTGCTTGGCGAGATATTTCATATCGCCGGCCCGGCATTTCTCAAAGACGTCCTTAAAGGAGACGCCGCTCTTTTTCATGTACGGGACCGAGATGGCCCAGTTATAGAGCGCGGAACCGAACGCAACGGTGCCTTTCGAGGCATCGAGTTTCCAGCCGTTGTTGTAGGCATCCTCGTTCATGCCCTTGATGAGCTTGTTGACCTTGTCGATCACTTTGCCGAGCCGGATCTGCATCTCGGTCTCGTCTACTTTGAGCTCGTTAACCAGCCGGTCCACCTTGTTGATGAAAAGGACCGGGACGACCTGCTCCTTTAATGCCTGCCGGAGCACGGTCTCGGTCTGGGGCATCGTGCCTTCGACCGCGTCCACGAGAACGACTGCGCCGTCCACCGCACGCATTGCACGGGTAACGTCGCCACCGAAGTCTACGTGGCCCGGCGTATCGATCATGTTGATGAGGTAGTCCTGGCCTTCGACTTCGTGCACCATCGAGACGTTCGACGCATCGATCGTGATACCACGGGCCTGCTCTTCCTCATCCGAATCCATGAAGAGCTGCCTGCCCGCGAGTTCTTCCGAAATAATACCGGCACCCGCAAGCAGGTTATCGGACAGGGTGGTCTTGCCGTGGTCGATGTGCGCCACGATACCAATGTTCCGGATGTGCTTGGGGTCCTTCATGAGCTCTACTACGCGCTCTACCGTTTTTTTGCCGCGTGACATGAAAATAACCTCGAAAAAAGATGTTTACCGGGCGGACTTTGCAATCCGCTCTTTTTCTTCCTTTTTACTGACCGAGTAGCACTTCGCATCGCCTTTTGCGGCTGCGATAAGTTCGTCGGCAAGGATGGCGCTGACCGGTTTTTTTGCCTTGCCCGAAGACTTCTCGACTGCCTCGGCGATAAAACCGATTGCGGAGTCGACCCGGCGCATCGGCGCGGTATCGACCGACTTGGGGACGTTGATGCCGCCGTATTTTAACCGCACCGTTTCTTCGCGGGGCCCGGTGTTCCCGATTGCCTCGACAAGAACCTCGACCGGGTTTCTCTTGGTCTTCTTGTTGATGATCTCGAATGCATCCCGCACGATCCCTATTGCCAGCTGCTTCTTGCCGGTGTTATTCTCGGTCTGCATCAGGCTGTTGATCAGCCTCTCGACAATCATCATATTTGCCTTATTGAACTCCTGGCGGGAGAACTTGCCGCAGGAATGGGGGATGATCTGGGGGGTGAGATTGACGTACCGCACCAGGCTCGGGTCCGTGACTTTGACTTCGGATACGTCCCACTTGTTAAAGAGCAGCGCTTTTGACTGCGGTGCTGCCGCGGCCGGGGCGGCTGCCGGAACTTCTGTTTCTGCCATCATGATCACCTGCGCGGTTTCTCCTTCCTGCCAATGACCATTTCGTGGAGGCAGACATTGTTGACGCTCGTCACGACATACCGGACCCCGGGGATATCTCCCATGGACCGGCCGAGACGGCCGCCGATGCCCTCGATCTCGACTTCATCGTGTTCGTCGATGAAGTTGATTGCGCCGTCGCCGACCGCGAATGCCGTGACCTGCCGGCCGTTCTTGATCAGCTGGACACGCACGCATTTCCGGATCGCCGAGTTGGGCTGTTTGGCCTCGACACCGACTTTCTCAAGCACGATACCCCTTGCCTGCGGAGCGCCTTCGAGCGGATCCGACTTCTCATCAAGGTTGAGTACCCGGCGAGCGTAGTTCTTGTCGCTCCACCGGAACTTATTTGCGTCCCGAACCAGTTTTCTGGCTGCGAATTTACCCTGTCCCATTAAAGAGCCTCATTTCGTTTTTCTATCGTGGATACCGAAACCCCACGCTGAGATATATACTAGCGCGGGGAACCGATTTATAAATTGTGGCATCCCACCTGCCTGTCTTGTACTATTATCCCTCACTGCTCATAATATTATATCCCCGCCCGGCCAATGATAGCATCAATGAAAGTCGGGATCTATAAAGAGGTGCAGATCGACACCAGCCACCGGCTCCTCCACTACCAGGGCAAGTGCGCGAACCTCCACGGCCACCGCTGGAAGATCGAGGTCTGGATGGAAGGCGAACCGGGCCCAAAAACCCAGATCGTGATCGATTATTCCGTGATAAAAAAGATCGTGGAGAAATACGACCACCAGATTATTCTCAATGCCGAAGACCCGATGGTGCCCCGGATCGCAGAGTTCCACCCGGTGATTACTACTCCGGGCGATCCGACAAGCGAGCTCATCGCCATGTTAATCCGGGACGACCTCACCGCGGCCTGCCGTGAACAGGGGCTGCGCGCGACCGTCAAGAAAATCCGCGTGTGGGAATCCCCGACCTCCTGTGCCGAGATTTCATAAATGAAGATCGCCGAGATTTTTAAAAGCCTCCAGGGTGAGGGCGTGCGGCAGGGCGCTCCCTGCCTTTTTGTCCGGCTTAGCGGCTGCAACCTTTCCTGCCGCTGGTGCGATACAAAAGAAGCACTCGGCGCCGGTATCGCCATGAGCGAGGACTATATCCTCGAACAGTGCTGGCGCCAGAACCCGCGCTATGTCTGCATCACGGGCGGCGAACCGCTCCTCCAGACCGATGCGCTCCTCCCGCTCCTTGCCTCGCTTGCAAAGCGCGGGACAATAATCGACATCGAGACAAACGGCACGATCGATTTTACCCCGGTCCAGCAGTACGCTTCGGTCTGCATGGACGTCAAGTGCCCGTCTTCGGGAGAGAAGAGCGAGCTTTCGCTGCTTTCTAAGATCCGGGCCGAAGACTCCGTGAAGTTTGTCGTGGCGGATGTTGAGGACTGCCAATACGCCCACGGGGTCATGGACAAGTACCCGATCGCAGGACCGGTCTTTTTTTCCCCGGTCTTTGGCGCGGACACGGCGCCGCTCGTCCGCTACATACTCGTCAATAACCTGCCGGTCCGGTTCCAGGTCCAGCTCCACAAGGTCCTCGGGGTGAAATGATGAAAGCGGCCTGCCTGATCTCAGGGGGAATGGACTCGTCCACCCTTGCCTATTATGCGAAAAACGAAGGCTACGATATCCTCGCGCTCCACGCAAACTACGGCCAGCGCACGGAGATAAGGGAGCGGGCCTGCGCACAAAAGATCGCCTCGCTTCTTGATGCGCGGGACTTCACCGAGATCGATCTCCGATACTTTGAGAAGTTCGGCGCAAGCAGCATTACCGATAAGGAAATGCCGCTGGACCGGTTCGACCCGGCCCGACAGGGCGTCCCGAACACCTACGTGCCCTTCCGGAACGCAAACCTCCTTGCGATAGCAACGAGCTACGCGGAAGCAAAAGGGGCCGACGCGATCTTCATCGGTGTCCAGGCGCTCGATTACTCGGGCTACCCGGACTGCCGGCCGGACTTCATCGATGCGTTCCGGCGCGTGATCGAGCTCGGGACAAAGGAGACAACAAACATCGAACTCAAAACGCCCTTTATCCGGATGACCAAGACCGACATCTTAAAGATCGGGACTGAACTCGGCGTCCCGTACGAGCACACCTGGTCCTGCTACAAAAACGGGGACCGGGCCTGCGGGACCTGCGGCTCGTGCCACTTCCGGCGCGAGGCCTTTGCCGCTCTCGGCATGCGCGACCCGATCCCGTACGAGGGTGATTAACATGGAGATCTTCCGGGGCCGGCGTCTGTGGATCGAGAATAAAAGACTCGTACTTCCGAACGGCGTCGAGAGGGACGCAGTGATCGTCCACCCGAAAGGCGCAGTCGCGATCCTGCCGGTAACGGAGACCGGCTACCTGCTCCTGCGCCAGTACCGGTACGCCATCGGCCAGTACATCTACGAGGCGCCGGCCGGGACAATGGAAGACGGCGAGGAACCGGCAGAAACTGCGCGGCGCGAGCTCATCGAGGAAGCGGGGATGGCGGCAAAGACCTTCATCCCCAAAGGATTCATCTACACGACCCCCGGTTTCACGGACGAAAAGATCTGGCTCTTTGAAGCCCGGGGCCTCACACCCTCGCACGAGTACGAGAAGGATGCGGACGAAGTGATCGAAGTAAAACCTGTGACACGGGAAGAAACCGACGCGATGGTGGAAAACGGCACCATCTGCGATGCAAAGACGATCTGCCTGCTCCACCGCTGTCGGGAGGAGGAATGATGCGGAGATATCTTGCCGCCGCAGGGCTCGCGCTGCTCTTTGTGCTCGCAGTCTTTGCCGGCTGCACGGGCAGCACGCAAACGCCCGCGTACTCCGTGGACAGCAGCGGCGTACTCTCGGTCACCTGCCCGCAGGTTACGGCAAACGAGACCGTGCTTGTATCCAACAACACGTACACCGTCTCGCGCTATGTCATTACCACCCCAACCGGCAATGTGGTGACCTACCTTTCCTACCCGGCACAGCCAAAAGCGGTGCTCGTGTATATCCCGGGCGCGGGCGAAAAGGTCTCGGGCCATGCGGACCGGATGCTGCAGTTCGCACAGGCCGGGTACGCGTTCATGTTCGTGGACACCCGGGGCCGGGGCGGCGAGACGGACGGCTATGCATTTTCCCCGCAGGAGGATTATGCAAAATTCAAAGCCGGCAGCCAGTCCGACTGGCCCGAGTATTACCTGACCGTCTGCGATATCTCGTCTGCCCGGGCCCTGCTTGCCGAAAAGTTCGGCGTTCCCGTGTACGCGGTGGGGGGGAGCAACGGCGGCAGGTACGCGGCAGTAGCGGCAGGGGTCGACAAGAACTTTGCCGGGTATATCGGGATCTCGACCGCGGACTGGGGCATAAAGGAGGCCGTTCTTGCGCAGGGCGGGAGCGGCGATGTGCTCCGGTTTGCCGAATCGCTCGAACCGAGCACCTATCTCCCGAAGATCGCGCCGCGCCCGGTCTGGATGTACCACAATGCAACCGATCCCATCATCCCGTATGCACAAGGCGAAGCGCTCTATGCAGCGGCAGGGGAGCCAAAGGTGTTTACCGAATTTAACGGGGAACACGGGATAAACGGGGACGTGGACAACAAAATCATAGCCCACCTTACGCAAATTTATGGTACGCAAGCGTGAATAAGTACAGGCTTTAAAGGAGAGGCTGACATCCGCTCATGACAGAACCCGTGGAGATGGACGACGCGCGCAAGCGCTACGAGTTCAAAAAGACGCTTGAAAAACTCGAGGCCCAGCAGGGGGACGGCACGGAGCTCATCACGCTCTACATCCCGCCCGACAAGCAGATCTTCGATGTAACCGGCCAGTTAAAAGACGAGTACGGCCAGTGCGCGAACATCAAGAGCAAACAGACGAGAACAAACGTCCAGAGCGCAATCTCCTCGATCCTCTCCCGGCTCAAGTACTACAAGCACCCGCCGGAAAAAGGCATGGCGGTCTTTTGCGGGACCGTGAAACTCTACGGCGACCGCACCGACCTCCAGTGCACGATCATCGAGCCGCCCGAGCCCCTCAACACCTACATGTACCGCTGCAGTTCGAGTTTCGAGCTCGAACCGCTAAAGCAGATGCTCGAAGAGAAGTACGTGTACGGCCTTCTCGTGCTCGACCGCCGCGAAGCGTACTGGGGCTTTTTGCGCGGCAACCGGATCGAGCCGATCGGCGGCGCGAACTCTACGGTGCCCGGCAAGATGAGGAAAGGCGGCCAGTCGGCAGCCCGGTTCGGCCGGCTCCGTGAGATCGCGATCAACGAGTTCTACACGAAAGTCGGCGAACGTTCGAGCGCGATCTACCTGGCGGAAAAAGACTTCTTTGCCCGGTTCAAGGGCCTTTTGATCGGCGGCCCGAGCCCGACAAAGGAAGAGTTCGAGGCGGGGAACTACCTCCACCACGAGGTCCAGAAGCGGATCATCGGCCTCTTTGATGTTGCATACACAAACGAAGACGGCCTGCCCGAGCTCGTGGACGCGGCAAAGGACGCGCTCTCGGGAATGGAGGTCGTCAAAGAGAAGACCTTCATGGACCGGTTCCTAAAGGAACTCGTCAAGGATAACGGCCTTGCCGCATATGGTGAGGAGAGCATCCGGAAAAACCTCGAACTCGGTGCGGTGGACACGCTCCTGTTGTCGGGAAACCTCAGGAAGTCGCGGCTGAAAATAAAATGCCAGAGCTGCGACCACACCGAGGAGCGGACGGTGAGCATGCCGGTCGGGAAGACCGCACGGGACATCGATCTCGGCTCGTGCCCGAAGTGCACGGCGCCGCTCGTGCTTGACGAGGAGATCGATATCATCGACGAGCTTGCGAAGCTTGCCGATCTTTCGAGCGCAAAAGTCGAGATCATCTCCGATGATTTCGAGGAAGGCTCGATTCTCTTTACGGCATTTGGCGGGATTGCCGCCATCCTGCGGTACAGGACGGGATACTAGATGGTTTTTGACACAACAGCAGCAATAAAAAAGGCGCTTATTGAATGCACGGGCCTTGACGAAATCCCGCTTGCCGATGGCGGCGAGCACGCGGACCTTGCAACAACCGTTGCATTTTCCCTTGCAAAGACAAAAAAACAGGCGCCGGTAAAGATAGCGCAGGATATTGTCGAAGCGCTCAAAAAGAACAAGGAGCTTGCGGACCTTGGCGTGACCATCGAGGCAAAAGGCCCGTACGTGAACTTTGTCTTCGGGAACGCCTACGTGAGCGCAGCAGTAAAAGCGGCAACACAGCCCGGCTACGGGAACTTCCCGCCAAAGGAGACCCGGATCGTGCTCGAACACACGAGCGCAAACCCCAACGGCCCGCTCCACGTGGGCCACATCCGGAATTCCATTATCGGCGACACGCTCGCCCGGGCGTTCCGTAAAGCCGGCTACCGGCTCGAAGTCCAGTACTATGTAAACGACATGGGCCGGCAGATCGCGATCGTGACATGGGGCTTTGACCACCTCGAACACGAGCCGCTGCCGGGCGAGAAAGAAGACGCCCACATTGCCCGTGTCTACATTGCGGCGAACCGCGAGATCGACAAGGACAAGGAGAGGATCACAAAAGAAGTCGACGGGCTCATGGAGCTCGTGGAAGGCGGAGACCCGGCAACGGTAAAGAAATTCCGGCACGAAGTCTCCCGCTGCCTCGACGGCTTTGCGGTGACCTTAAAGAACCTCAACGTGAAGCACGACCGGTTTGTCTGGGAGAGCGACTTTGTCAGAAACGGCGACACAAAGCGCGTGATCGGGAAGATCGAGAAGCTCCCGCAGGCAACGCACGAAGGCACGCTCCTCGCGCTCGACCTCGCGGAATTCGGGTTTGCCAACAAGTACGTGATGCGCCGGAGCGACGGGACCTCGGTATATGCGGCCCGCGACCTTGCATTCCACACCTGGAAGAGCGTGAACTTCGACCGTGCCATCGATGTGCTCGGCGCCGACCACAAGCTGATCGGGGCGCAGCTCCAGTGCACGTTAAAACTCCTCGGTGTCAAGCCCCCGGAGATCGTCCACTTCGAGTTTGTCTCGCTGCCCGAAGGCTCGATGAGCACCCGGGCGGGAAAATTCGTCTCGGCCGACGACCTGATCGAAGAGGTGACAAAGCGCGCCTTTGAAGAGGTCACCACCCGCAGGCCCGAACTCGACGAGGCGACACGGAAGAGCATTGCAGAGTCCGTTGCCCTGGCCGGGATCCGGTACGATATCGTAAAGATCTCACCGGAGAAGAGTACGGTCTTTGACTGGAAGGAGGCTCTCGACTTCGAGCGCCAGAGCGGCCCCTACATCCAGTACGCCCACGCCCGTGCGTGCAGCATCCTCGAAAAAGCCGGGGACTTTACCCCCTGCTACGATCTCGAAACCGAACAGGAGATCGCACTCGCAAAGAAGATCGCAAAGTTCCCCGAGGTCATTGAAAAAGTCGTTGCCGAGCTCCGCCCGCACCTGCTCGCCACCTATGCCCACGAGCTCGCGGACACCTTCAACACCTTCTACCACTACGAGCCGGTCTTAAAGAGCGAGGGAAAAGTCCGCGACCGCCGGCTCACCCTGGTCAAAGCCGTGCAGAACACACTTCATGAAGCGCTCGAAACGCTCGGGATCGATGCCATCCGGACCATGTGATGCCCTGAACAAACAGGGATACCTCTTTTTTTCGCCGGAATCTTCAGCAGCGCTCAAGCCGTGCCTCTGGTGCAAGCGGGCGCTCGCCGGCGGCGAGATGTGCTACAAGCACCAGTTCTACGGGATCGACAGCCACCGCTGCGTCCAGCTCACCCCTACGCTGAAGTGCAACCAGCGCTGCCTTTTCTGCTGGCGGTCGTTCGAGCACGAGGCCGTCGAGGCTGAAGAGTGCCCGCCGGAAACGATCCTCGCGGGCGTGCACAAGCTCCAGAAGCAGGCGCTTGCCGGGTATAACGCGGTGCTCGACAACACCGTGACCGAGGAAAAGTGGAAGGAAGCACTTGACCCAAAACACGTGGCGATCTCGCTCTCGGGCGAACCCACGCTGTACTCAAAACTCCCGGAGCTCGTGGACCTCTTTAACGCAAACGGTTACACCACCTTTGTCGTGAGCAACGGCACGAACCCGGACGTGCTCGCACGGTGCCGGCCTTTCCAGCAGTACGTCTCGCTCGATGCGCCCGATCTTGCAACCTACGCAAAAATCTGCCGGCCGCTCGGCGACCCGGAAGCGTTCTGGGAGCGGATCCATGAGAGCCTTGCGGGGCTTAAGGCAAAACGCTCGGCGGTCCGGATCACGCTTGTTGCCGGCCACAATGATTTCGACCCCGCCGGTTATGCCCGGATCCTCCAGGACTCCGGGGCAACGTTTGTCGAGGTGAAAGGATACATGTATCTGGGATACAGTAGAAACCGTTTGCAACGTACGAACATGCCGGAGCATACGCAGGTGCGGGAGTTCGCGGAAAAAATTGCCGCATCGTGCGATTATACAATCCGGGATGAAAATCCCCTAAGCAGGGTCATCTGCATGGAGCGCTGAAAGGCTATGAGATTCAATCCGCAGGAATGGAAAGAGAAATCCCACAATAACTTCGAAGGGACATGGCACGAGGGCCCGTCGGTCATCACCCCGCCGGGCGAAGACAAAAAATACCCCCGGCTCCGGTACACCCGGGCGCATGCGCACCCGATCTTCGAGACGATAAACCGGCTGCGCGAGATCTACCTCTCGATGGGTTTTGACGAGATCGAAAACCCGGTGATCGTTGAGGAAAACGAGATCTACCGACAGTTCGGCCCCGAGGCAATGGCGGTCCTCGACCGGGGCTTCCATCGTGGGCGCCCCCCCCGCCCCCCCGCGGGGGCGGGCCGGGCCGCCGGCCACGGCGGCCTCGGCGCTCTTGCGATAGGCCGTGGAGGCGAACACCACTTCGGCCGCCTGCCCCACGGCGTACGGTGCGATGGCGACGCCACCGGGTCCGATGCCGTAGCATTCCTGCGGATAGATGACCGGGGTGCTGCCCGAGTGATTGTGCACGATGAGCAGCACGGGAGCGAGGCCGGCCTCCAGGTAGTTGATGCCCACCCCCTGCCAGGCGTACCGCACCGCGCCGAGATCCCACTGGGCCGTGCGCACGCCCCCGGGCAGGGTGGACGGATCGACCACGCCGGTCAGTTGGGGTCTGGGCGGCGTGTACACGGCACAGGCGGCCAAAAGACAGCAACAGACGGCAAGCGCGACCAAGCGGCCGGCGCGACGGGGAACCGCAAACTCGTTCATAGGACCTCTTGGAGTGGCTTGGCTCCGGTCATGACGCCCCGGAGCGAACATCCATGGTAACGGCAGACGCCGCGGGAGTCCATGCCCCGGCCCAGGTCCCTCCGGGGCGGCCGTCAGGCGCTCTGGCGCACGAGTACGCCGGCATAGCCCACCACCTGGTGGTAGTCGCCGCTCACTTCGCCCGACGTGGCGTAGGCGGCCAGAACCGCCTGCGTGGCGCCCAGGGCCTTGGCCACGGTAAGCCCCAGCACCATGGGCAGCACCCCGCACATGGTGATGTCCTGCTGCCGCACCACCTGATACAGCCCCTGGGGGTCCAGGGCCAACACCCGCTCCAAGGCCAGGGAATCGCGCGCCTTGGCCGCCTCGTGGGGGATATAGTGGCTCATGTCCGAGCTGACCACGATGGAGACCGGCGTTTTTTCGGCGGCGAGCACCTTGGCCATGGCCTCGGCCACTTCGGCCAGCACGGCGGGATCATTTTCGGAAACGGCCACGGGCCCCCCCCGGCAGGCCGGATTGGTGGCGGCCAGAAACGGCAACACCCCCTCCAGGGAATGTTCCTCGAGGTGGGCATCCATATCCGCCGTCAAACGATTGTCGGCCGCAAGCAACGCTCCGGCCAACGCCTCGTCCACCGGCACCAGTCGGCCCGGAATGGCCCAGGCCCCGTCCGGCCACACGGCCAGCCGACGGCCCCGACCGGGATGATTGGGTCCAAGCAGCACGATCCGATCGGCGAGTCTGGCCCGACCCAGGGTCCGTCCGGCCACGGCCCCGGAATAGACGTAGCCGGCATGGGGCACCATGGCCAGCACGGTGAGAGCCGATTCCCGGGGACCGGCATCGCCCAGCAACGTGGCCACCTGCCGGGCCAACGCGGGCTCCTGGCCGGGGTAGAACTGCCCGGCCACCACGGGGTGGCGCTTGCGCAACGCTTCATGGCGCTCGAAACGGTCCATGGAGGCCTCCTCACCCGGTCACGGACCGGGCCCAAGGGTATGGTGTTCGTTCTACCCTTGGGGCGGGGAGATTGACAAGGCCGGCTATTGGGATTCGGTCAACGAGTTCAAGCTATTTTGCAGGCCGTTGGTGGTCAGGTCCGAGGCGGCCATCTTGCCGTAGAGGGAATTGGGGGCCGCGTCACGCATGGCGGTAAGCGTCTTGCGCCAGCCGTCCATATCGCCCATGGCCCGCTGGATGGAGGCGATCCGCAGCCGGTTGGCGGCCCAGTCGTCATCGCCTTCCTTGCACAGCTTGGCGTAGTCGTTCGCCCATTGGAGGGCCTTGGGATACTGACCGAGCCCCTTGGCCGAATCCACCAGGATGTTGAGCGAGCCCTTGAGCTTGTCCGGGTCCTTGCCCGTCTCCTGGAACATGACCACGGCCTCGCCGGCATAGAGTTCGGCCTTTTCCAGGTCCTTCTTGGCCATGGCGTCCTTGGCCATGTAGTACATGGCGAAGCAACGCTTGCCGGATTCGAGGAGCTGGTCCCCGGCCAGCTTGCGCCACAACTGGGTGCTGCGGTCGCCGTCGCCGAGGTTTTCCAAGGCCTTGGCCACGGTGAATTCGAGATCCCGGCGCTCGGTGGGGCCGAATTTCCACTGTTGCACCTTGCGGGCCAGATCCAGGATATTGTGCCAGTCCTTCTGGCCGTCGTAGATGCGCATGGCCATGACCAGGGCCAAATTTCCGTCGGGGCTCTCCTTGGGGCCGATAAACGGCAAGGCGGCGGTCAGGGCGTCCTGATTGGCGCCGGTGCGGAAAAAGGCCATGGCCATCCCGAGCTTGGTGGCGGTGGAGAGCCGGTCGCGGTTGGCGGCAATCACCGGATTGTCCCGCCAGGATTGGACCAGTCGGGCGTAATCCTTGCGGGCCAGCCGGTCGGCGGCCATCTTTTCGAAGGCGGTCACGACCACGTCCGTGGCCCGGGGCGCCAGATCGCTCTTGGGATAGGTCTCCAGGAACCGGGCGGCCTGCTTGATGGCGTCGGGGTAGTTCTGGCGATAGAGCAGCCACATGGCGAGCTTGAGCCGGGCCAGGGGAGCAAGCGGACTTTCCGGGTGGTCGTGAATGATGCTCGAATAGAGTTCCTCGGGGCTGCCCGCGGCGGGCTTGCCGAAAAGCGAAAACATCTCGCTCACGCTCGGCTGGTCGTGAATGCCCTGCTCGGCCAGACGCATCTTGGCGATGAGCCCGCCCTCGGCGTCGGGGTAGTCCTTGATGGCCA
>Ga0183101_1000046_pt8 | contig 15647 bp, 14 predicted proteins | sample Biomet3_FD_127790 | JGI IMG/M metagenome (GOLD analysis project Ga0183101, IMG submission 127790) | Microbial communities from bioreactor (seeded with sewage sludge) at LBNL, California, USA - Biofuel metagenome 3 | ecosystem: Engineered > Bioreactor > Anaerobic > Unclassified ... | reverse complement strand
GTTGCGGCGCGGCGGCGCGGTCTTTGGGCCCGGCGCTGGGTGCGCTTTGGCATTGTGGGCGGCGCGGCTTCGGCGAGCTACTTTTTGCTGGGGTTGCTGTTTGTCAACGTGCTGCAGCTGCCTATACTGGCGGGCAATGCCCTGGCCTTTGCGCTCAGTTTTATCGTATCCTATCTTGGGCAATGCCTGTGGACGTTCCGCGCGGCGGATGCGGGCGCGGGCATTGCCACCCACCGCTCCATGCTGCCGCGCTATGCGGCTACCCAGGCCGTGGGCCTGGGCCTGAATTCAGCCATTATCTGGCTGCTCATGCAAATGGGCGTTCCCTATGCCTGGGCCATGCCCATAGCTGTATTGCTTGTGCCGGTTATGGTCTATATGCTGTGCAAAATCTGGGTATTCAAAAAACAGGCGTCGTTTGCCCCGGCCAGGGCAGGGCAGACGCCTCCGCAACCATCGGCCGTCTCCGGCCCTGCCCGCAACAAGGATAACGCATGAATGCCCCAGCTGTTTCGGTTATCATGAACTGCCTGAACAGTTCCCGCGATCTGCGCGAAGCCATGGACAGCCTCATGGCCCAGACCTTTGCGGATTTTGAAGTCATTTTTTGGGACAATTGCTCCACTGACGAGAGCCCCGCCATTGCCCGGAGTTACGGTGACAGGGTGCGCTATTTTCGCGGTGAGACCATCGTGCCCCTGGGCGAGGGGCGCAACCTGGCGCTGGCCCAGGCGCGCGGGCGCTATCTGGCCTTTCTCGACTGCGACGACGTGTGGAAACCCACCAAGCTGGAGCGTCAGGTCGCCCTGTTTGAAGCCAACCCCCGCGTGGGGCTGGTATGCACCGATACGGAAATTTTTGACGGCAGGCGGGTGCTCAAACGGCTGTTTGCCGAAACCTCGCCCGCAAGAGGCATGGCCTTTGCCGCGCTGATGCAGCGGCAGTGGATATCCATGTCGTCGGCCATGGTCAGCCGCGAGGCGTTGACGAGCCTTTCGGCGGATAAAATTCCCTCCGGGCAGGGCAGCAACGGGGGCTGGTTTGACCAGAGCCTCAACGTGTGCGAAGAGGCCGACGTTTTTTATCGCATTGCCCACGACTGGGAACTGGACTTTGTGGATGAGCCCCTGACCCTGTGGCGGGTACACGGAAACAACACCACGTTCAGAAAATTTGGGCAATTTGCCGATGAAACCCTGCGCATACTTGAAAAAAATCGGATGCTTTATCCCGGATATGATCAGGAATATGCGGAGCTTGTAGCTATGATGACCCGCAGGGCGGGTTTTCAGAAAGCCGTGGCGCTGTGGCGCGAGGGGCGCAACAGCGCCGCCCGCGAGGCCATAAAGCCCTGGCGGTACAGCGGTCTCAAGTTCAAGATTTTCTGGTGGGCCAGTTACCTGCCTGGAGTTTTTTTTGACATGGCTGCCCGCCTCTATTTCGCGCTACCCGCCAATTTTCGACAATAGCGCTAAGTTTTGTGTCGTCAATATAGTAAAAACGTGTTGTTTTTTTGGCTAAAAGATTATATTCGCTCTCAATGGTCTTAGAGGGGGATTGGGTAGTATTACAGGGTCGCACGGAAGGGACTCCGCACTGCCATAAGCCCCCTAGTAACACATAACAGTTGAGGGTCTGTTATATGGCTTGGACACAAGTGTATGATCCGGTTGGCGGAGCTGTGGTTTCCGCCCTGCTGGCAGGTATCCCCCTGATCAGCCTTTTCTACATGCTGGCCGTGCGTCGTGCTAAGGGGCACTACGCTGCGGCTCTTGCCGTTGGCCTTTCTTTCGTTCTGGCGGTTGCCGTCTGGGGCATGCCGTTCGGCACCGCCTTCGGCGCTCTGACCTACGGCGCGGCCTTCGGTCTTTTCCCCATCATCTGGATCGTTATTACGGCGGTCTGGGTGTACAACATGACTGTGGAATCGGGCGAATTTGAGTACATCAAAGAATCGCTCGCCCGTCTGACCGACGACCGTCGTCTGCAGGCCATCTTTATCGCCTTCGCCTTTGGTTCCTTCATTGAAGGCACCGCCGGCTTCGGCACGCCTGTGGCCATTACCGCCGCCATGCTCGTGGGCCTTGGTTTCCGCCCCCTGTACGCCGCCGGCATCTGTCTGATCGCCAACACCGCCCCTGTGGCCTTTGGCGCCATTGGTATCCCGATCATCGTCGGCGCGCAGGTTTCCGGTATTCCGGAAATGCACGTCAGCCAGATCGTGGGCCGTCAGCTGCCCTTCCTTTCCGTGCTTGTGCCCCTGTGGCTCTGCGTGGTTATGTGCGGCTTCAAGCGCGCCATGGAAGTTCTGCCCGCCATTGTTGTGGCTGGTGTGAGCTTTGCCGGTTCGCAGTACCTGTTCTCCAACCACCACGGCGCGACCCTGCCCGACATCATGTCGGCCCTGATCACCATCGTCGCCATGGTGTTGTTGCTGCGCGTGTGGAAGCCCAAGACCGTTTGGCGCTTTGAGGGTGAAAAGGAAACCGTGCTCAGCGGCGCCGCCCCCTCTACGGGCGTTGTGCTGCGTGCCTGGCTGCCCTATATCGTGCTGGCCGTCATGGTGTTCTTGTGGGGCCTGCCCCAGTTCAAGAACATGCTGAACGCCGTGCCCGGCGCGGTGCTCAAGTTCTCCTGGCCCGCTCTTGACGGCATGGTGAACAAGGCTGCCCCCATTCTGGCCGCCGGCAAGGACCCCAACTACCCCGCAGTGTTCGTGTTTAACTGGCTCTCCGCCGGTGGCACGGCCATTCTGCTGGCTGGGTTCTTCTCTGTGCCTTTCATGCCTGGTTATTCGTTCGGCAAGGCCGTCAGCTGCCTTTTCCGCACCATTCACCAGCTGCGCTTCCCCATCGCGACCATCGCCATGATTCTGGGTCTGGCCTACCTCATGAACTACTCCGGCATGAGCTCCACCCTGGGTATCGCCTTTACCCTTACCGGCCCGCTGTTCCCGCTCTTCTCGCCCCTGTTGGGCTGGATGGGCGTGTTCCTGACCGGTTCGGACACCTCTTCCAACGCCCTGTTCTGCGGTATGCAGCGCTCGACGGCTGAAGTGGTGGGCATGGATCCGGCCCTGGCCGTTGCCGCCAACTCTTCCGGTGGTGTTACCGGTAAGATGATTTCGCCCCAGTCCATCAGTGTGGCAACTGCTGCCACCAACCTGGTCGGTCACGAAGGCGATCTCTTCCGCTTTACGCTTGGGCACAGCTTGGCCATGACGGGCTTTATCTGCGTGCTCACCTACCTGCAGTCCAACGTGCTGCACTGGATGCTGCCGTAAACGTGGTTTACCTTCCGTAATGCGACGCCGCCCCGCAAGGGGCGGCGTTTTTGCGTTTTTGCGGCGTATGCAGGGATCGGCCCCCGCGTAAAAACCGGTCTCTCGCTATGCCTTGCCGGGCAAGCATTTTGGCCAGTCTTGCCAGCCGGGCTTGCGTGCTTTATGGTGCGCTGCAATGCTTGGAGGAGTAAATGGATTCGCAGCAGGTCTCTTTTTCTACTATCATCAAATCGCTGGGCCTTGTGTTTGGCGATATCGGCACAAGCCCCATCTACACGCTGGCCGTCATATTTTTACTCACAGAACGCACGGAGGCCCATTTTATCGGCATCTTGTCGCTGATAATCTGGACCTTGCTGCTGCTTGTGACAGTGGGCTACGCGTGGCTCGCCATGAGCCTGAGCAAGGGCGGCGAGGGTGGAACCATTGTGCTGCTTTCCATTTTGCGGCCGCTGCTCAAATCGTCCAAAAAGCTTGGTGTTGCTTCGGTGCTGGCCTTTGTGGGCGTGTCGCTGCTCATCGGCGACGGGGTCATCACACCCGCCATTTCCATTCTCTCCGCCGTGGAAGGCCTGACCCTTGTGCCCGGACTGGAAGATACGTCCAAGGGCGTCATTGTGGGGCTGGCGCTGGCAATCACTGTAGTGCTGTTTGCCGTGCAGCGGCGGGGCAGCGGTGCTGTCTCCGTTGTTTTTGGCCCTGTCATGGCCCTGTGGTTCGGGGTGCTGGCTTTTTCGGGCGGGGTCTCCATTGTGCAGACGCCGCAGGTGATCAAGGCCCTGAACCCCTGGTACGCCATTGATTTTATGATTCACAACGGTCTGGTGAGCTTTTTTGTGCTTTCAGAGGTCATACTGTGCGCAACCGGCGGCGAGGCTCTGTATGCGGATATGGGGCACATGGGGCGCAAGCCCATCATTGCCGCCTGGGGCATTGTGCTTCTGGCCCTGATTGCCAGCTACATGGGACAGACTTCGTTTCTGATCCGCAACCCAGGCGCGGAAAACGTGCTGTTTGAAATGATCAACAGCCAGGCGCACTATCTCTACGTCCCCTTTCTTGCGCTCAGCCTGATGGCGACAGTCATTGCCTCTCAGGCGCTCATTAGCGGGCTGTTTTCTATCATGTATCAGAGCATGGCCACCCATATCATGCCGCTGTTTAAGGTCGATTACACCTCCAAGGAGCTGCATTCGCAGATCTACATCAATTCGGTGAACTGGGGCCTGTTTATCGCGGTGGTGCTTGTGATCTGCGGCTTTGGCGAATCGCACAAGCTGGCCGCTGCCTATGGTCTGGCGGTTACGGGCACTATGACCATCACCGGTATTTTTATGGTGTGGATATTCCACCTGCAGGGCAGAAACTTTAAAGCCGTGATTGCGGCCTTTGTCTGCGCTCTTGATTTTGTCTATCTGCTGGCAAACTTCTATAAGTTCCCGCACGGCGGCTACTGGTCCATACTTATTTCGCTTATCCCGCTTTCGGTTATCCTTGTGTACACGCAGGGGCAGAAGGCCGCCTACCAGCGCATGCGCCCCATGGGCAAAGAGCAGTTTTTAAAGAAATTTGCCGAAGAAAAAGCCCAGGGGCACACCATACGGGGCACAGCTATCTTTTTTTTGCGCAATCTGGACAAGGTTTCGCCCTACATTGTCAAAACCATGTTCAGCAACGGCATCATTTATGAGCAAAACATCATGCTGTGCATGGCGCGTACCTATGAACCCACGGGCGTGATCTGGCGCTTTGCCGAAGACCCGGCGGAAGGTATCCGCGTTTTTGAAGTTTCTGCGGGCTATATGGAAGTTGTGGACATCGACCACATCATGTCCGAGGCGGGCATAAAGCCGCGGGTTATCTTTTACGGCGTGGAGGACATCCTCACCAGCTCCCCGCTGTGGCGTATTTACGCCCTGATCAAAAAGTTGGCCCCGTCGTTTGTGCAGTTTTACAAAATGCCGGTGCACGCCGTGCACGGGGTCATAAGCAGAATTGACATGTAAGGCTGCCGCCGTGCTGGGCAAAAGGAGGCTCCGGATGTACAATTACGCGCGCCCTGTGCGCCTGTTGCTGCTCTGCCTTACGGCTGGACTCTGGCTTGGGGGCTGTGCCCAGCAGCAACGGCAACCTCTCTCGTTTGACGACCAGCAGGCACTGGCTGCCAACAGGCAGTGCAGGGCCGAAGCCACGCAGATGAACAACGAGTGGCGCGGGGACACCAGTTATTTTCCCTGGCGATCCTATTACAATATGTGCATGCGGCGGTTTGAGGTAAGTGATGAGCAGATGCGCAGACTCCGGCTGCCGTAAACGGCCTCGTCCTTCACGGTGGCTGCCGAATTGCCCTGCGAGGCATGACGTTATCGGCTAGCTGTCAACCGGGCGTCTCTGGCGGCGTTATAAGGCTTTTTTTAAAAATTTACGACCACCGCTAGCCCTTGCAGGCAATGGCGCCGGGAAGGCCGTTTTTGCTCCAAATTTGCCAATGCCTTGAAGCGGGCAGGTGCTGATGCGCATATAAACAAAGGGTGACTTTGCAGTCACCCTTTTTGCATTTGCTGGTTATTCGTCCCCGACTTTAAGCGCCGCCAAAAACGCTTCCTGCGGCAGCTCGACGTTGCCCATGCGCTTCATGCGTTTTTTGCCTTCCTTCTGCTTTTCCAACAGTTTGCGCTTACGGGTGATGTCGCCGCCGTAGCACTTGGCCGTGACGTCCTTGCGGAAAGCCGAGACGGTCTCGCGGGCGATGATCTTTTGTCCGATTGCCGCCTGAATGGCCACCTGGAACAGCTGGCGCGGGATGCTGCGCTTGAGCTTGAGCGCCAGTCCGCGCCCGTAGGTGTAGGCACGGTCGCGGTGCACAATGACCGCCAAGGCGTCAACGGTTTCGCCATTGAGCATGATGTCGAGCCGCACGAGATCTGAGGCGCGGTAGTCCAGCGGGTGGTAGTCCATGGAGGCGTAGCCGCGCGTGGCCGACTTGAGCCGGTCAAAAAAGTCGTAAACAATTTCCGCAAAGGGCAGCTCATAGGTCACGACAACGCGGTTGGTTGCCAGGTAGTGCAGGTTTTTTTGCGTGCCGCGCTTTTCTTCGCACAGTTTCATGACATTGCCCACGTAGTCGTTGGGCACGTGGATGTCCATGGTTACGTATGGCTCGTACAGCGCACGTATCTTTGTGGGGTCTGGCAGGTGGCTGGGGTTGTCGATGTCCATGCTTTTGCCGTCGTTGGTGTCCACCTTGTAGACCACCGAGGGCGCAGTGGCGATGAGGCTGACCTCAAATTCGCGTTCCAGCCGCTCCTGAATGATCTCCATATGTAGCAAGCCCAAAAAGCCGCAGCGAAAGCCAAAACCAAGGGCCTGCGAGGTTTCCGGCTCAAATGAAAAGGCCGCGTCGTTGAGCTGCAGCTTTTCCAGAGCGGTTTTGAGGTTCTCGTATTCGTCGGATTCCGTGGGGTACAGACCGCAAAAAACCATGGGCTTCACTTCGGTAAAGCCGGGCACGGGCGATGAGGCCGGGTTGTCTGCAAGGGTGATGGTGTCGCCCACGCGGGCGTCGCCCAGGTCCTTGATGGAGCCGCACATAAAGCCCACTTCGCCAGTATGCAGTGCGGCGACGTCTGTGGCCTCGGGCGAAAAAACGCCCAGCCGCAGCACTTCATATTCTTTGCCCGTGCTCATAAGACGCACGATCTCGTTGAGCTTGATGGCCCCGTCCATTACACGGAAAAGAATCACCACACCCTGATAGCTGTCGTACCAGGAGTCGAAAATAAGCGCCTTGAGAGGAGCTTTTTCGTCGCCGTGGGGTGCTGGCAGGCGGTGCACAATGGCTTCTAGCACTGCGTCCACGCCCATGCCGGTTTTGGCGGAGACGGGCAGGGCGCCTGCGCAGTCGAGACCGATGCTTTCTTCAATCTCGGCCTTGACGCGGTCCACTTCGGCGCTGGGCAGGTCGATCTTGTTGAGCACGGGGACGATTTCGTGGTCATGGTCAAGAGCGAGATACACGTTGGCAAGCGTCTGCGCCTCGACGCCCTGCGTGGCGTCTACCACCAGCAGCGCGCCTTCGCAGGCTGCCAGAGAGCGCGAGACTTCATAGTTGAAGTCCACATGGCCGGGCGTATCGATGAGGTTAAGCTCGTACATCTGCCCGTCTTGTGCGGTGTAGGGAATGCGCACTGTCTGGGCCTTGATGGTGATGCCGCGCTCCCGTTCCAGATCCATTTTGTCTAGGTACTGCTGACGCGCCTCCCGCTTGCTGACAACCTGGGTCAGCTCCAGAATGCGGTCGGCCAGGGTGGATTTGCCATGGTCGATGTGGGCGATAATGCAAAAATTGCGGATATTTTCCTGCTTGGGCATGATCATGTCCTGGGAAACCGGATGGGGTTGGCGGCTGTTTTCCGCGTTGAACCTGTATCAATATCCAAGATTCGCGCGGAAGTCTATTTGCTGTTGGGTGCATTTTAGCATGGACGGCTAACGGCTGCTGCTGCGGGTAAGTTGAGGAGTGCAAGCTCGCGTTTGTTTACGCGCGGGCGACCAGAGATCCCGCAGGGGGCAGGCCATATCAAGAAGGTGGCTTTGCGTTGGGCCGACATTACAAAAGCAAAGCCGCAACAGCGCGGAAGCATTCCACGCGGCTGCGGCTCCACAAATCTGAAAATTGGTAGCTCAGCGAAGCTGGGCCAGCTGCAAACGCACAATAGCGCGTTGCAGAGCGGCTTCAGCGCGGGTGATGTCCACCTTTTCGTCATGACTGGTGATGCGCTTTTCGGCGCGTTCCTTGGCAGCCATGGCACGGGCGGTGTCAATGCTGTCCGCCAGCTCTGCCGATTCGGCAAGCACGGTGAGCACATCGTTGTTCACATCGGCGAAACCGCCAGAGATGAAAACATGCTCATCCTTGCCGCCGGCGCGGTAGCGCAGGCCACCGATCTTCAGGGCGGAAAGCAGGGAAACGTGCTTGGGCAGCACGCCGAATTCGCCCTCAATGCCAGGGCAGACGGCCATTTCCACTTCGCCGCTTACCACGGTTTTGTCCGGCGTAACCACTTCAAGTTGCAGCGTGCCCATAGGTACTCCTTCGCTCCTGATATACGCAGATGGCCAGGTTTGGGTCGCGCCTGACCGGCGCGACCCATAACCTCAAAGCGTTGCGGTTAACGCCTTACTTTTCTTCCTGCAGCTTACGCTGCTCGTACTTGGCAACGGCCTGTTCAATGCCGCCCAGCATGTAGAAGTCGCCTTCCGCCATGTGGTCGTAATCGCCGTCCAGGATGCCCTTGAAGCCCTTGATGGTGTCTTCAAGCTTCACATACTGGCCAGGGGTGCCGGTGAAGGTTTCGGCCACATGGAAGGGCTGCGAGAGGAAGCGCTGAATGCGGCGCGCGCGCGCAACAGTCAGCTTGTCTTCGTCAGACAGTTCGTCCATACCGAGGATGGCGATGATGTCCTGCAGTTCTTTGTACTTCTGCAGCACCATCTGCACACGACGGGCCACCATGTAGTGATCTTCGCCCACAACATTGGGGTCGAGGATGCGCGAGGTGGAGTCGAGCGGGTCCACGGCGGGGTAAATGCCCAGTTCCGCGATCTGGCGGGAAAGCACGAGCGTGCCGTCCAAGTGCGAGAACGTGGTGGCCGGGGCCGGGTCGGTCAAGTCGTCGGCAGGGACGTAAACGGCCTGCACCGACGTGATCGAACCGTTGTTGGTCGAGGTGATGCGTTCCTGCAAGGCGCCAAGGTCAGTACCCAGGGTGGGCTGGTAACCCACGGCCGAGGGCATGCGGCCAAGCAGAGCGGACACTTCGGAACCAGCCTGCGTGAAACGGAAGATGTTGTCGATGAAGAGCAGCACGTCCTGGTGTTCTTCATCACGGAAGTATTCCGCGCAGGCAAGGGCCGTAAGGGCCACGCGGGCACGGGCTCCCGGAGGTTCGTTCATCTGGCCGTACACAAGTGTGGCGCGTTCCAGAACGCCCGCTTCCTTGAGTTCGTGGTACAAGTCGTTGCCTTCACGGGTGCGTTCGCCCACGCCCGCGAAAACCGACGAGCCGCCGTGCTGCTTGGCGATGTTGTTGATCATCTCCATCAGAATAACGGTCTTGCCCACGCCAGCGCCGCCGAAGAGGCCCATCTTGCCGCCCTTGGGGAAGGGAACAAGCAGGTCAACGACCTTGATGCCGGTTTCAAGCAGTTCCACCTTGGTGTTCAGGTCTGTAAAGGCCGGAGCAGGACGGTGGATGGGATAGTATTTTTCAGCGTTAACCGGGCCCAGTTCGTCAACGGGGCGACCGATGACGTTCAGGATACGGCCAACAGCGGCCTTGCCAACGGGAACCATGATGGGGTTCCCGGTGTCGACCGCGTCCATGCCGCGGACGAGACCTTCGGTGGCGTCCATGGCGATGGTACGAACGACGTTGTCGCCCAGGTGCTGCGCAACCTCACAGATGAGGCTGGGAGCATCGCTATTGTTCGGGTTGGTTATCTCCAGGGCGGTGAAGATATTCGGCAGGTTGCCGTCGCTGAACTCTACGTCCACCACGGCGCCGATAACCTGAACGACTTTACCGATGTTTTTGCTCATGTTTGGCTCCTTAACCCTTCAGCGCTTCAGCGCCGCCGACGATGTCGATGAGGTCGCTGGTGATGGAAGCCTGCCGCGTCTTGTTATAGAGCCGCGTCAGCATGTCGATCATCTCGTTGCAGTTTCTGGTAGCGTTGTCCATGGCCGCCATGCGGGCGGCGTGCTCGCTGGCGGAGGTGTCCAACATGCCACGGTAAACCTGCACCTTGATGTAGCGGGGCAAAAGCTCCGCCAACAGCTTATCTTCCTGCGGCTCGTACACGTATTCGCAACGGGTCGTGCCCACTTCCTCGGCAATTTCCTCGGCCTCCGGCGTTTTCAACGGCAGAAGGCACAGGGTGCGAGGGGGCTGGCTGCCCATGGAAACGAACTCGCCGTAGATCAGCCACACCTCGTCGAATGCGAAGGTTTCGTAGCCGTGAATGACTTCCTGGGCCACGGAGCTGGCCAGCGGAAAGTCAATGCTTCCCATGCGGTCGCCATAGGCGGTGAAGATCGTGTGCCCAGCGGAACGAACGGCGTCGCGGCCCTTGCGCCCCACACAGGCGAAACTGATCTCCATTCCTTCCCCGGCTTTTTCCTTCGCCAGCCTCAGGGCTGTGGCGATGATGTTGCCGTTGAAGCTGCCGCACAGGCCACGGTCTGATGTAACCAGCACAATGGCGCAGTGCTTCTTATCCTCATGCTCGGCCAGCAGGGGGTGGGCGTTGCCCTCCACCTTGCTGGACAGCTCGGCGAGCACGTCGCGGTATTTGGCCGCGTACGGCCTGAAGCGCTCGATGCGGGCCTGGGCGCCGCGCAGTTTCGCCGAGGCCACCATGTTCATGGCCTTGGTGATCTGCTTGGTCTTACCGACCCCCACGATCTTCATTTTTACGTCTTTGAGTGAAGGCATGCTTATCTCCCGTATGGAGGGGGCCCCTAGGCCTTCCAGCCCTGCTTGAAGGCGGTAATGGCCTCGGTGAGCGCTTTTTCCACAGCCTCGTCAATGACTTTCTTTTCTTTAATGGCGTCAAGCACATCTTTCTTCGCGTCGCGCAGGAAGGTGAGCATGTCGTCCTCAAACTTGCGGATGCTCTCCACGGGCACGTCGTCCATGAAGCCGCGCGTTGCGGCGTAGATGGAGGCCACCTGCTCGTTGGAAGGCATGGGCCGGTACTGGGGCTGCTTGAGCAGTTCCACCAGGCGCGCGCCACGGTCAAGCTTGGCCTTGGTGCCCTTGTCCAGGTCGGAACCGAACTGGGCGAAGGCCGCCAGTTCGCGATACTGGGCAAGATCGAGGCGCATGGTGCCCGCAACCTGCTTCATGGCCTTGATCTGCGCAGCGCCACCCACGCGGGACACGGAAAGGCCCACGTTAATGGCCGGGCGCACACCGGCGTTGAAGAGGTTGGGTTCCAGGTACACCTGACCGTCGGTGATCGAAATCACGTTGGTGGGGATGTACGCTGAAACGTCGCCCGCCTGCGTTTCAATGATCGGCAGAGCCGTCAGAGAACCGGCGCCCAGGCTGTCGTTCACCTTCGCGGCGCGTTCAAGCAAACGCGAGTGGAGGTAGAACACGTCGCCGGGGAAAGCTTCACGTCCCGGGGGGCGGCGGAGCAGCAGGGACATCTGGCGATAGGCCACGGCCTGCTTGGAAAGGTCGTCGTAAATGATGAGGGCGTGCTTGCCGTTGTTGCGGTAAAACTCGGCCATAGCGCAGCCGGTATATGCCGCAATGTACTGCAAGGGCGCGGGATCGGACGCCGTGGCTGAAATGATGGTGGTGTACTCCATAGCGCCGTGACGGCGCAAGGTGTCGGCCACCAGAGCCACGGACGACTTCTTCTGGCCGATGGCCACATAGAAGCAGTGGATGTCCGTTTCTTTCTGCGCCAGAATGGCGTCAACGCACACAGCGGTTTTACCAGTCTGGCGGTCGCCAATGATAAGTTCGCGCTGTCCACGGCCGATAGGCGTCATGGCGTCAATGGCCTTAAGACCCGTGGGCATGGGCTCATGCACGCTCTTGCGGGCGATGATGCCGGGGGCCTTAATTTCCACGGGACGCACTTCGGTGGCCTCAATCGGTCCAAGGCCGTCGATGGGCTCACCCAGAGGGTTGAGCACGCGCCCCATAACGCTGTCGCCCACAGGCACGGAGAAGATCTTGCCGGTGCGCTTGACCGGGTCGCCTTCCTTGATGCCCACGTCCGAACCGAGCAGGGCCACGCCGACGTTGTCTTCTTCGAGGTTCAGCACCATACCCATGACGCCGCCGGGGAATTCCAGCAGTTCCATGGACATGGCATTCTGCACCCCATAGACACGGGCGATGCCGTCACCGACGTAGAGCACGGTGCCGGTCTCGCTCATTTCTACGCGCTGCTCGTAGTTTTGGATTTGATCCTCAATGATCTTGCTTATCTCTTCAGCTTTGATCTGCATGTGCTATTCACCCCTCTTGAATGTCTCCCGAAGGATTCCCAACTGCGCGCGCAGACTTGCGTCCAGCACCCGGTCACCCATTTTGAGCACCATACCCCCTAGTATGTCTTTGTCCACGGCAAAGGTCAGCTCAATATCCGTTCCAGCTTTTTCTTGCAGCGTTTCCTTGAGCTTAGACTTTTTGTCAGCGGAAAGTTGTACTGCGGTAATGCATTGGCCGCGGATGATCCCCTTGGCCTCGTCCAGCAGTTTGCCGTACCATGCGGCTATTCCACCAAGAAAGGCGAGCCTTTCCTTGTCTGCCAGCAGAAAGCAGAAGCTGCGCATGGTCTTGTCAGCCTTAAGCTTGGCAAGCAGCTTGTCGAGCACTGCCTTCTTTTCTTCCACGCCAATAACAGGGCTTTTCAGGGTAAGGTCAAGCCCAGGCGCGGCGGCAAGCATTTCGCCGAGCGCCGCAAGGCATGCGCCGTGCGAGCTCAGGGCTGCTTCCCCTTCCTGTTTGCCCAACGCGAATATGGCGTTGGCATACCTGCGTGCAACCACGGTGTCGATCAATGGAGCACCACCTTGTTAAGCGAGTTGGCGATAAGCTTGTCGTGTTCAGCCGCGTTCAGCTTGGAACGCAAAGCCTTTTCAGCCGCGTCAACGATTTCATCGGCAATGGAGGCGCGCACTTCCGCGAAAATGGCGCGGCCTTCATTTTCCGCCGTAAGACGCGCCTGCTCCACAATCTGCGCGGCCTGGCGGTGAGCCTCTTCCACAATACCCTGTTTCAGGGATTCGGCCTGCTGGCGGCTTTCGGCCAAAATGGCCTCCCGCTCAACATTAAGGTTGGCGATGCGCGCTTCTACCGAAGCAAGCTGCTCCTTGGCCGTTTTGCGGCGTTCATCAAGATCGTCCAGGGCATTCTTGATGGTTTCGCGACGGTTCTTGAAAAATTTCTTTGCCAAGCCGCCGACGAAATACCAGAGGATGCCAGCAAAAATCACGAAGTTGAGCACGCGCCAGCCGAAGTCGCCCCAGCGCGGCGCGGCGTGCCCCTCGGAAGCCATGGCTCCCTCAGGCAGAACCACCAGCGCGGCAAAGGCAATAACGAGCGGCAGGATAAAACCCGCGTGTTTCCATTTGCTCAAAGCCCACCCCCCTCTGTTCGATAATATGCCGATAACGAAGTCTGTTTCCAGAAATGCCGCAACGCATGCGCCGCGGAACGGCCCCAAAAGGCCGATAGCGCCTTCCGCTAGCCCTTGATGAGGCGGTCAGCCAGGCGGTCAGAAAATTCGGCCACCTGCTTGCGCAACGTATCAAGGGTTTCCGCAGCCTGTGCCTGCAGCGAGGCGCGGGTTTCAGCCATGATCTCGTGAGCGCTCTTCTGCGCTTCGCCCACCAGCTTCTGCTGTTCCGCCACGCCCTCGGCGCGGCCTTCCTCGCGGTTGCCGCCAGCATCCTGGCGGGCACGGGCCAGTTCGGCCTCATAGTTGGTCAGGCGGTCAGAGGCCTGGTACTCAAAAGAGCTGGCTTCCTCGGCCATGTCATCCATGACGCCGTTGCGCTTTTTGATGATTTCGCGGATAGGGCGAATCAGGAGGATGTTGAGGACATAAATGGCGATGAAAAAGTTCGCCAGTTGGAAAAGAAGAGTGATGTTGAGATCCAGCATGCCGCATCCTCCATGTGAATTGCGGATTGAAGGAAGTAAAAATACATTAAGCCCTTGAACCATATCTGCTCGGGCATGTTATGTCAAAGGGTATTGGTGACAAATTTCGCAAACTCCGCAAATTTTTTTTCACAAACGGCTCGGGCACAGTGAGTCAAGAGGAGAAGCGGCGGGATGAAACCGTGCTGCGTTGCACTTTCAGGCCAAGGTGCCGCCAGTGCATCGATATTGGCTGTTTGAACAAACAAATAGAGATGGAGGGCTATTGCAAGGGCACATCCAGCAGCGATGAAAAACGTAAGAAACCGCACGCTGTTGGCATGGTGCAGTAACAAATTGCGGCTCAGGGCGGGCAAGGAGCTTGCGCCGAAAGACACAACCTGCCGAAAAGCAAGAGTAAAAAAGTCGGCATTCCAGATAAGGCCTTTGCAGCGCAGAGACGCCGCATTGGGCCGAATCGCGGGGTTTTGCGGGCCAGGGCCTAGGCGAGCAGCCAGTCTGCCTCGGCATAACCGGCGGTGTGAAGCCATGCGGCGGCTTCTTCCGCCGCGCCGTGGGCGGTGAGCGCATTGAGAATGCGGCAGCGGCCGGGCGGCGGCAGCGCGCCGCGCCCCAAAACCGGAATGCCGCACACGGTGTTGCCGATCTTTTTGGGATCGATGTCGATATAGGCCGCAGGCGTTACCCCAAGGCTCCACAGGGGAGCAAGACGTTGCCGGGCAACGCGCCCTGCGCCGATCACCCACACCCTGGGGTGGAAGGGGTTGGCGTGTTCAAGACTGCGGGCAAGCCAACGCGCCCGCAGCCTGTCGCAGGCGGCGCGCGCATAGCGGCGGTCGGCCCGTGTGGCCCTGGTTGGCGCATCGTTCCATATAAGAAGCTGTTGCGGCAGCTTTTCCATGGCTGCTCCCGCATCAAGCCAGCGCAGCCATATTTCCCAGTCTTCGGGAAAGTCGCCATCGCGGTAATTTCCCAAACGTTCCACGGCCTCACGGCGAAACATGACGGAGGGGTGGCAGATCGGCGTGTCGCGAAAGCGGGCGCGGGCGATTTGCGCGGGCGCAAGCAGGGTGTTTTGCCATTCGACGAAGTGCGCAAAACCGTGCGCCTGCGCTTCGTCGCCGCCAAAGGCCACGCATGTTGCGGAAAGGGTGAGGGAAGGGGAGGCAAAAAGGTGCGCCGCCTGCCGGGCAAGGCGCTCCGGGTGCGCCTTGTCGTCCGCGTCCATGCGGGCGATAAAAGCTCCGCGCGCCGCGTTGAGCCCGGCATTGAGCGCCGGGGCAATGCCCGCGTGCGGCAGATGCAGGGCGCGCAGGCGCGATCCCGCGCGGTCGTCGGCGCTCCAGCGTTCAAGCAACTCGCGGGTTCCGTCGGTGGAGCCGTCGTCAACGACGACAATTTCAAAATCGGGAAGAGGCGCTCCGGGTGCGGGCCGTTGATCAAGCAGGCTTTGCAGCGTGGCTTCAAGCGTATGCGCCGCGTTCCAGGCGGGCATGACCACAGAGACCAGTGGCAAGGGTGCGCTTGAGCTGCGGGCGGGCATGCGTCAGTTGCTGCGGTCGGCCGCTGGCGTGGCGGCAGCCGCAGACTCGCCGCCCCGCCATGCCCGCCAGCAGGCTTGTATGCGGCGGGAAATTTCGGCCTGCGAGCGCGCACGGCCACACAGATGGGGG
>Ga0183101_1000025_pt13 | contig 15663 bp, 12 predicted proteins | sample Biomet3_FD_127790 | JGI IMG/M metagenome (GOLD analysis project Ga0183101, IMG submission 127790) | Microbial communities from bioreactor (seeded with sewage sludge) at LBNL, California, USA - Biofuel metagenome 3 | ecosystem: Engineered > Bioreactor > Anaerobic > Unclassified ... | reverse complement strand
AATCCCTATCCTGCAAAAATAGGAGAATACCTGACTTTAACCGTTCAGGTAGAAAACATAGGAGGGGATAAAGCTGACAATGTTGACATCGAAGTTGTACCTCAATATCCTTTCTCTCTTGATTCAGAGGCAAATGCTCTACAGAATGTTGGAGTCCTCAATCCTGGCAGAACTGCTACAAAGGAATTTTACCTTTTTGTAGACAAAAATGCGCAGAAAGGGATCCGCTCCATTGATATCAGAACAAAAACAAGTAAAAACAGCCCCTGGAGTGAGAAAAGCTTTGACATACGAATAGGTACTGAAACATTTAACAGCAAAGGCACAGTTGAACTTAAGGAATTTGTCTCTGATCCCGAGGTTTTCATGCCCGGAGACAGGGGGACTGTCACTGTAACTCTTCAGAACACTGCAAGTAACCCTACTGTTACTATTGGTGGGAGTGACTTTGATACCAATGCCCGAATTCAGGCTGCAGTTTTGAGACCTGTATCTGATGGAATAATCGTTCTTGATGCCCCTTACGGAGATATGGGCCTTCTGGGACCAGGAGATAGCATCAAGCTAACTTTTAACGTTAAAGTTGCAGAAGACGCTCCAGAAGGAACTCACAACTTTGAACTTGCAATAGAGGGGAACTCCTTCGATTACAACAGCAGAAAGAATATTCCTCTCAAGGTCGATTCTTCAAACATAAGAGTGATTCCTTCAAAAGAACTTCAACTGACAAATGGTGAATCTACAATTGAGTTCGACGTAGCGAACACTCATCCTAATGAGTTTAGTTCGGTGAGCATAAAACCTGAAGCTGAAGGAGTCACATTTTACCCTGCTGAGTATTTCATAGGACCAATGAATCCGGACGAGCTTTTTACGATTGAATTTAATGCCGTTGCAGACGATCCATGGGGTGCCAGTAAGGAAGGAGGGATAAACATGAGCCTCACTGCAAACTACAACAACGGAATCAACAGACATGCAAATACTGTAGGAGACCTGAAGTTTACAAACACTTCAGAGTCCACGGAGTCTAATTCAACAGCCGTACTGGCAGGTGGACTTATTATAATCTCTGTTCCTGCAGCTCTCTTGTTCTACAGAAGAAGGAAACAATAATTAAAGAAAGGTTAGCTGACATCATATTTGTGGGGGAAAATATGATAAAATTTTCACAGGCAGCTCGTATAGCAGCTGGGAGTATAGGTAGTGCTAAGTTAAGGTCTGCACTTACAACACTGGGGATAGTAATTGGCATAGCTGCAGTAGTTGTTAACGCATCTCTTGGTGCCAGTTTTAACCAGTTTTTTACTGATGAGATCTCTTCTGTAGGCTCTAATTTTATTATCGCAGCTAGTGAGCAGCCAAATCTCTTCTTTGATAACGAGTACAATCTAATGAAGAACACGCCGGGAATTTCCGGCGTATCTCCAAGAAAATCGATGAGCGGGGATCTCACATATCTTTCTGAAACTAAAAATGTGAATATTGCAGGAGTTAACAAAGATTTTCAGGAAATCCAGGGACTGCAAATGGAAGAGGGCACTTTCCTGACGGACAAAGATAGCGCTGCGGCTGTTCTTGGATATGACATTGCAAATGAGAAGTTCAGCAAGAATATTTCCCACAGGAGCACTGTAGAGATCGCTTTTCGACAGGAGAACGGTACGGTCGTAAAGAAGAGTTTTAAGGTAAAAGGAATATTGAAAAATTCCAAGCCAACTGTTGTGAGTGAGGATAGTGACTACGATTTAACAGTTTTTATTCCCGTTTCTACAATGAATGAGATGATCGGGGAAAAAGACTATGGAGCTTTCCTTGCAATGGCAGAAAGTCCTGCAAAAGTTCGTGATATTTCAGATGACGTGGATAGCAGATTAGCCAGGAACTTTGGAGTCCCAGAAAGAAATATTGATGATGAGGATTTAAAACCCTATTACGTCTTTAATCAGGAGGAAGTTCTTGAGCAAACTGGAAAAATAGGAGATGCTTTGAGTTCTTTCCTTCTCGTTCTTGCCCTAATAGCTCTCTTTGTGGGCTCGATAGGAATTATGAATATTATGCTTGTGACCGTAACTGAAAGAACCAGAGAAATAGGGATAATGAAATCTGTAGGCTACAGCAATTCCAATATTCTATCTCTTTTCTTGCTGGAATCTGTAATGGTCAGTTCCTTTGGGGGGATCGTAGGTACTGTAATAGGTGGCCTGGGAGCTTACGCTCTTGAAATTGCCCTTAAACTTCCTCCGGTTTTCCCCTTAACATTGATTGAAATAGGGATTGCAGTTTCGGTTCTTGTCGGGATAACTGCTGGTCTTTATCCTGCAAGAAAAGCTGCACGTATGAATCCTGTGGATGCCTTAAGGTATGAATAAGAATCTGTCCCTTGAATAGGGCTACTCTACTGGAGAATAGCCCTTTTCTTTTTCAATCCTTTCTTCTTGACCAGCTCGATTAGATATTGATCGGATAAAAATAGTTTCAAAATAACTTCATAACGAGTAGCTCTATGGATCATCCAGTCAACGAACATAGCGCACTGGAAAATCACTCTACGGTTAACACTTCAAATATAAAAATAGAACTAGGCTATATTATATGATATTTAGGAGATTTATAAATTAGTTGGAATATTTAAAAAACGGAGGGGTAGATATGGAAACGAAGATTTCGATTAAAGACGTTTCTGCTCCAGGAGATTTACTTTTGGAGACAGAAACCGAAAATCCCACACTTGAAGTAGAACTGCCCTCTGGAGAAGGCCTCGTTAATTCAAAAGAAGAATCGTTTAAATGTAAACTGGGCCGTTCGAGATATCTACAGAGTGACAAAACACATAGGATAGCGACTCCCATAATTAAAGTTATTGATGTCAAAAAGAGCTATACTCTTGGAGGTCTGGAGGTTCCAATTCTTCATGATATAAACCTGAAAGTGCTAGAGGGAGAATTCCTCGCCATAATGGGACCATCGGGTTCGGGCAAAAGCACACTTATGAATCTGATAGGTTTTCTAGATAGGCCTACGAAAGGGACAATCATAATCAAAGGCCTGGATATCAATAAACTATCTGACAAGGAAATTGCCAGGCTCAGAGGGTTAGAAATCGGTTTTGTATTTCAGACATTCAATCTGATTCCCAGGCTTACAGCTCTTGAAAACGTTGAGCTTCCCACCTATGCTAACGCAAGGAGTGGAGTCGATACTCACGAAAGAGCAAAGGAATTACTTAAACTCGTGGGGCTGGAAGATCGAATGCACCACAAGCCGGGTGAGCTTTCAGGTGGTCAATCCCAGAGAGTCGCTATCGCCAGAGCTCTTATCAATGACCCTGCGATCCTCCTTGCAGATGAGCCCACTGGAAACCTTGACTCGAAGACAGGCTGTGAAATTCTAAATATATTTAGAAAACTCAACGAAGACGGAAGAACAATTGTAATGATTACTCACGATCCGGAAATTGCAGGATACGCAGACAGGATAGTGCTCGTAAAGGATGGAATAGTTCAGAATACGGAATAATCTCGGGTGTTATTACGGAATAATCTCGGTGTTATATTTCAAAACTCAAGCTAATAGGGGTGTGGAATTAGAATGGCAAAAATCAAAAATTCACTTGTCTCTCTTGCATTATCCTGGATTTTAGTTTCTTCTTTTTTTGCATCTTCTGCCTCTGCAGCTGTTGGAGGGGCCAATTTGAAAGTTACAATAGTCGAAACAAATCCCTATCCTGCAAAAATAGGAGAATATCTGAATCTGACTGTTCAGGTGGAAAACATTGGTGGAGATAAAGCTGACAATGTCGACATAGAAGTTGTACCTCAATATCCTTTTTCTCTTGATTCAGAGGCAAATGCCCTACAGAATGTTGGAGTCCTCAATCCTGGCAGAACTGCTACAAAGGAATTTTACCTTTTTGTAGACAAAAATACGCAGAAAGGAATCCGCTCCATTGATATCAGAACAAAAACAAGTAAAAACAGTCCCTGGAGTGAGAAAAGCTTTGACATAAGAATAGGCACTGAAACATTTAACAGCAAAGGTACAGTTGAACTTAAGGAAGTTGCTTCGGACCCAGAGGTTTTCATGCCCGGAGATAGGGGTACTGTCACTGTAACTCTTATAAACACTGCAAGTAATCCTACTGTCACTATTGATGGAAGTGACTTCGATACCAATGCCCGAATTCAGGCTGCGGTTTTAAGACCTTTATCTGATGGGATCATCGTTCTTGACGCTCCTTATGAAGATATGGGTATTTTAGGGCCTGGAAATAGCATTAAACTGACTTTCAATGTTAAAGTTGCAGAAGATGCCCCAGAAGGAACTCATAACCTTGAACTTGCAATAGAGGGGAACTCCTTCGATTACAACAGCAGAAAGAATATTCCTCTCAAGGTAGATTCTTCAAATGTCAAGGTAATTCCCTCAAAAGAGCTCCAGATAGTAAATGGTAAATCCACCCTTGAGTTCGATGTAGCCAATACTCACCCTAACGAGTTTAGCTCGGTAAGCATAAAACCTGAAGCTGAAGGCATTATATTTTATCCTGCTGAGTATTTCATAGGACCAATGAATTCAGACGAGCTTTTTACGATTGAATTTAATGCAATTGAAGACGACGATTCATGGAATGCCAGAAGGGACCCCTACAAGCCTATAAATCTAACACTTTCAGCAAATTACGGCAACGGAATAAATAAGCATGAAAATATAGTAAGCAATATGTATATTCAGTCCATCGAGGAAACTCAGGGCGGGAGTCCGGGTATGCTTGTCCCAGGATTACTACTTGTTGTTATCGTCGTTGCAGGTATGCTAGTTTACAGAAAGAAGAAGCAGAACAGGAAATGAACATTTAGGGGAAAAAGCTCCGGGAAATTAATAGTCTAAAGTTTTTGAAAAAAAGTTTTGAAGGTAGTGCAGCTCAGATAGATCTCCTGAAACATACGGAGCAGTTTCAGGCTGCACTCAACCTTTTTGCTTCTATCCGGATAAAGTGTGCAAACGATTCCCAGTCCTGGTTTTAGTCAATCTCCGATCAAATTATTTCTTTCCTATTTTATCGGAAGAGTAAAGATAAACGTGCTGCCTTTTTCTCCCTTTGATTCCACCCAGATATTTCCTCCATGAAGATCTACAAAGTTTTTAGCAATATAAAGTCCAAGTCCAGTTCCACCATATCCCCTAGTTGTGGAAAAATCTGCCTGAATAAAAGGCATAAACATCCTTTCGTGATCCTCTTTTGACAACCCTATTCCGCTATCCGAAACTTTAATCTCGAGCATCCCTTCTTTTTTGAGGGCGCTTACAGTAACCTTTTTCTTTTCAGGAGTGAGTTTTATGGCGTTATTCATGAGACTGTACAGGATCTGTCTCAGCTTTGTCCTGTCAGCCCGGATGTTCTCAAGAGAGGCATCAACCTTTACTTCTACACTGACTTTCTTACTTGAGGCAAATGAGATAAGACTCATTCTTACCTCTCCTAGAAGGCTGGCAATATCTACATCTTCATAATTAAGGTTCTTTTCCCCGGTTTCGAGCATTGATATATCAAGTAGATAATTGATAATTTCCAGAAGATTCTTCCCGCTTATGAGAATATTACTTACATATTTTGATTGCCTCGTGTTCAGGGACCCGAAAGCTCCTTCCAGCAGCAAATCGGAAAAACCTATTACCGAGTTAAGGGGGGTCCGAAGTTCATGGTTCATGTTAACCATCAGCCCGTTTTTGGCCCAGTTTGAAGCTTCTAAATCTGTTTTCGCTTTGAGAAAATTATTTTTCAGCTCTATTTTTTCTTCCAGACTTCTCAAACTCTCCAATTTCCCTTTTCTTTTGGCAAAAACGTTGCTTTCCTCCATTAATTCGAGAAGGACTCTACCTGAAAGTTCTTCGAGAGGAATGGTATAGAGAAGTGTGATGCTTTTATTCTTTTCCAAAGCCATTGTTTCAATGAACTTTCCACACGTTTCAAGACAGGGCTTAAGAAAATTTCCAGCGTTTTTAATCTCAAAATTTGTTCTAAACCCTGAAAATCCTCCAGAAAGGGTTTTTCCATATCCTTTTTCGGCGAGTTCTTTTACTACTGACGCAAGAAGAGTCAGATCTTCCGGGAGCGGATTAGCCGGCAGAAATTCTAACTGAGAGGAAGTGAGATAATGCTCGACATCCACTCCTGCCTTCATAAGTTCACTTTTTGTCTCTTCAGCAGCCAGTTCATCCGGGGAAACCCATAAGCAATATTCTCCCCCTTCAAGTCCTTCCTTAAAATAGGTAACAAGTAGTTCTATCAATCCTTCGGCGTCCTCATACACGGCAGAGATCTGGTGACTTTGCGGAGCTTTTAAAGAAGGTCCGGAGTCTTCAGCAATATTTTTCCTCAAAATATTTCCCCTCCATATTCTAATTGCGTTTCAATGTTATGCAACTGGGCTTGAATAGGGTATGAGATAGAGTCTAAAGAGGCAAATTTTAATGTTCAGCAATTTCGGGCAGCTTAAGCGCTTTAAATCATTTGAAGAATTCAGGGCAACACAATCCTCTTTCTAAACTTATGACACTTATACATACTCTTCATTTTTTATATGTATATTGCTAGCATATATAAGAAATATCCGCGTTTAGAGTGTTCTCTTAAAAGCAGTTTATCGTATATTCGGGAATTAATATTTACTGAGGTTTCGGAAACCGGACAAAACGAAACCGGACAAAACGGAACCAGACAAAATGAAACCGGACGAAACACGTTTTAACTTTAACTATTCGCAAACGTATTCTGCATTTCCCTACTGCATCTGAAGATTGAAGCTCAACTTACGTGAAGTTTCAAACAGAGTTATGGCATCAAGGGTGTAGACTCCCTACCATAGTTCTTGCATTCAAATTTATACAGGGAATTTATTTTTCAGGATAATTATGTCTTAAATTATATATTAATAAAAACCGGAATACTAATTATGTATCTTGAAAATAAATGAAGATAGGATTTTCAATTTAATTTTCCAACAGAATTCGGTACTATTAATTTAAGCCGATGCTAAAAGATTGATCTGCGCAGCTTTGAGGAGGACTAAAATACGGAGATTGGAGAGAAAAGAGCTATTGGAGCTCGAAATTTTCTTTACCCTATGCCCACTACCCTCGTAGGGGCTCGTGTAAACGGAAAGCCGAATTACCTGACAGTCGCTTTTTGCGGAGTTGTACAGGCAAGCCCTCCCATGATCGCGGTGACCCTTGGAAAAATGCATCATACAAATGAAGGAATAAGGGAAAACCAGTGCTTCAGTGTAAATATTCCTTCTCAGAGCATGGTGGAAATTACGGACTACTGCGGCATAGCCTCCGGAAAAAGAACGGATAAATCCAAAATTTTCGAAACCTTCTACGGAAAACTTGAAACAGCTCCGATGATCCGGGAATGTCCTGTGAATCTTGAGTGCAGGCTTATAGACATCTTGGATCTCGGAGGCGCGAGTGAGATTTTCATAGGAGAGATTGTTGAAAGTTATGCAGAAGAAAGATATCTCTGTAATGAAATTCCTGATATCGAGAAGATCAAGCCTATAGTTTTTTCCATGTATGATAATAATTACTGGGGAATAGGTGAGCACCTGGGCAAGGCATGGTCTATTGGGAAAAATTTTGCTGAAGGTGGTAAAGAAAAAAAAGCTGAAAATGCTAGATGATACGCTGTAGTAAAACTCCAGGATGAGCGAAAGGAAAATAAATCTCATTGCAGGCGTGACTGGAAGGAAATAAGTAAAAACGCATAACTGTATAATTAGCCAAATAACTGTACAATTAGCCTAATAACGGTATAATTAGCCTGTAATTAGAAAGGCTGTTGGAAATATTCATTTCAGCTCAAAGGTTTTTCAGCTCAGAGGTTCTGTATTCAATGGGAAGGGGGATTACACATGAAAATAACAGTATTCAGCGGGAGCCATAAAGGCAGGGAAGGAAACACTCTAATTATGGTAGAGGAATTCCTGAAAGGAGCAGAAGAAGCCGGGGCAGAAACCGAAAATATTTTCCTGATCGAAAAAAGAATTGGATATTGCAAGGGAAAATTCGAGTGCTGGATCAAAACTCCTGGAAGTTGCACAATCAGGGACGATATGGATGATCTGCTTCCCAGATTTGTAGCTTCAGATATTGCAGTATTCGCATGTCCCGTGTATTTCGATAATATTCCGGCTGTTATGAAAAACTTTATAGATAGACTTACTCCTGTGCTTGTGCCTCATTTTGAAGAAGACGAAATGGGAGAGTACAGGCACGCAAAACGCTATGAAAAACTTCCAAAACTCGCCGTGATATCAAACGCCGGGTTGCCGAGCCAGACAAACTTTGAGGTTGAAAGTCTTTTTTTCAAGCGGCTTGCAAGAACTTTTCACACCGAACTCGTCGCTGAAATTTACAGAGGAGAAGGGGAAATCTTCAGGGGCAAAAACAATATCATGCTAAAACCTCTCCTTGGAAAGTATAAAAAAGCCCTCAGATGTGCAGGAAGAGAACTTGTAGAGAACCAGACCCTCTCAGAAAAAACCATAAAGGAACTTGAAAAACCAATTGTGCCTGAAAGCCTGTACATAAAATTCGGGAACGAAGAATGGGACCGGCTGTGCAAGGAAAATAAAGTTGACTGAACATTGCTGCAAAGACATAAAGAAATTACAGACCTATGGAGAATAAAAATTGATTAAAAACAAGCCTTTTTTGAAAAGGCTTGACCGAAAACCACGGGCCAACATTTGGGTTTGCGAACCTTATCCCCAAACCCTATCGGCGTGATCAACCGGCGCAAAGGTTGCTACAAAAACCTTCTGGCTGTTATTTCTGGCTGTTATTTCTGGCTGTTATTTCTGGCTGTTTTTTCTGGCTGTTTTTTCTGGCTGTTTTTTCTGGCTGTTATTACTTAGTCTCCAAACTGCCTTCCACAAGGTCTTCCAGGCTGTGCTCCATGTAAGGGGCATTGCTCCTGTTGATGAGTTCCTGACAGACTTTTGCCGGCTCTCCATCCATTGCAAGGGCTCCGTTATCAATCAATATAGCCCTGTGAGCAACTTCCTTAACAAAGTCCATGTGATGGCTTACAAGCACAATGGTCGTGCCAAAGCGTTCGTTGATTCTTTTTAAAGAGTTTGTGACATCCCTGAGAGTTACAGGATCAAGGTCTCCGAAGGGCTCATCAAGCATAAGATACTCGGGAGAAGTTGCAAGGCTTAAGGCAATGAAAGCCCTGACATGTTCGCCCCCGCTGATCTGGTAAGGAGTTTTGTCAAGAATTTCCATTGGCAGGTCAAGGGCTTCGAATACTGGCCTTGCATAGGTATCAACATCAGTTATTGGGATCGTCGGGAAGAGGTCAAAATAGATTGTGTCATTCAGATTGAGTTCCCGCAGAGCGGTTTCTTTCTCTTCTTCTGGCATGTCAGGCAGGCGGTATATAGTATCAAGGGTCTCATCCGACAGCCCTATTTCCCTGGCTTTACTCCTTGCGTGTTCAATTGCACCTTGCTTTTTCATGCTTAACCTGAACCGAATCTGTTCCCTTACCGTGGAGTTTACAGACATCGAGAATTCCTGGTTCATAATACTCATGATCCTACGGAGTTCCATGCGTTTTTCGCTATACCTGGTGACGTCAACCCAGTCTCCGTTGCAGAGATATTCGACGGTCCCACTCTTTGGCCTTACAAGCCCTTCCATGAGTTTCATAAGAGTTGTTTTTCCAGCTCCAGATGACCCGATAAAAGCCAGGATTTCTCCTCTGTAAATATCGAGGGAAAAATCTTTGATATTCAGGACTTCTCCCATCCTGATGATAGAATAGCGTTTTGAAATATCCTTAACTTTGATGCAGGCCTCTTTCTTCTCGGGTTCCGCAAGCTTTTCCTTTGGCTTCATATCCCTGAGGAAATTTTTAAGTACCAGGGAAGGCTCTCCGTCGGCTGCAATTTTCCCGTTTTCAAGGAAGATCAGCCTGTCGGCAAGATAAGCATGAATTTCCGGAAGGTGAGAAACTACTATAATTGGGATGTTCAACTTCTTTTTCAGGCTCTTTATTACATCAAGAACTTCCTGTTTTGTATCCGGCCCGGTCATTGTAACAGGTTCGTCGAGGAGAAGGAGTTTCGGCTTCGCGGCAAGCTGCCTTGCCATTACAACTCTCTGTTTTTCTCCCCCGCTCAGGAGATTGGTGGAATGAAGCGCCTTATCCTCCAGGCCCACGAGTTTTAGATACTCCATTGCTTCTTTAAACAGATCGTCGTAATCATTATCTACACTATGCGGAAGATATTCATTTCGTGGAAGGGATTCATACCCCACTCGGAGGTAGTTCAGCTTTCTTATAATATTTTCAATCGCAGGCCCGTTCCAGAGCCCGAAGTTTCGCTGTAGGTGTATTGCGCTTACGCTCTTCAGAAATTTTTCCCCTTCAATTCCTGAAGCAGGCGTTATAATTTCTCCATCTACTTCCACAGTTCCCTCCTGAAAGGGCTCAACTCCCCGGATGATGCGCAACAATGTCGACTTTCCGCTTCCGCTTCGACCTGTTATCCCGAGGATTTCTCCATCCTCCACCGTGAAGTCGATATGGTCCAGCACTCTTATCTTTTCGGAACGTACCTCATAATCTTTAACCAGGTTGGAAACTCTGAGCATAATCATACCTTTTAGTGTTAATCGTAAGTTAATACCTGACCCGAAATATGTTATGCAATTCTGCCAATTGCACGTGAGAACTTGTCTTTTTCACTGCAATTTTCGGATGCTCTTGCGCAGTATAATTTATACTAAAATAGGAGTCAGATATTACCTTATAACTATTTATTACAATCGGCTGCTGTAATTTAACCGGAACAGTCTTAAAAACTAGATATGGAAACTCAAAACTTTCTGAGACATTTCACACATCAATTTAGAGCTAAAACCTGCGCTCCGGAAAAAATACCCTGAAAAAAATAAGTAATTTAGAAGAATAGCAGAACTAAATAAATCTTAAGTAAGTCTTAAATAAGTATTAAATAAGACTTAAATAAAACTTAAATAAGTCCTTTCATACTTAAAAGCAGGCAGCACATCCGGAATCTTATTTTCAGAGTTCATCTTTTTATGGCTGATACAAGCTCAGCCACTTTTACAGTGACGTCCCTTACTTCTTCAAGAACGGTGCCGGTAACTATCATATCTGCACCTGCCGACACACAGAGTTTTGCAGCCTCTGCGTCTCTAATCCCACCGCCAACAATGAGTTTGTTTTCCCCTAGAACTTGCTTGACAGCTCCTATCATCTCAGGGTTGATAGGCTTGTCAGCTCCAGAACCGGCTTCAAGGTAGGTATAATGCATACCAAGGTATTTGCCTGCAAGGGCATATACTGCGGCAAGTTCAGGTTTCTTTCTGGGGATCAGTTTAGCGTCCCCTACCCAACCAACAGTCCCTCCGGGTTCAACTATAAGGTATGCCATGGAGATAGGTTCTATCTGACTCTGGTATACAAGCGGAGCTCCCAGAACCTGGTTTGTGATCACATACCCTAGATCTCTCGAGTTCAGAAGACTCATGAAAAATACGGCATCTGCATACCTGCTAAGCCCGGCTGAACTTCCCGGAAAAAGAATGGTTGGGACATCTACCTTTTCTTTTATCTTTATGACGGTTTCATCAAGCAGGGTTCCCGACGCTCCGGTTGAGCCCCCTATCATGATGGCATCAGTGCCCCCCTTGACTGCTGCAAGGGCGATTTCAGCGGCTCGTTCAGGTGTTTGGGAAGCGGGATCGATAAGGGTAAGATGAACTTTTCCTTCCTGATCAATGATTTTCTGAAGGTGTGCTTCCACCTGCAAAAAAGATCATGCTCCCTTGGATTCCTTGGATTTTACCCGAAGAGCACTGTAGCCGCATTTTCTGCAGCGGGTTGCCCTTATTGCATTCCTGGCATTGCATCGCATGCAAATTTTTTTATTTAATAATCTTTCTTCTGCTTCTGGAAAACGACCCATTTTTGTCACCTGCTATTATTTTTCAATATTGATAAGGTATATAGCCCGCTTAATGGATGTTAAGGGATATAACGTTTTTCATCAAAAAAGTCCGTCTTTTATTGAGTTTGCAAGCTTCCTTTCTTTTATTTTTAGAATAATCATCGTTTTTCTTATTCTGCGAACTCAAAGCTTATTTATTGCTTACGTTGTTTATTCTCTGCCCTGTGACTTAACCAGGAGAAGCTGTAATTAAGTTGACATTGGATTGTGTCAAAGTTAACATTGAAATTATATAACGATGATAATTATTTACAGATAAAATCATTATTTAACGCTAAAACCGTAAGATTCTAAGCCCAATTTCATATTAATTTAATTCTTTAAGGTTTATTTAATTTCTTTGTCTTATAAATGGTGATTTATGTGTTGATTCATCCTATAGACTACCGGTATGGTACAGCAGAAATGAAACATGTGTGGAGCCAGGAAAACAGACTTAACAAGCTCCTTCAAGTCGAGGCAGCCCTTGCCCGCGCCGAAGCGGATATGGGTTTGATCCCCGCAGATTCGGCTGAGATTATATCTGAAAGTATCTCTTCCGTAAAAGCTGAGAGAGTTGACGAAATTGAAGCAGAAATCCATCATGATATGATGGCTGTGGTCACTGCGATTTCTGAACAGTGCAGAGATGACGCTGGAAAATGGGTACATTTCGGAGCCACTTCAAACGATATTCTAGATACGGCAACAGCTCTCCAGATTAAGGATGCAATCGACCTTATGGAAGATAAACTCAAAACTTTTCTTGGAGGTCTGCTTGACAAGGCCGAAGCCCACAAGAATACGGTCTGCTGCGGAAGAACTCACGGACAAATAGGGGTTCCGACAACATACGGACTGCGTTTTGCTATATGGGCTTCGGAAATTTCAAGGCATCTGGACCGTCTCCATCAACTCACTCCAAGAGCTACTGTAGGGCAGATGACAGGTGCAGTTGGGACCCAGGCTGCGTTTGGAAAATCCGGGATTCTTATCCAGAAACTTACAATGCAGCACCTTGGAATCGGCGCTGTTGATGTTTCCAACCAGATCATTCAGAGAGATAGGCACGCTGAATTTGTAATGTGGATGGCAAACACGGTCACGACTCTGGATAAGATAGGCATAGAAATCAGGACTCTCCAGCGCAGTGAAATTGCCGAGATTGAGGAAAGTTTTGGAAAAAAGCAGGTAGGCTCATCTACTATGCCCCATAAACGCAATCCTATAAAGTCCGAGCAGATATGCGGGCTTGCAAGAATTGTAAGAGCTATGGTCGAGCCCGAACTCCTTAACAATACCCTGTGGGATGAAAGGGATCTGACCAACTCTTCTTCCGAACGGGTAGTTTTCCCTGAAGCCTGTGTGCTTACGGACCACATCCTCAAGATAGGGATAAATGTAATTGAACACCTGAGATTCTATCCTGAAAATATCCGGAGAAATCTGGAATTGCTAAGGGGCCTTAATATGGGAGAGGCTGTGATGATTGAGCTCGCAAAAAGAGGAGTAGGCAGGCAGGAAGCCCATGAGCTCGTGAGGACTGCAGCAATGAAAGCCCACGATACAGGACAGCATTTCAAAAATGTACTTCTGGAAACTCCTGATATTGCAAGATTTTTAACTGCTACAGATATTGAGAATCTCGTAAATCCCGATAAATATATAGGGACTGCAGTGGAACAGGTTGAAGTACTTGTCGCAAAACTTCGTGAGGCTTATTCCCTCTAACTTACTCCCTCTAACCTTTTTTAATTTTTCACATTTTTAAAAGGCTGCAGGATGTTATTTTCTCCAGCCAGCATGATATATTTTTATTTTCGATGATCTCTTCTTATTTCCAATGATCTTCTAAAGTATGTATAAGCTGCTTATTGCCCTATATTTTTAGATTTCATTGGGGATTTAGAAATCGCCTGACCAGAGATCCTGAACCATTTTATTCCTGCAGCTTCTGTTTGAAAACCTCGAGATTTTCCCAGTTAAATTTTTCCGGAGGGCAGGCTCGGATACATTTCTGGCAATGGGCGCCTTCACATAGATCAGTGCTTATCATAATTCTGTTTTCTTCGTCAATTGATATAGCGCCAGTTGGGCAGACTTTAATGCACTTTTTACACTCGGGGCAATCGACAACCATAGTCATGTAAGTCCCGACTCTTTCAAGTACATGAAGTCCTTCTTCTCCAAGAACTGGAATATCTCTCTCTACACGTTTATCGATAATGGGATTCTGTATTGGGTCCCCTAGACCTGGAAGCTCTTTCTTTTTGAGATATTTCTTGAACATTTTAAAGGGCATACCTTCTTCCCAGTACGCAAGTTCAAGAACATATACGTCCCGGAATTCCGGAGCAGTTGCAAACATTATGTGTGTGCCTATTATCTGACTTGCAATGTCCTGAAGTTCCCATAATCTCTTTTCCGACAGCAATATTTCACGGGCGACTGCAAGTGAAGTGTTTCCAAGCTGGGAGATCTTTCCTGTTGCGTACGGAATCAAACCGATTTTCTGGGCTTTTGCCGCATCCATATATGTACCAGCAGCACCTGCCATATAAGCCGTATCAATGTCTGCCATTTCAATACCTGCAGTCGAACAGAGTGTAATATGCCCTGCACGAATTGCGCCTATAGCTTTTCCGGCTTCCTTCAGGTCTTTTTCAGAGAAATCCATCCGGTTTTGCAGATGAATAAGCTCATCCGGAGTTTTAATCCTTGGAAGCTCTATAAGGCCACGTTCAATTCCTTTTTCTATCAGAGCTATGACCCCGGTACCTGTGATTCCTTTGGCTTTGATCTGACCTTCCTCAATGATTTCCCCGGTTGCCGGATCGATTATATCTCCGGGAACTGGTTTCATTTCTTCACTCAGGACGTAGTTCCTTAATCCCCCATTCTCGAATTCAAAATCTGATATGACGTAAGGAGATGCAAGGTTTCCATGTTTTATCTGCTGTCCTTCAAGGGCAGGGCCAGCAGCTGCAGATCCCGTATAAATAATATCTTTCACTTTGAGGGCCATCTCTGCATTTGTCCCGTAGTCCGTAGCAATTGAAATTTCGTCGCTATCGAGCATTCCGGATTTTATTATCAGGGCAAGAGCATCGGCCCCAACTTCATGTTTTATTGCAGGAGGAACTACGATCTCACAATCATATTCATCAAGCTCGGGAATTTCGCTGCTATGTATGATTCTCGCGCTTCTGTCCTGCTCCTGTATATCGTACTTCTTTTTCTTCCGTTCTCCTGCATAGGCCAGGTCTTCGATGCTTATCCCCTGAAAGATAGATAGCTGAATTGGGTTCCCACATATTGAAAGTCTTTCAAGTTCTTCGCTTTTCACATCAAGAGCCTGAAATAGGTTCTTTACTGCATTTATAGAAAGTCCATGTGCGAGATCCTGGCCATAGTGAATTGCGAAATCCATATGATCCATCACGTTCGCTCCGGGAAGAGGATTCCTCAAAGTTATCACTGTTCTTCGGATCTCTTCTGTATCAAGATCGATTTTTTGAGCTCGATACCCACTTGTTCCAAGGTCAATTGCAACTCCACATCTCATAGAAATTCCCCAAATTCTCCCCATTTTACCGGTACTTAGGTGTGCTATATAGCCGTTTCAGATTTATTT
>Ga0183101_1002022_pt1 | contig 15690 bp, 10 predicted proteins | sample Biomet3_FD_127790 | JGI IMG/M metagenome (GOLD analysis project Ga0183101, IMG submission 127790) | Microbial communities from bioreactor (seeded with sewage sludge) at LBNL, California, USA - Biofuel metagenome 3 | ecosystem: Engineered > Bioreactor > Anaerobic > Unclassified ... | reverse complement strand
TAATATTGTTTACCTTTGCACTTTCTGATACTCCAATATAAAGCAACCATGTCAAAAATGCAACAACCAAAATAGCAGGTAAATCAACAATTCCACCAGCTAGTGGGGATTTTATTAACATTGCAGGTAGATGTATGTTATAAGCTTCAAAAATTCCCACCAAAGTTGAAGACCATCCTGATGCAATAGCCGCTGCAACAACAGTGTATTCAAGTATTAAGTTCCAACCAATAAGCCATGCTATAATCTCGCCAAAAGCAACGTAGGTATAAGAATAAGTACTTCCAGCAACCGGAAACATGGTTGCAAGTTCTGCATAAGTTAAAGCACACAGAGCACTTGTTATTGCTGCTATTATATAGGATATTGTAATTGCTGGACCTGCCAATTGAGATCCTTGACCTGTAGCCACAAATATGCCTGTTCCTATTACCGATCCAATTCCAAGAGCTGCTATATCGAAAGCAGTTAATTGCTTTCTTAAACCACTATGTTCAGTTGCCTCTTTAAAATCCGCTACGCCCCTTTTTCTAAATACATTCATAAAAAAGTCCCCCTTAAATTTTTTAATTTTATCTAGTAAAATTTTATAGCTTTATGGATAAAATATATGTTTAGACTTATGAACCTAGCTCATTATTTAGTTTTTCAGTGCATAAGTCTATAGAAATCTATAATTTATACCGAGGCAACAAGCAATTTTTTAGTGTAGTTATTCTCTACTCTTTATTTGATCTCTAAAGTCTCCCATTATAGCTCTTGGAACTGGAAGATCTATCATTGTTTTAAGACCTGGATCAGCGTTAATTATCTGAGGAATCATATTTACACACATAGCAATTGTTCCAATTCCACCTTCAACTTCTGGTTTATTTGCCATATGAATAGATGGTGTTCCTTTAATTGTTATATAGTCTCCTGTTTCTGTTCCTACCATTTCTGGTTCAATCTGCTGTGGATGAATCATATCTATCTTAACTTCTCCATCTATCCATCCTTGACCTGTCATGTTAACACCTGCCACATCCCCTGCTTTTGCAAATCCGAATGGTGACTTTCTATCAACATTTGTAACAATTGGCTTCATTTGTTGCTCAAATTTTTCAACCTTCCAACCAAGACCCTCTGCAATCATTCCTACAGATTCAGCAAATCCTACATGACCTGAAAGTGTACCATCTTTAACTCCATTTTCAAATTCTTCAACAGTAGCACCAACTCCCTGTTCTTTCATAACAAATGGTCCAAATGGTGACAAACTATTTACTCTTTTAGCTTCAATATGCTCTACATCCATCATACACCCTGTTAAGCAAAGTACAAGTAAATCCATCATAAGACCTGGATTTATACCAGTTCCAAGTATACTAACTCCGTTTTTCTTAGCTATTTCATCAAGCTCTGAAGCAATTTCTGGATCTTTAGCATATGGATAAGACATTTCTTCTGCTGTTGAAATTACATTTACTTTATTTTCAAGTACAGTCTTTAATCTTGGGAAAGCTTTTTTTGTAAATGAATCTGTTGCACAAAGACATACATCAGGAGTTGTCCCAGCTAATATTTCTTCAATATTAGGGTTTACTATAACCTCTGGTCTATCACCTCTCTCTACACCTAGTAATTCATACATACTCTTTCCTACTTTTTCTCCTCTAGCACATACTCCTACAATATCTACCCCTTTTTTCTTTAAGAGCATTTTTGCCATACCACTGCCCATTGCACCAAATCCCCAAATTACAACCTTTACATTTCTTTTCATAATAAATCCTCCTTATAATTTTTTATTTCTATATAACACTGGCTATTGCCAATTCTTTTTGATAATATTTTTTTACATATTGTGATGTCATTGCAGCAAGAAGGCATCCATAATCCATCTTAAACTCTACTATGTCGCCAACTTTAAGTGGCTTTACACTATCTGTAACATCTATTATTAGATGATCACTACTTGCACCAAAAATACTTATATTCTTATCCAAAGGAATAAGTCCGTCTACTTTTATATCCTGTCTACCTATGGCTATAATTGCTCTTTTTCTTATTCCCTTATCTTCAAAATGAGGTGTCTGTCCAAATGCATCCATACCTATTCTTCCGGTAGGAACAGTTGGCTTATTTTTTATTTCTACTATTTCACCTTTTAATATAAAAGCATCGTCGTAACAATTAGGTATGCTCTTTCCAAAGGAAGTTTCCCTTCCAAGTACTATTCCTTCTCCAACTCTTAGCTGATTAATTTCTTCTGGCATAATATTTTCCATAACCATATAAAGACTACTGGAGTTACCACCTGAAATTGACGGCAAGTCTATATTAAAAATTTGTTTAATATCTCTTTTTAATTTAACAAGTTTTCCTAGGTTATCTTTATCAGGAAGTACACCACCATAGCATGTAACATTGGTTCCTAAACCTACTAGATTTATATTATCTAGTTTAAATATTTCCTCAGCTGTTGCAATAACATCTTCTACGAGAACACCTTCTCTTAAATCCCCAATGTCCACCATTAATATAATATTGTGAAACTTCTTTAATCTTTTAGCCGCTTTTGATAATGCTTTTATAGTATCTAGTTCTGAATTCAAGCTTACATCACTATATTTAACAACGTCTTCAACTTCACTTTCCATAGAAATTCTTAATAACATTTTTCTGCATTTAATATCATTAATCTTCTTTAAATTCTGTATTCTAGAATCTCCAACCTGTGTAATGCCGCCACGCAGCATGGCTTTTATAATAGGTGTTTCAGCACAAAAGACCTTAGTTACTCCAATAACATCTATGCCCTTTTCATTACACATGGATAGAATTTCTTTTACATTATGCATTACCTTTGACAACTTAACTTCTACACAGGGGTATTCTTTCCTCATGATAATGCTCTCCTTTTTTATTACTACTAATTTAGTGACTACATATTCATAGATTTTTATTTATTCTTTTACACTTTTCATGTCATTGGTTATATTTAAGCTTTGTCTTAAAAGAACTTCTGCTGCTTCTCTATTATCTCTACTTAAAACTCCAGCGCAAGCCATTATATATTCTCTATCTAATAATGCTTTAGCACCTTTTGTTGGCAGCATAGTAACATCATCATTTAAGCACCTTATGCTTAGGAGAATTTTTTCTCCTCCGGTCAATCTTGTCAATGCCCCACCGGTACCAATTATATATTTAACCTGTGATAAATCCTTACCATAAGCTATAAAGCCGCTTTCTCCACCAAATTTTCTTTTTATTGTTCCCACATGTCTATTTACTGCTACTTCTACAGCTTTTTTAGTAAGTAAACAACTAGCCATTACATCTTCTTTTTCTATAGGTATAGGCTTTATATGCTCAGCTATATATTCTTTTTTAACTTCTCCTAAATCTCTAACATCAAGTAGGTCTATTACATTTGCACTATTTACAAAAACTCCAATATCTCCCTCTACAGTCCTTTTAGCCTTTGGTTCTGGATTTACTAACATATCTAAAACTACTGCACTTCCATCTGTGACAGAATGTACATCAGTTGTAGCACCACCAACATCCAAAACCATTAAATCTCCTATTATTTCATAAAGAATCTTTGAACTTTCCATAACTGCACCAGGCGTAGGCATTATGCTTCCATCTACCATTTCCTTTATCTTACTCATTCCAGGTGCCTTCACAATATTCTTCTCAAAGGCCTGTTGTATTATCTTTCTAGCTGGTTCTACATTTAGTTCATCTACTCTAGGATAAACATTATCTATAATGTATAGCTCCTGTCCCTGAAATATTTCACTTATTTCTTCCCTATTTTCAATGTTGCCACAATACACTATAGGCTTATTAAAATTTTCTGCACTAATAAGTTCTGCATTATAAAGAGCTGTTTCTCTTTCTCCGTAATCTGTTCCACCGGCAATCATTATCATATTAGGATTTATATTGTGTATTTTTTTTATATCACTTTTTCTCATCTTCCCTGCAGTGACCATTTTTATTATGCCGCCAGCACCTAATGCAGCTTCCTTCGCAGCCTTAACAGTCATCTGTTCCATCAGTCCATGAACCGTTATCTTAAGACCACCAGCCGCACTGCTAGTGGCTAACATCTTTCCCCAAGAAAGTGATTCACTTATTTCATTTTCAATGTCTTTTATTGCATTTTTAAGTCCTATGGTTACATCACCATCTAGAACTGTGGTACAGCTTTTACCTTGAAAAGATCTATCAACTAAAATTTTTCCATTTTCATCTCTATTTATATTAAAAGCTGTGACTAATGTAGTAGTACTACCTATCTCAGCAACTAAATAATCTACCTTCATCACAATCACCTCTCTTTGAATGAACTCAAAATTAACTTTAATTACAAACCTGTATTGAATTAAAGTTAATTTTTGTGTAAGTATTTCTGTATCTATATCTGACAGTATATTTAACTGTTTTTCTGTGGCTCTTAGCGAAGGATGTGAAGAAAACTTAGAACTTTTGCTTGTCTGACCGATAGCGAGTTAGCAAAAGTTCTTGGTTTTCTTTGCATCCAAGCTTTAGAGCCATTAAAAACAGTTAACAATACAGAAGATATAGATGCAGAAATACTGGCTCTAAATTAATTTTGATGCTACTCTTCAGCGTCTGTATCAAGTCCCATTAGTTTCTTAATTATAAAGGACGCCACATCTGTTCCATTAGAACCTCTTCCAAATCCAACATCCATACCCTGCGCTTTAGCTATTTCGTCTGTTACTTGAGTTCCACCAGATACAAGTATTAACTTATCCCTTACCCCTTTTTCTACACATAACTCATGAAGCTTTTTCATATTCTTTGTATGAACATCATTATGCGTAATTATTGTGCTGCATAATATAGCTTGGGCCTTTGATTCTATAGCTGCATCCACAAGTTTCTCTATAGGACATGAGGTTCCAAGATAAATTGCCTCTATACCAAATCTCTCAACTCCACCGTGTTTGATATCAATAATTTCTCTTAAGCCAACAGAGTGCTCATCTTCTCCTACTGTTGCACCTACAACTTTTACTGAATGTTCTTTTACATAATCTTTCATTTGCTTTTGACCAAGTACTTTTCTTCTCTTTGGAAGAACCAATTCATCACGTTTAACTGGAGTAAAGTCACAAACACCTTTAATTTCTACAAGAGTTCCTTCAGACTTCTGAAGCACTTGTTTATGAAGAATTTCTACATCTTTTAAATTCATTCTTTTTCCCATTTCAAGAGCTGCTGCTTCACTGATTTGTTCATTTTCTGGTAAGCATAAAGTAACTTTTATATAACCGTCTTTAGACCATTGAACCTCTGGAATTACTGTACCATCCTCTTTTACTTTTTCCATCCTTTTGAATACATTGTCATTTTCATCTAACTCATCTATATATTTAATTTTTGAATGATTACATAATGTACATTCATGTATAGCATCACAAGCTTTTTTGTATTCTTTAGGAACATTGTTATATCCAAAGTGAGCACAAACTGGTGCAAAATAATCTTCTTCTCTCTTTACTATTGTTCCTACTGCATCTCCACCTTCCATTTTTCTTGCAATACCGTCTCCATTTCTTTCTGGGTATTCTCCTGAGTCTACAAAGAATCCGGAATCAACAGCTTTGAAATATCCACCAGCTTCAATCATTTCCTCTAAGAATAAAATAGATTTTTCCTTTAATTCCCTTACTGTTTCTGGTAGATAGCCATCTTTCCTTAACTCTACCATATCCATTAACCCGTCCATTCCTATAAATGCCTGTTTAGCTGTATTTATAGCATGAATATTATTATAATGCCATGGAACATTTCTTCCTTCATCAGGAGTTATTGTACTTTGTATATCCGCTGAAGTTAACTCTGATATTAATAAATTTAACGTATGTCCAACTGTAGCTTCTCTTTCACAGGACTCTATATATTTAGTGTTCATTTGAGCTCTCATCTTGTATTTATCAAATAATTGTCTTAGAGCTACAGCATAAGGTAAGTCATATCTCATGCAAGGAGCTGGAGCTGATGTTGGCGGTACTGTTGAAAGCGCTATATTTTCTGGCTTCATTCCAACCATCTCTGAGAATTTTGCATTTATAGCATGCTGTACCATAAGTTCTGGCATTACATTATAGCCTTTCATAGCTGTTGCATTAGCATTATGGGCACCATCTATTTGTAACATATCTGCCCAAGTCATTATTCCTTTAGCCACAGCAGCATCTACAAAGGATCTAAACATATTTATATTTCTATAAAGCACATTATATTGTGGATCTTGATGCGCTCCATTAACTCCTTCTTCAGCAAACATTACTGCGATATCAGGACCTGCAACACCAGATACATATGAATGAAAGTTTATTTTTCTTCCAACTTCTTCTTCTATTAAATCTATAGCCTTTCTTGTTGCTCTAACCTGTTTTCTTGTTATAGGAACTCCCCCAATTCCTTCTGGTGTTCCTTCTATTAATCCATCAAAATGACTTTGACCTGCTGTTCTTATAACCATTAAATGATCAGCACCATGCCATGCTGCCATTCTCATTCTTCTAATATCATCTTCAAATCTTCCTGAAGCTATTTCTGTAGTAATAACTGCTTTTGGTTGTGGATCTATCCCCTCAAAACTTCTTGCGGCTGGAAGTGGTTGACTCTTTTTTAGAGGTAGTGATACTTCGTGATATTGAAATTCTCCAACTTTTCCGCTTTTATACGGTTCTCTCCAGTGCCACCCTCTCCATTTTGGTTCATATTTATCTAAATCCTTTAATATTTCCTCTACATCTAATTTTTTGTTTTCTTCTAATCTTTCAACCATTATTTATCACCGCCTTTCATTTTCGGAGCAACCAAGTCCCAGCCTATTCCTTTAGCTAACTCTTCTCCTGCTTTTAAATAATCTATCTTTTTTAATTTTGCATAGGTTAAAACTACATTTCCCATACCTTTACCAAGCAAATTCCACTTTGTTCCATAGTCAACTATTGGTTGTGCTTCTAAACTTGAAAATCCCATTCTTAAAAGTACTGAACGTTCTATACCTGGTGATGTATGTGTATATGATAAATCTACCAATGGTTTTACAATCTCTTCTGTTAAGCTCCAAAATCTTTCATATAATTGTTCATCCGTTAAATCTTTCAAATGTTGTCTTCTTGTTTCAAAATCACTTGTTCTATTCATATTGCCCCCTCCTAACCTATTTCAATATTATTCTTTTTTAATATTTCCATTATTTCTTCTTTACTCATCTTTGTTTCTTCAGATAAAAAATTAACATCAACTTGTTCAACTTTATTCTCTTTCAATTTTTTGAAAGCATTTCTCAAATATGAATTTCTTAAATCTTCCATGCTCATATCCGTAACAGAAACTAAAGATGGATGAGAAGGTAATACTATATTCTTTCCTGGCACTTGTTCCTTTGGATCACCTATATATATTTCAATTCCATTTTCTTTCGCAAAATTAAGTTGTGGAAGCAAATGTTTTCCTGCTCCTGTATACTCAGTTTCTTGAACAACTATTATCTCGTCATCATCATATTCCTGTGCAATTGCAAAGGCAGATGCTAGTGATGTATTTCCAGCAGGTCCTCTTTCTAAACCTTCTAGTTGAGCTAATATTTCTGTCATCCAGAATACCTCACCTTGACTTATTGTTACATACCTGTCCATATATTTTAATGGTCTTGCTGCACTTCTTGGTACATCTGATCTATCTGGATTAGTCATAAATGGAATTCCAAAGCCAGTATGACCTGTAGTAAAGGACTTCTTATTGAAATCTATGTCAGATGCCATATGTAGTCCTGAAAGGTCTACAGAGGCTCCTATCACTTTTGTGTCTGTAGTTCCTGCTTTTATAAGACCTCTTGCAGTTCCTGTAACATTACCTCCGCCTGCATGAGTTATAACAACAGCTGTTGGATCTTTTCCTAATTTTTCTCTGCATTGTTCAGCTATTTCATAACCTAATGTTTCTACACCAGCTACTCCATAAGATGAGTACAATGAAGCATTATAATAACCTGTATCTTCTAGCATTTTTAAATAAGTATAGAATAATTCTGGTCCTACAGTTAACCTAACAACTTCTGATCCATAGCCTTCGCACTTTCTACCTTTCTCTATTATTTCTGGCTGTCCAACTTTTTTTGAATCATAGCACTCGTTAGCTATTATACATTTGAGTCCTCTTATATTTGCCTGTGATGCAACTGCAGCTCCATAATTTCCTGATGTAGCCGCCGCTACTCCCTTATAACCTTTTTTCATTGCATCATATACAGATACAGATGCTCTTCTATCTTTAAAGCTTCCTGATGGATTACAACTCTCATCTTTTACAAATATTCTAGCTGCTTTTCCTGTTTTAGAAACTTTTCTTGCTAAATTAGTAATATTTTTTAGTTCTAACAACGGAGTATTTCCTACACCTACTTCTGTTTGAATTTCCCTAATCTCTTGGAAAGAATATCCTATATCTCTCATTAAACCTTCATAATCAAATGAAAGTTTACCAGTTTCATATTTATCAAAATTAATGCCAACAGATTTAAGCATTATTTCATTCTTTCTTAAAATAAGCTCTTCGTATTTATTCATAATTTCTAGGCCTCCCCTTAATCTAAAACGAAAAATTTAGAATTTTATTTACTAATAATTTCTCTTGCTTGTTTTCCTATATATCCTATTTCTCCTACATATTTTCCAAAGGAATGATAGTATCCAGGTTCTACATCTACAACTTTTCCCTTAGATATTCTTCCTACATTTGTCTCAACTTCTACTTCATCGCCAATTTTACAATCACTTAAACAATTTCCTCTTATCCAACATTTAAGTGGCGTTTTTTTTGTTTCTTCTGGTATATTCTTAGCCCTATCCTCTGTTGTAAGAACAATCTCCTCAATTTCAACCCATGTACCTTTTTTTATCATAATATTTCACCTACCATATATTGAATTTTTATCTTTAAATCAACTCGCCCATTACAAGTTTTAATAGGCTTATTTAAATTTATTATTTGTAATTATATATAGCAATTGCTATGCCAAACAGAAAAGTATGTATTTAGGCGGTTTTTTATAAATATATGTATAAATTCAGGCAAAAAAACTTGCAGTTATCCTCCCATATAACTTATTCTATTCCAATAAAACCCATAATAACAAATTCCTTTAGCTGCAAAATTATTTGCTATAAATGCAAATAATTTTGCAGCAACCTTCAATTTATTGTATTTTTTGAATATTTATTCATCATGTTCACTTATAATATGAGATGCTAAAGCCTTTTAATTCATTTAAGTAGCAACAATTTGTTAAATAAATAAAACTAGGATTCAGATGAAGTACTACATTCATCTAAATCCTAGTTTTATTTAATATTATATTTTCTTATCTTATACTGTAAGTTTTGTCTTGATACATTTAATTGTCTTGATGTTTTGCTAATATTATGATTATTTTTCTCTAGTACTTTTTCTATTATTTTTTTCTCAGTATTATCCATACATTTCTCTAAATCAAAGTTTTCATATTCATCTATCCCTAGTTTATTAATATCTATACAGGATTCATTTGAATGTCTATTGAATATCTTTGACTCAAAGTGCTTGTAACTTAAAACTGAATCTTTATCCGCCATATTTATAGATGATTCGATTACATTTTTTAATTCTCTTATATTTCCTGGCCAGTTATATTCTAAAAATCGTTCCATAACATCATCATCTATTCCCTGTATGTTTTTACCTAAAATATTATTATAATTTTGGATAAATCCCTCTACAAGTTTTGATATATCTTCTTTTCTTTCCCTTAAGGGTGGTATGTTTAATCTTATTACACTTAACCTATAATAAAAGTCTTTTCTAAGTTTCCCACTTTCTATTAACTTTTCTGGGTCTTCATTCAGTGTAGCAATTATCCTAACATCTATTTCTATACTTTTGTTACTGCCAATAGGTCTTATATATCCATCCTGAAGAACCCTCAAAAGCTTAGATTGTAGATAAGGTTCCATAGAGTTAACTTCATCTAATAAAATAGTTCCATTATTTGCTTCTTCAAATAGCCCTTTTTTATTTTCTGCTCCTGTAAAGCTTCCTTTTTCCGTTCCAAAAAGCATTCCTTCAAGCAAGGCAGCTGGAATAGCAGCACAGTTTATTGGTATAAACGGTTTGTCCTTTCTTAAACCATTATAGTGAATACTTTGTGCAAAAACTTCCTTTCCACATCCTGTTTCAGCATAAATCAAGACAGATGAACTTGACATACTTGCCTTTTTTGCTTTTTCTACAGCACTTCTTATAACTGGATTACTACCATATATATCACTAAAATTATAGTTCTTTTTGACTTTTGTATCTGTTATCTGTAATTTGCATATACACTCAGTTAACTCTTTTAATCTAGTCATATCCTTAGCTATTTCAATAGCTGCTATATTTTCTCCATTGAATTTTACAGGTATAGTAGTATTTATAGAAGTGACTTTTTTCTTATGATCGTTATTGTAGTGCTGAATCAAATCTACAATTCTCTTACCTTTCTTTAAAGCATTCATAAGAGTGGATGAATCTTCTTTTACATCCTTTAGGTATTCATTAACCTTCTTCCCTAAAACTTCTTCTGGATCTATTCCTTCTATTTTTCCCATAGATTTATTGTAATATATAGTCCTTCCATTAGCGTCTACTATTTGAATGCCTTCATCCAAATTTTCTAACAAGCATTCTAGTATTTTTTCTGCATTTGGCAAATTATTAAACATATTATCCCCCATTAAACTTTTAATAATTATACTACTCACATTATAATATATATATGTAAGTATGTGTAAAGGTCATTGTAAAAAGTTTGCCACTTATAATAATACTAAAAAAAACCGTACTGGATTTCTTTAGTACGGTTTTTGATTCATTTATTTCTGATTTTCCTTCATTATTCTCTTTTTTTCATACATTCGTTTATCTGCTATTTTTAAAAGTTCATCAACATCATCTGAATCACAGTTAAACTCAGAAATCCCATAGGCAAAACTAATAACTTTTGTATCTCCATTAAAATCAAAAAAATAATTTTTAATCGCCGTACAAATTTTACTCATAATATCAATAACTTGAGTCTTGTTTTTATTAATAAATATTACCGTAAATTCATCTCCTCCTGTTCTCCCAAAAACATCATTCTTACCGATTTCCCCTTTAAAAATGCTTGTAAATTTTCTTAGAACCACATCGCCTGCATCATGACCATAGGTATCGTTAATGATTTTTAAATTATTCAAATCTAATATACATATAACAAAAGTTTCATCTGAAATCTTTACTTTATTTAGAGTTTTATTTAATATTTCTCTGAAATAACGTCTGTTATACAATCCTGTTAAACTATCGTACCTGGACATATATAAGATATTTTCTAATAACTGGGCATTTCTTAAAGCTATCTCAATATCATAACATAAGTACTTAAGTAAATTTTTATCCTCTTCATTAAAATTCCCTTCATTATCTGTATTGAATATATTAATAACCCCCATAAATTTCCCATCAATACCAATACCACAGGTTAAAAGCTCCCTTGGAGGTCTACCTAGCATACTTTTCCAAGAGTCATAGTCATATTCTCCACAAGATAAGTATTTTTCTACATCACTTATAATTATAGGATTATATAACTCATCAATGTCATACGTTCTATGTTGATATGTATCTTCTATTTTATATTCTATTTTTTTTATTTCATCTGAAAGGTACCCCTTTGTAGCCTTATAACATAATTTATCATTTTCCATAAACAAAATACTTCCGATTTTACCATTTGGAATTATATCTAATGCCTTGTCAAGTATCATTTGAAGCAAACTATCAATTTCACCAGAAGATAGCATTTCACTATTTATTTCCATAATAGACTTTGTTATATTATTAATTTGTTCTATCTTACATTTTTGCTCTTGTAGTACTTCATTTGCTTGTTGTAATTCTTTTGTGGTTTGATTTACAAGATTCGTAAACACTTTAATTACCCCTAAATCTTTTCCTTCAAAAAAACTTTTCGATGGACTTTCATTTTTAGTTATTGCAAGTTCATTCTTCTTAAAAGTTTGCTCACCTTCAGAAATCCCTAGTATTGTCATTGTTACACTTAACAGTTCATTTGAATGGTTGCATGTAAAGAATTCACCATAAGTAAAGAATCCAAAAGTTGGAGCAATGTTATTTAGTGGATATATCTCGAGATTAATTTTATCTTGCATAAAAGCCCTTCTCACGGAACAGGAATAAACAAAAATTGCTTCAACATTTTTATTTTTTAATCTATTAGATATTTCTAAGGATTGCTCCGTTAACATATTTACATTTCCATAACCAAACTGAACCTTATCTCCAACTTCAACATTACCTGAAAAACTCAATGATCCATCATCATAACAGCCAAAAGCCACTCTTGCTATGTGAATACCATTTTTTATATGTATTAATGGAAATTCAGTTGCAGACATAGGCAGTCCTTTAGCCACTTCATCTCCAAGATATTTTTTATAAATATCAACAGCTTTAACATTATCTATTGTAAAAATCTTATTATCTGATGCTTTAGTGATAGTCATTAGTTTTCCAATGGTTGACCATCCAAAACTACTCTCTGTTGTAACATTTAAGTACTTTCCAGTAAGTGAAACAGCAGCAATACCATTTTTCGTAATACCTTTCTTAGTAAATACAAATGTTTCTTTTAAATAACCATTATCACCAGCTTTGCCACCACAAACAATAATATTACTATTTGCTGATTGTATGCCTTTAATAATGTCATAACCATTTGTCAATAATCCATCTGAAAATAAAATAATGACTTTTGTATCCTCTGCAACTAATTCTTCAACAATCTTTATGCCTAATTTATATTCATTATTATTATTATTTAAAAGCTTTGCTTTAATTTGTACTTTTTCAAAAATAGTAAAAGATATTGTAGTAGTATTGGTAAAAACATTTTCTGTATATATTTCACCAGCAGTTGTTGTGCCTATAATTTCTGCCTGCGGCAATACTGACACTATCTCATCTATAATGTTATTAATAAATTCAATTTCAACTACTCCTGTAAAAACTTGAATAAGAATACTATCTTTTTTATCGATATTCATACTATAAATAAAAGACTTCATTTCATGTAAATTACTATATACAAATCCATATTGTTTCATAATACTAAGCCTCCTGCATTCAGGTACATGATAACCATTACATTCTCAACATTATATAACGATATTATAACACAATAGAGAGATCCCCTGAAACCTTCTTTATTGTAATAAAATATTATGCTTTCTTAGTCATTTCATTATTGAAATATCTTCCAAAAAAAAAAAAAAAAATTCATTTAGGTAGAGTCTAACCTCCACCTAAATGAATTTTTAATTGATAGACTAATTTTTCCTTAATATTTCTTATCTTCTACTAAATCTCTAACATCACCAATAATAGCTCTTGGAATTGGTAAATCTAACATAGTTTTTAATCCTGATGCAGCATTAATTATATGTGGAATCATATTAACACATATTGCTATTGTAGCAATTCCTCCTGGAATCTCTGGCTTTATCTGAAGATTAAGATTTGGTTTTCCATTAATTGTTATATAATCTCCAGTTGCAACCTCTTCTAATTCAGGTCTTATTTGTTGAGGATGTTCCATTCTGATAAATTCTTTATCTCTTAAATTTGCATACCCTAATTGTCTACATCCAGCAACCTCTCCTGGTTTAACTGAAACAATATCAGTTGAACGTGGAACACTTGTAAGAATTGGTTCTTTTTCCTGTGTTACATCATTAAATTTAACATTAAACGCTTCTTCAAACATTCCAAAAGATTGTATAAATCCAACATGTCCAGCTACTGTGTTATTTTTAACTCCTTCTATAAATTCTTTAGGTTTTAATCCTATACCTTGCTCAATCATAACAGCTTTTCCAAAACAAGCTAAATCATTGATTCTAGCAACATTAATACTGTCAACTGTCTCACAAATTCCTGTTAGTGCAATAACCATTAAATCCATTATAAATCCAGGATTTACACCTGTTCCTAATATTGAAACATTATTTTCTTTAGCTACTCTATCCATTTCATCTGATAACTCTGGATCTAAAGCTCTTGGATATGACATTTCTTCAGCTGTTGTTACCACATTCATACCAGCTTCTGCAGCTATTTTTATTTGTGGAAATACAACTTTTGTAAATGAAGCTGTTGCAATAATGCAGACATCTGCAAATCCTTTTTTTATAACCTCTTCAACATTATTTGTAACTATACTAGAGTTATCTTCATTTGCCTCTACTCCTAAAACTTCATAAAGCTTTTTACCAACTTTATTAGGATCTAAATCAACAGCACCTACAATTGTAAATCCCTTTTTACCAAGTATCATTTTTGCAATACCGCTTCCCATTGATCCTAATCCCCAAGTTACAACTTTTATTTTTCTTTTCATAGATAAACTCCTCCAAATAAATTTATTTTACTTTTGTAAATATTTAATTTTTTATGAACTATTGGCTACAAATTTAAATATATCTTAGAACAAATATGTATTTTATAAATATGAAAAAAAGCACTAACTATTTTACAACCCCTTCTAATATTAGATTAGTGCTTTTTTCATATCTTAATTTATTAAAACTTAATTTCAGATTCTTCTTCTATATGCTTATTCAATGTACTATGTCTCATTCCATATAAGAAGTAAATTGCAATACCTACTATAGTCCATATTGCAAATCTAATCCAAGTAACTCCTGGTAAACTATACATAAGATAGAAACAGAAAAATACTGTTAAAATTGGTGTAAAGGGAACACCTGGGCATTTAAATTTTCTTTCAACATTAGGCATAGTTTTTCTCAAAACAATAACTCCTATTGATACAACTACGAAGGCAGATAGAGTACCTATATTACACAAATCCATAAGTACAGTTAGTGGTAAGAATCCGCCAATAGCAGCTGTTAGAGCTCCTGTAATTATAGTGCATTTTGCAGGTGTACCATGTTTCTGTGATATAGCAGCAAAAGATTTTGGTATTAATCCATCTCTTGCCATAACCATAAATATTCTAACTTGTCCATATATTGTTACAAGAAGACTAGAAATCATTCCAACAACAGCTCCTACTCCAACTAGTGCAGATCCCCAATTAATTCCTATTCGTGCCAATGAAGCAGGAAGCGCATTATTTACATCTATCTCTTTATATGGAACCATTCCTGTAAGTACTAATGAGACAGATATATATAATATAATGATTACAATCATACAAATAGTTAATCCAAGTGGAATATCTCGTTTAGGGTTAACTGTTTCCTCTGCTGCAGTAGAAACAGCATCGAATCCAATGTATGCGAAAAATATAATTGCAGCAGCTGACATTATTCCTTTAGTACCATAAGGTGCAAATGGATGGTAGTTAACAGGATTTATATGAGTTGCTCCAATAGCTATAAATACAAGTATTACAGATACCTTTATAATAACTATAATATTGTTTACCTTTGCACTTTCTGATACTCCAATATAAAGCAACCATGTCAAAAATGCAACAACCAAAATAGCAGGTAAATCAACAATTCCACCAGCTAGTGGGGATTTTATTAACATTGCAGG
>Ga0183101_1001402_pt1 | contig 15701 bp, 15 predicted proteins | sample Biomet3_FD_127790 | JGI IMG/M metagenome (GOLD analysis project Ga0183101, IMG submission 127790) | Microbial communities from bioreactor (seeded with sewage sludge) at LBNL, California, USA - Biofuel metagenome 3 | ecosystem: Engineered > Bioreactor > Anaerobic > Unclassified ... | reverse complement strand
TTTTACGACAAGTTCAGTGAATTCTTGGTATACACAACTGACAAAACCGGAATTTACACCGCCTAATTGGGTGTTTGCCCCTGTTTGGAATTTTTTATACTTTTTAATGGCAGTATCACTTTATAAAGTATGGGTAAGCAGTAAACGAAAATATAAAAAAATGGCCATTTTAGTATTTGCCTGCCAGTTACTGCTCAATGTAGCATGGTCTGCCGCCTTTTTCGGACTAAAATCTCCGGAAGCAGGATTTTTCATAATCAATATTCTCATTGTAGCAATAATTTTTACTATATTTTTTTTCAGCCGTATTTCATGGAAAAATGCGCTTTTGTTAATACCTTACTTAGTTTGGGTTTCTTTTGCCAGCTATCTTAATTACATTTTATGGATTTTGAATAAATAGCTGGAATATAAAAGCGTGGGCATCGTTTTGTTAAAGTCGGGACGACATTTATGCTATATTGAAACTTAGAAATAATAATATGGTTTTATTAATTCGCTTAAATTGTATGGATAATATATTTATAGCCATAATTATCTGGGGTTATAGAATAAATTAAAGGAGGGGAAAACAATTTGACAAAAAATACTGCAACTGAATTAAGCACACCTCAAGTAAATTCAGTTATGCATGCAATAAGAATTTTGGAATTATTTGCAATCAAACAAAAACAGTATTTAACTCTTGGTGAAATTAGTCTGTCATTGCAAATTCATAAAACTACTGTTTATCGAATTCTTCGCACTTTGCAAAAAGTTGGTTGGATTAAGCAAAATGAAAATGGTGGACACTATTGTTTAGGATCTGGAGCGTTATTAGTTACAGCCAATGCAATAAGTCACTATACAAGACAGACTTTATTTGAAGAAGAAATGCGTAATCTGGCAAACCAGTTTAATGAATTGGTGATTTTAGCTACATTGCATGGAGATTTAGGGGTCTGTGTTGATTTAATTAAATCGAAACATAACCTTTCATTGCAAACAGTAACATGCTATGTTGTGCCTTTAAATGCAGGAGCGACAGGTAAAACTTTGCTATCAGCTCAACCTGACGATATTATGGAACGGATACTTCTATTAATGCCACAAAAGGATATTCCAAAGCTACGAGAACAAATAAAAGCTATTCGTGCTCAAGGGTTTTGTTACTCTGAAGGTGAGGTAGATTTAGGCGTTACTGCAGTTGCAGTTCCTATTAGACTTAAGCATGGAATATTTGTTTTAAGCATTTCCGGTCCAACTGAGAGATTAAAAAAAATGGGATATGATATTATACGTTTTGCATTACTTAATTCTGCGACTAATATCATTCGTAAAGATACGGTAATAAATGATAATACGTTTTAATTTTTACATAAACAATTGAAAACTTTTAGTGCTGTTGAAATCAGAAACAATTACTGTGTCAATTGTTGAGTGTTTTTAGTTAGGGTTAATGTATTCTAACCTGTAAGACTAGTATGAATCTTTATTAAACGTTGAGTAGATAATTCAATATGAACAGTGGTTTATTATATTTCTTTGCCACTTTTATCATTTTTTTGAGTAACTGAATATAATTAAAAATATCGATGGTGCTTATGGTGCCATCGGTATTTTTATGCCATAAATAGTTTTTTCTGTATAAACAATATTTTTTTTGGGGGATTTTTAGTGTATTAATTAATACTTTCATATATTCATTATGTGGTGATGTAATTTGGTAAAATTGTTTAAAAAATTAGTTTAGTACAATTTTTTTTTGCATAAAATTTTGACTGAAAATTTATTTTCTGAATTTTCAGCATTTTCATTTTGTTTCATATTGACTTTTTTTTTCAACTGCATTACAATAAAAAAAACACCTGAATGGAAAGCGTTTCATTATAGTGTCCAAAAGGAGGAGAGAGTTTTGGATAATTTTAGCACTAAAAAGCCTGTTAATATGGCTCCTACCGGTATTGCTAGTTTTGCAAAGAGTGATATTTGCACAGATATTCATAATTTAAATGCAGATATTGCTATTATCGGAGCACCATTTGATTTGGCAATTCAAGGGAGGACTGGTACGCGCCTGGGGCCCCGTGGGATTCGGATTGCTTCTACTAGATTTTCATACAAAAAAGGAGGAACTTATGATCCCGAACGGAATGAAATGTATTTGGATAGCAGCCTCTGGAAGATCGTTGATTGTGGAGATGTTGATTATGTTCCGGGAGATATTACCGCGAGTTTTGAAAACCTAACCGAAGCTGTTCATATTTTAACATCTCAGGGTATTATGCCAGTTGTTTTGGGTGGTGATCATTCTATAACCTATCCTGTTATTAAGGGTATGAAAATAGTGGGACCATTTGATATTATTCATATTGATGCACATTTGGATTGGACCCATTCCATAGGAGGTCAGACACTTTCAAATGGTTCTCCTATGCGTAATGTTGCTAATTTACCTTACATTGGCAAGATTATTCATCTTGGCATAAGAGGAATTGGCAGTAGTGGACCATCAGATTTTGCTGATGCTCAAGCTCATGGAGATAAGATTTATTCTGTGAAGGCTACTCGTTCTGTTGGAATAAAAAACATTCTTACTGATTTACCCACTATGGGAAAAGTTTTTATTACATTTGATATTGATGGAATGGATGCTGCATGTGCTCCGGCTACAGGATCACCCATGTTTGGTGGGTTCCTTTATGATGAAATTGTTGAAATATTAGAAGCTGTAGCAAAGCATAGTAGAATTATTGGTTTTGATATGGTTGAAGTAGCTCCTCCTTACGATGATGCAGGGGAAACAACGTCGTACCTTGCAGCAAGGCTTATATCCGACTTACTTGGTTTTGTAACTAAAGAATGTGAACACAGAGGGCTTTCAACTATAAAATAATTTTTTTGTACTAACCTTTTTAAAGTTATTGAGAATAATAGGATGCGGAGGCGATAGGATTTATGACAGGTAATTAGGCTTGCGGCTCAATAATTAGGCATTATTAAGGAGGTATAGTAAATGGAATTTGAAGTTGTAAAGGGTATTCTGGTTTTGAAAATGGATATGATAGCTACGACTGCTTTGGCTGGCTTATTATTGGTTATGGGATATTGGTTACGAAATAAGGTGGATTTTTTTAATAGGTTCTGTATTCCTGCACCGGTGATTGGTGGTTTTGCGTTTGCGCTCCTCGCATTAATTTTCAAAGAAACAGGTGTCGTTAATTTCAATTTTACTACTAGCTTGCAATCACCTTTTATGATTGCTTTCTTTACAACAGTTGGTTTAGGAGGTAGCCTAGCATTAATGAAACAAGGCGGTAAAGCACTTTTAATTTATCTGTTTTTCTGCTGGTTTATTTCTATTTTTCAAAATACTTTCGGGGCTGCCTTAGCATCTGCTTTTGGTATCAATCCTGTATTGGGAGTTATGGCTGGGGCGGTTTCATTGGAAGGCGGTCATGGAGCAGCAGCTGCTTTTGGTCCTACGGCTGAAGCACTAGGCGTTAAAGGGGCTACGGCTGTGGCTATTGCTTCGGCTACCTTTGGCCTAATTGCAGGAGGTCTCTTAGGTGGTCCTGTTGCTAAGTTCCTTATTGAAAAAAATCATGTAGTAGTGGAAGCAAGTAAAGAGCATTTTAGTAGTTTTGAAGAAGCTGTAGGAGGAGCCTCGGAAGAAACTATTGAAAGTAAGGGCTTGATTCGTATGATGGTTTTAGTTTTGGTAGTTATGGCTATTGGCGCACTTGTATCCGGCAAACTTAAAGTAGCTACTGGATTCGACTTGCCTGGTTATGTAGGCGCCATGATTATTGCAGTTATTTTCCGCAATATTAATGACCAATTTAATATGCTTAAGATTAATATGAAGAATATAGATCTGATGGCTGACGTAAGCATTGGCATGTTCTTGACTATGGCTATGATGACTTTGCGCATATGGGATTTGTATGATCTAGCACTGCCACTTATAAGCATATTAGTACTACAGACTATCGCCTTGACTTTTCTAGCTGTATTCGTTTTGTTCCGTCTGTTAGGCAAGGACTATGATGCTGTGGTTATCTGTGCCGGTTTGATGGGTCATGGTCTAGGTGCTACACCTAATGCTGTTGCCAATATGGGCGCTGTTTGTGAACATTATAACGTCATGAGTTATAAAGCTTTCTTAATAGTACCTCTGTGCGGTGCAGTTTTAATTGATTTAGTTGGCTTACCTTGTATTGTGTGGTTTATTAATCATTTTGCCGGTTGATGTGTATATCATAGTTTTAATTTAAATTATTTATAAAAAAGGAGCTTGATAACATGAGTAAATTAGTTGAATGTGTACCGAATTTTAGTGAAGGTCGTCGTCCTGATGTTATTAATGCTATTACTGATGAAGTAAAAAGGGTTCCAGGGGTGACACTTCTAGACGTTAAACCTGACGCTGACCACAACAGGGTGGTTGTCACATTTATAGGTGCTCCGGAAGCGTGCAAAAAGGCGGCTTTCAATTCTTGTGCGAAAGCGGCAGAACTTATTGATATGCGGACTCATCACGGCGCTCATCCTAGAATAGGAGCTACAGATGTTATTCCTTTTATTCCGGTTAGGGAAGTTACGATGGATGAGTGTATAACTTTGGCTAATGAATTAGGCAAAGAAATTGCCGAGAAATTGGACATACCGGTATATCTGTATGAAGCTGCTGCTAAACGTCCTGATCGGGTTAAGCTCCCTGACGTACGTAAAGGTCAGTACGAAGGTTTGATTGAAGATATTAAGAAACAGGAACGTTATCCTGACTATGGTAAACCAGAAATGAATTTAAAGTCTGGTGCGACAGTAGTTGGTGCCCGTCAGTTTTTGATAGCTTTTAATATTAACTTAGATACACCGGATATCAAGCTTGCCAAGAAGATTGCAAATGTTATACGCGAAGCTCGTGGTGGTTATCGTTATGTTAGGGCCATGGGCGTTATGCTTGAAGAGCGTCATCAGACGCAGGTAAGCATAAACATGGTGGATTATACAGGAACACCGTTGTTCAGAGTTTTTGAAACTGTGAAGTCGGAAGCTGCTCGTTATGGTGTTAACGTCGTTGGTAGTGAAATTATTGGTCTGACTCCTCTACAGGCTTTGCTGGATGTAGCAGAATTTTATTTGCGACTGGAAGGGTTTGAACGCAAACAGGTCTTTGAAGAGAATACGGAGGGTATGTAATGCTAATAGACAAGACAGTTAAAGATTTTTTGACCGAGTTGGCATCTGATTCTCCTGCACCAGGAGGAGGAAGTGTAGCTGCCCTTTCAGGGGCATTGGGAGCTTCACTGTGCGGTATGGTTATGCGTCTGACACAGGGTGAAAAATACGCTAGTGTCAGTGAGGAAGTAGCTCAGATTATGGAGGGAGCTTTAAAATTACAAGATTTCTTTATTAAGAGCATAGATGCAGATACTTCTGCTTTTAATGAACTGATGGATTGCTTCAAACTGCCTAAGGATACGGATGAGCTTAAGAAAGTGCGCAATGTCTCTATTCAGGTGGCCACAAAGAAAGCTACGTTGATTCCTTTAAGTGTAGCCGAGAATTGCATACATTTAATAAAACTTACTAAGAAGGCTTTAATAATCGGCAATCCTAATGCTAACAGCGATGGCAAAGTGGCTATTGCGTGTACACATGCAGCTTTTTGCGGTGCGGTATATAATGTTGAAATAAATTTGGGCTCAATTAATGATGCACTTTTTGTTGGTGATATAGAAGCTAAGATAAAAGTTATGAAAGATGAATTGACTAGCCTGAAATTGGAATTTTAGTTACTTTTAAGATATTTATCATTGGCTACCTACTGCCTTAGAAGTGTGTTAAAACACATATTCGGCGGTAGGTTGTGTTGGTTATGGCAAAAAGAGGTAATAATATGACTTGGGAAGTAAAAATAAAACATCAAGAAGAACAAAGCATTAGCAAATGGTCCGGTGGTACGACAACCGAGCTAGCTTTATATCCGCCAAGTAGTAGTTATAAAGGTAGAGATTTCCTTTGGCGCATTAGTACAGCGATAGTAGAAGATGCTAAGTCCACTTTTACAAACTTGCCAGCTTATAATCGGATTATAATGCCTTTAAGAGGAGATACATTAAAACTTCATCATCAGAATCATTATGACAAAGAGTTACATTCTTTAGAAACCGACAGTTTTCATGGTAGCTGGACTACTATCAGCGAGGGTAAAGTTCAGGATTTTAACCTAATTTTTACAGATGACTGTGGTGGTTGCATTCATGGTTATAGAATAAAAAAGAACCTGACTATTAATACGAATCTAACTTCTTTGTCAGGAACTGGTGAAGTTGTAGCTATGTCTTTGTATGTTGTTGGCGGTGCTGTCAATGTAGCTATTCCTACACAAAATAATAAATTAAAGTTAGTAGATGGTGATTTTGTTACATTTACAGGCAATGTTACGGATAAATTATTAATTGTAATAAAGAAAATAGAAGATGCTGGGGAAGAGGCGATAGTTGTTTGCTCTACCATAAGATATAGTAACAGAAAGGGAGAGAAAAATGGGCTTTAAATCAGATATCGAAATTGCTCAAGATGCGCAAATGCTTGAAATTAAGGAAATTGCAGCAAATTTGGGAATAGAAGATAAATATATTGAGCTTTATGGTAACTATAAGGCTAAAATAGATTATAAGCTGTTGAGTGATAAAGCGTTAAATCCAAATGGTAAGCTTGTGCTAGTTACAGCAATTACACCTACCCCAGCTGGTGAAGGAAAAACGACTACTTCTGTAGGTTTGGCAGACGGCCTACGTAAAATTGGGAAGAAAGCTATTGTTGCATTACGCGAACCTTCGTTAGGTCCTGTTTTTGGTATAAAAGGAGGCGCTGCCGGAGGTGGTTATGCTCAAGTAGTACCTATGGAAGACATAAACCTACATTTCACTGGAGACTTTCATGCAATTGGTGCGGCAAATAATCTATTAGCTGCGATGTTGGATAACCATATTCAGCAGGGAAATCTTCTGGGTATAGATCCAAGAAAAATTACGTGGCGACGTGTAGTTGATATGAATGATCGCCAATTGCGCAATATTGTTGATGGTCTTGGTGGCAAGGCGAATGGCATGCCAAGAGAGGATGGGTTTGACATTACGGTAGCCTCTGAGGTTATGGCGATTTTGTGTTTGGCCTCTGATATTCCTGATTTGAAAAATCGTTTAAGTCGTATTATAGTTAGCTATACTTATGATGACAAACCAGTAACAGCAGGCGATCTCAAAGCAACTGGCGCTATGGCAGCTTTGCTCAAAGACGCATTAAAACCCAATTTAGTGCAGACTCTTGAACATACGCCGGCGTTTATTCATGGCGGACCTTTTGCTAACATTGCTCATGGTTGTAACTCAATAACAGCTACTCGTATGGCTTTAAAAATGGGTGATTATGCTGTTACAGAAGCAGGCTTCGGTGCTGATTTGGGCGCGGAGAAATTTTTGGATATCAAATGTCGTATGGCTGATCTTAAACCATCGGCCGTTGTAGTCGTTGCTACTGTTCGTGCTCTAAAGCATCATGGAGGAGTTTTAAAGGCTAATTTAAATCAGGAGAATTTAGTTGCCTTGGAGAAGGGACTGCCCAATTTATTACAACATGTTGAAAATGTGACTAAAGTGTTTGGCTTGCCTTGTGTAGTAGCTATTAATGCTTTCCCGGCTGACACATCAGCAGAACTGAAAATGGTGGAAGATAAATGCAAAGATTTAGGAGTAAACGTTGTTCTAAGCGAAGTATGGGCTAAGGGCGGAGAAGGCGGCGTTGCACTTGCTAAAGAAGTGGTAAGACTTTGTGATCAGCCAAATTATTTCAATTATAGTTACGAGTTAAATACTGGTATTGAAAAGAAGCTTGAAGATATATGCAAGCGAATATATCATGCTAATGGGGTTCAATTGACAGCTAAGGCGAGGAAGCAAATGCACCGTATAACGGAGTTGGGTTTTGGTAATCTTCCAATTTGCATGGCGAAGACTCAATACAGTTTTTCTGATGATGCGACCTTGTTAGGAGCACCTAAAGGTTTTATAGTGACAGTGTGTAATCTGAAAGTATCAGCCGGTGCAGGATTTATCATAGCTCTAACCGGAGACATTATGACAATGCCGGGCTTGCCAAAGATACCTGCTGCCGAAAATATTGATGTAGATGAAAATGGTAAAATTACCGGTCTTTTTTGAATGCTTTAATGGCAGAAATTAATATTACCGTTAGTGTAAAGAGGGCGGTATATTTGAATAGGCGACTAATAAATGTAGATTGACTGCTAAAATAATAGTATTCGATTTCAATTAATCTATAATTAGTAAAAGTTTGAGAGGTATTAAAGTGAATAACCAAAATAGAACTCGCATAATAACTCATATGGCTTTACTAATAGCTTTGGAAATAATATTATCAAGATTTTTATCCTTATCTACTCCTATTGCTAAGATTAGTTTTGCCTTTATTCCATTGGCAATATGTGGAATACTTTATGGTCCAGTGTATGCAGGAGTTGTGGGTGGATTATCAGATATAATTGGAGTTGCTTTGTTTCCTAACGGAATTTATTTTCCGGGTTTCACACTTTCTGCTGTTTTAAGTGGGGCTATTTATGGATTTTGTTTGAAAAATGGCAATAATAATTATGTAAATCTTGTTGTAGCTGTGGTTATTAACCGTATTCTGATTAGTTTATGTCTGACAACATTTTGGTTAACGTTATTGACTAATGTTTCTTTTGATGTCATTATTTCGGCACGAGTAATTCAAAACATTGTAATGTTACCTGTTCAAATTGTTGTAATAAGGTTGTTACAAGTAAAACTGTACGTATTGTATAGAAATTATCAAGTCCAATGATGAAGCGGAATAAGCTTTGATGTTTTTCTTACTATATCATTGTTTCATAAGTCTAAGCGCATTCAATTTAATTTGAGTGCGCTGTTTTTGTTTATATGTGATAAAATAAAAACAAGTATGTTTTTATTAATTTTCAACGTACTATAGAGAAAACATATGTAGAAAGCAACAAAGCTGTAGGGTTATATGAAATGAGTTAAGTTGCTAGTAATTAAAGAAATTGGGAAATAGAAAAAGATAGTTATCACATTACAGGGTAAGTAAGAAAACATCAAAAAAGGGAGTGCGAATGCTATGATGCAAAAATTGTTGGAAAGTAAAATTATGCAGGCTGCGTTAGAATATCTCAAAGAGGATGATGCACGAACTTTGAAGGAACATTTGGAGCTAGTCGCTATTCCTGCACCTTCTAATCACGAGGAGCTCAGGGCTAAAGATATGCTTCGTAGGTTTAAAGAACTTGGCCTAGAGGATGTACATATGGATGAAGTTTGGAATGTTCTGGGGACTGTTAAAGGAACGCTTGGTTCACCGGTAGTGATGCTAGCAGGGCACCTTGATACCGTGTTTCCGGCTACAGTGGACGTTACTCCTAAAATTAAAGATGGCATTATCTATGCTCCGGGGATTGCTGATGATACAAGAGCTTTAGCAGATCTTTTGACGATTATTAGAGCAATAAAAGAAACAGGAATAAAGCCCATAGGTGATTTAGTATTTTGTGCCAATGTGGGTGAAGAAGGTTTGGGAGATTTGCGCGGAGTAAAAAACATTTTTGGTAAAGAAAATAACATTGATGCGTTTGTCTCTATTGATGATCCACTAGCGGGCTCTATTGTTAATAAAGCAACGGGAAGTAATCGTTATCGTTTTACTTTCATAGCCAAGGGAGGGCATAGTTTTGCAGATTTTGGCCGGCCTAGTGCTATTCATGCCTTAGGTATTGCTATTGCTAAGATTGCTCAATTCAAAGTACCGCAGGTTCCAAAAACAACATATAATGTGGGCGTTATAGATGGCGGTACTTCAGTAAATACAATAGCGGCTAAGGCAAGTTTGCTGTTAGATATTCGCTCAGACAGCCAGGAAGAATTAAAACGTTTAAGTGTTTTGGCTCTTAAAGTGGCACAAGAAGCGGTGGAAGAAGAAAATACCCTTCGCCAGAGTGAAGATAAGGTGCAAGTGCAAGTAGAACAAATTGGTGACCGACCATCAGGTGTCCAACCTGATGACTGCCTGATAGTGCGTATTGCGCTAGAGGCGACTAACGCAGTAGGGATAGAAGCCAAAATCAAACCTTCTTCCAGTACGGATGCCAATGTTCCTATTTCTTTAGGCATTCCGGCTATTACTGTAGGCTGTGGTGGTAGAAGTGGTGGAATTCACACGGAGCAAGAGTGGTGCGACCCAAAGGATGCTTATAAAGGACCGCAAAAAGATTTGCTGATGATAATGGCCATGGTAGGTGTAGAGGGTGTGCAAGCCCCTATGATACAGAAATTTAAACGTTAAAAAGACACAATTAAAATTTATTTTGTTGTACGTTAGAAGGGCACTAACCAAGTTAAATTGGTCAGTGCCCTTTTAGTGTTTAAAAATTATTTTGCCAAGAAGGTGTTTCATTCATGTGTATATGAATAAGGTTGCTTAGTTCTTTTGTAGCTTTACTTCGGTAGTCTCCAACAGGATATTTTAATACTAGGTCTAGGAAGGCTTGTTTTTTATCGATAGAAAGGTATTCTACATTAGGCGTAGGCATAGCACAAGAACGATAGGTGAAGGCCAAACCAATACCGTGTCTGGCCATAGCAGCGGCAAAGGCAGCGGTCATATTGCGATTAACAGCGATAGCAGGCATTCCGCATTTTTTATATTTTTCAGCGGCGAAACTACCTAAAATGGTATTTCTATTACTTAAAAGGAATTTAAATTTAGCGGCATCTTTCATTGCTACCCACGGGCGGTTAGGGCCGCCATTGCCAACTTTGACGTATTGCATTACAGGATGTTTTTTTGTGCATACTATGTAAATCTCGTCTTGCATAACCAAGTCATAGTCACCGGAGGTTTTAGTTGTGGGATTGGCGATTAACGCCAGATCTAAAGTACCTGCGGCGATTTTTTCCTCTAAGACAATACTGTCATGTTCATGGACCACAACCTCAATCCCTGGATAAATGGCAGAAAACCGACAAAGCACATGAGGGAGGAGATAGCTGCCTCGGAAGGAGCTAATACCCAGTTCAATACGTCCTGTTTTCAGGTCTTCAATATCCCATAGTTCATTTTGGGTGCGATGGTAATTTACTAGCATTTGTTTTGCTCTTTGCACAAAAAGGTCACCGGAATAAGTTGCGCGCACACCATTGGCGGTACGCATGAATAATTTTGTATGCAATTCTTTTTCATATTTGGAGAGAAATTGACTAAGGCTAGATTGAGCCATATAGAGTCTTTCTGCGGCTCTGGATATGCTTCCTTCCTCGGCTATAGCAATAATATAATTTAATTCTTTAATATCCATGAAGTTACCTCCTATCGCTTTTTCCGATATGCCATATTGGTTTTTCCGCATTGCTACGATAACACCACAAGTTTATACTAAAAGAATAAGAAATACAATCGTAGGAACAAAAATAAATTTTCAGGAAAAGTGGGGATGAAAATGTCAGAAATTTCAATGAAAGGCGTTATCGATATGCACGTGCATAGCAATCCTGATATTCGCAAGCGTGCTTACGATGACATTGAGCTCATGGAGGCGGGTATTCGTGTAGGTGCTAGGGCTATTGTTATCAAAACCCATCAGGGTACTACTCAGGATAGAGCTTATTTATGTAATAGGCATAATAAGATTGTTCATGGGGACACCAATAATTTTACCATGTTTGGGAGCATTACCTTGAATAGGCAAGTAGGAGGAATTAATCCTAAGGCTGTTGACTCAGCATTGCAATTGGGAGCTAGAGTCGTTTGGCTGCCAACACAAAGCGCAAGAAATCATTTAGTTAAAAACCAAAAGGATACTGCCGACTGCGTAGAAGTAGTGCGTGATGGTAAAATCGTACCGGAACTAAATTCGGTTTTTCAACTAATAAAAGAACATAACGCAGTGTTGGGTACGGCGCATATCTCACCTAAGGAAGCCTTTATAGTAGTAGAAGCGGCTCGCAAGGCAGGCTTAAAGAACATAGTTGTAACACATCCTGAATGGTGGGTGGTGGGAATGAGTTTGGAAGATCAAGTTAAAATAGTAGAAGATTATGATGTTATTTTGGAACATTGTTTTGCACAAAATATGGGTGGCGGCACATATATGAGCAATATGGAGCTAAACTTAGAAGCTATTAAGGCTTGCGGCTATAAAAACGTAATGGTTGACACAGATGGTGGTCAAACTGAGAATCCTAATTGGGAAATTGCATTGCAACAGTACATGCAATATCTAGTGAATAACGGCGTTCCTGAAGAGCAAGTTTATTATATGACACGAACCATCCCCATGAAGCTGTTAGGTTTAGATAAATAATCAATTATTGGGAGGAAATGCAAATGCTAAATATTATTGTTGTTGCGGCTATTGCAGTATCAATAGCTTTAGGGTACAAAACTAAGATTAACACTGGTTTTTTTGCTATTGTTTTTGCCTATTTTATTGGCTGCTTTGCAATGGGGATGAAAACCAAGGATATTATTAGCACTTGGCCTGTTGGCATCATGTTTGTTATTTTGGCTGTTTCTTTATTCTATAATTTTGCCTTAGTAAATGGAACTTTGGAAAAAATGGCCCGTTATCTTTTATATTCATGTCGCAATTTTCCTGGTTTATTACCCTTTGCTCTATTTTTTGTAGCGACAGTTTTGGCTGCTCTTGGCGCAGGATTTTTCACGGTACTAGCTTTTATGGCTCCCGTTACACTTATGATTTGCGAAGAGGCAAAAATGGATAAAATGGTAGGTGCTGCCGCTATTAACTGTGGAGCCTTAGCTGGGGGCAATTTTATGACAAGTGGCTTGGGCATAGTTTTTATTGGGCTTATTAAAGAGGCTTATGCCGCTAATACTTCTGTCAAAGCTGTTGATGCCTTTAATGCCACAGCAGTTATTTTTGGCGCTAGTATTATATTTTCACTCATTTTTATTGCCGGACTAAGATATATTCCTAAAGCTAATAGAAATATTGGTGAGGGTGTTACCTTTGAATTGCCTGAACCTTTGAATGCCAAACAACGTACCAATTTGAATTTAATGTTATTGATGTTGGTTACAGTACTAATTTTCCCTATATTACATATTATGTTACCTAAAGTTGCTATAATCACTTTGATTAATAGTAAAATCGATGTGGGTTTGGTAGCTATTCTTTTTTCCGTTATTGCTTTATTCTTAGACTTGGCTCCACAAAAAGAAGTTATTGCTCGTATTCCCTGGAATACTATTATAATGATTTGTGGTGTGGGTATGTTAATCCAAGTTGCTATTAAGGCAGGGACTATTAAGGCTTTGGCTGCTTGGATTAGTACCAATGTGCCGATTGCTTTAGTACCGGTTGTATTTAGCATGGTAGCAGCTTTTATGAGCTTTTTTTCTTCAACCACAGGAGTTGTTTGCCCAGCTTTATTTCCGCTCATTCCTTCACTTTCCGTATCTACAGGTATCAATCCTGTCTTGCTTTTTGTTTGTACAGTACTGGGGGCTCAGAGCAGTGCGATTTCTCCTTTCTCTTCCGGTGGCAGCTTAGTACTAGGTGGCTGTGCCACAGAGGAAGACCGTACAAAACTATTCCCGCGGTTAATGTTTGTCGCAATACCGTGTAGCATTATTCTTGCTATGGTTTTTAATTTTGTTTTATCATTAATTTTTTAATACGAAAACGAAAGAAAATATATTTGTATAAATCTAAGCGTATTCAATTTAATTTGAATGCGCTGTTTTTTCTTATATGTGATAAAATAACAGCAAGTATGTTTCAATTAATTAAAACATACCATAGGGAAACCATATGTAGAAAGCAAAAATGCTCTAGGGTTATATGACCTGAGTTAAGTTGCTAGTAATTAAAAAAATGGGAAATGGAAAAAGATATTTACCGCATTACACGGAAAGTAAGAAAATATCAAAAAGAAAAGGGAGTGCGAATTTTATGATGCAAACGTTGTTGGAAAGTAAAACTATGCAGGCTGCTTTAGAATATCTTAAAGAGGATGATGCAAGGACGTTAAAGGAACATTTGGAGTTAGTGGCTATTCCCGCACCCTCTAACCATGAAGAACTTAGAGCCAAAGATATGCTGCGCAGATTTACTGAATTGGGACTTGAAGATGTGCATATGGATGAGGTTGGAAATGTTTTAGGGACTGTCAAGGGAAAGCTTGGGTCTCCTGTAGTTATGCTCGCAGGCCACCTTGATACAGTATTTCCAGCCTCAGTGGATCTCACTCCTAAAATTATAGATGGAATTGTTCATGCTCCCGGAATTACTGACGATACAAGAGCGTTGGCTGAGCTTTTGACTATTGTTCGAGCCATTAAAGAAACTGGCATTACACCCATAGGTGATTTGGTATTTTGTGCCAATGTTGGTGAAGAGGGTTTGGGTGATCTACGAGGTGTAAAACATATTTTTGGCAAAAAAAATAATATTGATGCTTTTATTTCCATTGACAATCCTAAAATAGGAGCGGTGGTAAATAAGGGAATAGGAAGCTACCGTTATCGTTTTAATTTCATAGCAAGAGGAGGGCATAGCTTCTCGGATTTTGGACAGCCCAGCGCCATTCATGCTTTGGGTATTGCCATTGCCAAAATTGCTCAGTTTAAAGTACCACAATTTCCCAAAACAACATACAATGTAGGCGTTGTAGAGGGTGGTACTTCTGTGAATACAATAGCGGCCAAGGCAAGTTTTCTTTTAGACATTCGTTCAGATAGCCAAGAAGAATTAAAACGCTTTAGTTCTTTGGCTATTGAGGCTGCACAAGAAGCGGTTGAAGAGGAAAATAGACTTCGACCCCATGAAGATAAGGCAAAAGTAATAGTAGAGCAAATCGGAGACCGTCCATCAGGTACTCAGCCTGATGATTGTCTTATAGTAAATATTGCGTCAGCGGCTATTATGGCAATGGGGTTAAAGGCCGAAGTCCGGCCCTCTTCCAGCACGGATGCCAATGTACCTATTTCCTTGGGAATACCGGCCATTACAGTAGGTTGTGGAGGTCGGAGTGGTGGCTCTCACACTGAGCAAGAATGGTTTGACCCTAAAGATGCCTATAAAGGGCCGCAAAAAAACCTGCTTATGGTAATGGCAATGGTAGGTATGGATGGTGTCCAGGAAGCAATGATGCCGAAATTCAAAAGCTAAAACAAAAGTATTTGGGATAGCGGCTAATCTGTGCATATATTTTCAAAAATACATGCAGTAGGCTATTTGGTGTTTGAATGGATTTTAAACATTACTAGCTGTCTCCTATTCCGATGAGGGAAGGGTAGTAATCAATGACTTTAAAAGAACAGAATTACGTATGTGCCTTAGCTCGTTGCCAAAGTTTTTCTAAAGCAGCAGAGGAGCTCTTCATATCTCAGCCGGCCCTCAGCATCTATATAAGTAAACTGGAAAAAAACTTAGGAGCGGAACTTTTTACCAGAAAAGATAAAAAATTGGTACTGACTTATACAGGTAAATGCTATGTTGAAAAGGCAAAAAAAATGCTGCGCTTGGAAAATGAATTTACTGCACAACTGGCAAAGATCAAGGGAGAACGGGCGGGATTAATACGCATAGGTATGCAACTAAGGCGAACTGCCTGTTTTTATGCTCCACTATTAGC
>Ga0183101_1001877_pt2 | contig 15711 bp, 10 predicted proteins | sample Biomet3_FD_127790 | JGI IMG/M metagenome (GOLD analysis project Ga0183101, IMG submission 127790) | Microbial communities from bioreactor (seeded with sewage sludge) at LBNL, California, USA - Biofuel metagenome 3 | ecosystem: Engineered > Bioreactor > Anaerobic > Unclassified ... | reverse complement strand
TGCATATCAGTACATATGTGATAGAGTAGGCAGTACATTTGAGATGCCATCTCTGGCCCAACTCATCAGAGAAAAAAGATCAGCGAGTGGAAATTGAGGGATTTCCACTCAATTTGAAGAGGATACGCATTTTTCAATAAAACATCAAATAAACTTTTCAAATCGCTCGCACTACTTAGTTCTACTGGGGCTGTCAGCTTCTGACCTTTAATCATGACCTCTATCTCTTTGTCATTGACATTAAAAGTTACAATGTCTCCATCAACTGTTCTTGCAATAGGTGCGATTTTCAGTTTTCCGTCACTAACATTAATAGTATAAACCTTCAAAAGCTGTACCAGATTTGTTGGGCTGGTCATGTTGCTCATTTCAACTGGAATTGCAAGTTTCTGATCTTGAACTGAAGCTTCTATTCCTTTATCGCTGATATTAAAAGTTACAATATCTCCATCTATGGTTCTTGCTCGAATACTCCCATCAAGATTACTGTCTGTGAATCCGTGAATGTTTGAGTTGTTTATATTTTTCATGTATGTTCCTCCGTTACGTATATCATAAATTTGTGTGAGACCAGTAAGCAAAATCTGTTCAATTAACTATGCAATTTTTTTATACTTTGCATTTGGTAGAGAGTCTTCTACGTGCGTTTATTTTCAAATTTTTGTTATTCTGGTTTGGTTTCATTTTCAAGGAAATATAAAATTGGGCAAAAACACCCAAGATAAACTCATCAACTCCTTAATCTAATCATTAGAGGATAGACAAAATACACCGACATTTACTACCCAAACTTTGATGCAAACATCTATTTTGGCATGCTCGTTTAACATGAACTATTGTCTCGAAATAAAAGACCACGTCAAAAAATAGATGCCCTAGGTTCAAGCCAAAATTCCACTTTTCGCATAGACATCCCAACAGGGATGTAAAACGCCCAACTTGACTCGATGAACATAGCAAATTCATTCCTTAAATGGAGGAATGAGTAACCTTTCCTTCCTATTCGACGATAAATCCCATTTTTATTTCACTAAAAAGGGACAGAGTCCTTTAGAATTTGCAGAACTTTTGGTACACAATGTTGTACTTTACTATAGTTTAACTGTATTACATATATAAATATTTGATTATTTGTACTGTGAAGTTTACGAAGAATAAGAGCTTTTTTCAGTTACTGGTGAATCTAGTCATTTTTGCCCAGCCCTTCCAAGTTATATATTAAGAGTATTTTGTTCACCAAAAAAAGGAGGATTTAAGAATATCGTGTTGTCGGCTCTGTAGAATCCTGGGATGTATCACTTTTATCTAAAGATTCAGAAAGCATAGCACAAATGCCAGAATAATTTTCAGTATTCAAATAATGTGCTTCATAACCTGCAGCGCTGTTCGCAAACCACCTTCGATAAAGCCCTGGAAATCCGAGTAAGCTTCACCACAGATATGGATATTTTTATTTGATAATGGTGAATCCTGTAATGAGAAAGCGGTTAACTCTTTTATTGCCTCTTCAGTACAGACGCCAGCTTTCCAGATATGACAACCCGCTTCAAACGGTTCACGGCTCCAGTCCCTTATGCCGAAACAACTTATTAGTTCAGCCTCTGCTTCTATTTTTCTAACGTCGGTATTGTCAGGATTTGATCGTAAATACTGAAGGTAACCTTCAACAAGACGTTTATTGAGATTTAATTCTGCCTTATATGTTCCTGTTGCTGTACAAATGGCGTCCAGTAGTGCATACTGGGCGGGTCACCATAAACCATTACAATCCCACGTTTACTATTTCCATCGAAATAAATATAGAAAACAGTAAATTCGTCTGTTTGCTTCTTTGTTTACTTAGATCTGAATTATTTGGATTAAAAGACTATCTACCGTTATCAGATTTGTAAGTGAATTATCTTCATTCTTCCTTTCTCATCCGTATAATTCATGAATTGCCTGATTGACGTACTCAGCGAAGGATCACGTGAAATATTTTTAAACATGGAAAGCTGTTCTACAACTTTAATACGGTTATCCCATTTTGTCATTTCATTCGCATCATCCAGTGCCCATTTACAGGTGATGCCAAGGGACGTTCCGAACTCATGCATTGCCTTGCTTTTTTCCTGAGAGTTTAGCTTATTCCACCAGGTTTCGATATCAACCCATTCTGTTCCACTGGGTTTGATAGATGTTGTCAGAGTATCAAGCACTTTGTCTTTCAGGTTCTGTGGAATTACCTTCCATGCGCTCTGAAATGACTTGAAACGCTCTGCTAGCATTGCGTCTCTTTTCTCAGGTTCATTATCGCTCCATTCTGCTCCGTAGCCTCCTCCATCAGCATCACTGCTCGATTTTGATTCGATATCAAACACAACTTCGCAACCCGGGAAATGATCTGCAAGTAAAAGGAAGAGCTGGCGCACCTTTGCTTCATCGAAGTAACGCAGGAGCCCACAGGCGATGATAAGTACGCCGCTTTGAGTATTAATATCCGTACACCATTCTGGATCTAGAAACGACTTTGCAATGCATGTTGACCTATCCGTTTCCGGAATCAACTGCTTTCTGACTTCAATTAGCTCGGGAAGGTCAAGATCATACCAGTGGATTTTGCCGTTATCAATGCGATAAAATTCCGTCTCAAACCCGGTCCCAAGATTAACCACAGACGCGTAAGGGTGCTCCGTGATGTACTCTTTTACCTTGTTGTCAAATTGCATCGCTCGTGCTGCGGAAGCAAATAATAAATAATCAGTAATTGCCTTTTCAGTTGAAAAATCGTAATCCAATCGTTCAACGAGCTCAAATGCTTTAGTATCATTGAATAATGAGCCATGCTCTTTACTCACCTTTGCTCGTCCATACAGGATCAATAAGGAAGTTTGCGGTATGCCACTTAAGTCAACTTTTATTTTACTCTGTTGCAAATTTATCACTCATCCATTTTAACGTCCTGACTTGGATATTTTCCTTTTATTCTTCAAGACTTTAGTACCCTATAGATAATATTTCACCGGTAGTTGAATAGTTAAAAATGAAATATTTTTCAGATATAATTATTTTGAAATTACCTGCTTTTTATCTATTGAACTGTAAAATTCTCTGGAATTAAACTCCGTGAAACTACGTAACTCTTTCAAGGTTGTCCCTTGTCAGGAATCCTTCAAGGCTGCTCTTGGTCAGAAATCCTTCAAACTGTCCCTGGTCAGAGTCTTGCATGATTGCAAAAACAGTGAGAAGAAACATAAAAAAGATAAAATTGACATGTTTCATGTGACAGCAGTATACAGCAGTATACAATGAAACTTTGCTTTTTGAAGAGTGACTGCAGTTGAGAACAGCCAGAAAACCGCTTGAAATAATAAAATAAGCAAAATTATTGAGAACTAAGCTTATTAAACTATTAGGCTTAATAATTTAATAAGCTGAATAAATTCGATAGAATTTATTAAATTTAATAAATTCATAAATTTTAAAGAGGTTTTATTCTGGAGCTTACCTTTAAAGGCGGGTGCAGGGAAGTAGGACGTTCGGGTTTGCTGGTAAATGAGGAGGTTCTGCTTGATTATGGCATAAAGACCGGGGATATCCCGGAATATCCTCTCAACGGCATGGAACCGAAGGTTGTGCTCGTCTCACATGGGCATCTTGATCACTGCGGGGCTGTTCCAAATCTGATGTACCAGAATCCCGAGGTTTTCATGACCCCGCCGACTGCAGATCTTACTTTTCTGCTGGGAAAAGATACCCTGAAGCTTGCAGAAAGAACGCTGTCAGGAGTGTCTCCTTTTGATCCCGATGACCTCCAGAAGCTTGCCAGGCGAACACAAAAAATCGATTATGACAAGCCTTTCAAAAGTCATGGGTACAGAATCTGTTTTTACAACGCAGGCCATATCCCTGGAGCATCTGGAATCTTCCTTGAGTCGGAATCTGGAGAAAGCCTGTTTTATACCGGAGATTTCAGCCTTAAGGAAACAAGACTTGTGCCTGGTGCGGCTGAGTTTCCCGAGGCCGATACTCTTATTCTCGAGAGCACATATTTTGGGGAAGAACATATCCCGCGAAAAGAGACCGAAGAGAGGTTTATCGAATCGATTCTTAGCACTCTAGATAGGGGAGGTACTGCCCTTATCCCTGCCTTTGCCATAGGCAGGACTCAGGAGATACTTATGCTGCTTGATGCCCACGGAATTCAGGCTTATGTGGACGGCATGGGCAGGGACGTTTACAAGATCCTTAAAAAATATCCGGAATACCTTAAAAATCCCGAGCTTCTTGACCGGGCTTTCGGGCGTGCTATTCCCGTAAAAGACCAGCATCGAGATTCAGTACTTAAAGAGCCTTCTGTTATTGTTACTACAGCCGGGATGCTGAACGGAGGGCCTATACTTTACTACCTGAGCCGGCTTTACAAAGACCCCAATTCCAAAGTCCTGCTCACAGGCTACCAGGTTGAAGGCACAAATGGCAGGCTTGCGCTTGAGCACAGATTTGTCGAGACCAGAGGAGATATCCTCACTCTCAAGCCCAGGGTAGAACAGTATGACTTTTCCGCACACAGCGGCGATAGCGAGCTCAAAAAGGTTGTGAAGGATTTCTGCAAGAAAGGTACTGAAAGAGTTTTTGTAATGCATGGGGATAAAACTGAAAGCTTTGCTCAGTGGATTTCAGAAGAGATCGGCGTGGATGCATATGCGCCCGCAAATGGAGAATTATTTGCTATCTAAACAAGAAAAGAAAAATAGCAGCCTTTTTAGCCTGCGAAATGCTTAAACCCGGACGACTCTAATTAGCTTACATGATTCTCAATCCTGAATCCGAAATGCTTGAAACACTTGCAAAGAGCGTACTTCTGGCTGCACGGACTGCTCCGAAAGCCAAAGGTGTAGATGATATAGTGACCGCCTTTGTCGAGAAACCTGATATCGAAGTGCTTGCCTCGACAATGGAAAGGCTGGCAGAGGAAAAAGGCGCAGGCTTTGCTTTTCTAAAAAGGGATGCTGCAAATCTTCGAAACGCAGGTGTTGCTGTTCTCATCGGTGTTAAAACCAGCGGGGCTGCAGGCCTGAACTGTGGAGCCTGCGGTTTTGAAACCTGCGCTGAGATGCTGAACCGGCAAAAGGTAGAGGTCGATTTCAGAGGCCCTAATTGTATGCTCAAGTATGTGGACCTGGGAATAGCTATAGGTGCAGCCGTTGCAAAAGCCAAGGATTTCTGCATTGACAACAGAGTAATGTACTCAATTGGCGCAGCAGCTAGAGTTTCAGGCTTGCTTGACGCAGATGTCGTTTTTGGAATTCCGCTGAGCGTAACCGGGAAAAATATCTTTTTTGATAGAAAATAAGACCTGTAAGAAAATGAGACTTGTAAGAAAATAAGACCTGTAAGAAAATGAGACTTGTAAGAAAATAAGACCTGTAAGAAAATGAGACTTGTAAGAAAATAAGACCTGTATGAATAAGGCCCCTATAAGGACTCTCAAAAAAGGCTGATACCTGTATAAAAATGGAAAATTTTCTGGCCTGACATCCAGAGTGTCCGACCAGTTCATTTTTTAATGTTCTAACCTTCAGAAATAATGAAAGCCTCTCTAAAGGTGATGAGAGCTTCTCTAAAGCTCAGAACTTCTTCAAACGCAGTCAGTAGAATTCAGTTAGAATTTCAGTTTCTTCATTCTCTCGACAGCTTCTTTAATCCTCTCAACGGGCTTTGTGAGGGCAAACCTGACGTAACCTTCGCCGGCGTCTCCAAATCCGACACCAGGGGTTGCAATGATTCCGGCTTCTTCGAGCAGGAGTTTTGCAAAACTCATTGAGGTAAAACCTTCAGGTACCGGAGCCCAGATATAAAAGGTAGCTTTTGGCGGCTTTACTTTGAGGCCAATGGCCTTGAGCCCTTCTATTAGAGCATCCCGTCTCTCCTGATATATTTTATTTGTTTCTTCGACACAGGTCTGGGAAGAACAGAGGGCTGCAATGCCCGCGATCTGGATAGCATCAAAGACGCCAGAATCCACATTGGATTTGACCTTGCCGAGCCCTTTTATAAGGTTCTTATTTCCAACTGCAAACCCGAGCCTCCAGCCTGTCATGTTGTAGGTCTTGGAATGTGAATAGAGTTCCATACCAATGTCCATTGCCCCATCGGCAGCAAGGAAAGAGGGAGATTCGTACCCTTCGTATGTCATCTGGCAGTAGGCGTTGTCATGAACTGCAATGATGTCATTCTTTTTGCAGAACTTAACGACTTTTTCAAAAAACTGCATGTTCGCAGTTGCAGCAGTCGGGTTGTTCGGGTAATTGAAGAAGAATAGCTTTGCCTTTTTCAGGATATCCTCAGGAATTGAGTCCAGGTCAGGCAGAAAATTATTTTCGGCAGTTAGCGGCAGTGGATATGGTTCTCCACCCGCAAACATTGTTCCTATTTTGTAAACCGGATATCCGGGATCAGTGTAAAGTACGACATCTCCAGGGTTGACAAAAGCGAGCGGAATATGTGCAACCGCTTCCTTTGACCCGAGCAGGGCAAGGACTTCAGTTGCAGGGTCAAGCTCAATCCCCTTGTATTTCTTACACCAGTCCGCTGCCGCTTTCCTGAATTCCGGCATCCCGGCATAAGATGGATAATCGTGCGTTTTTGGGTCGCAGACAGCTTTCCGCATAGCTTCGACAATGTGCGGGTGCGTTGGCAGGTCAGGGTCTCCTACGCCAAGGTCGATAACATCGACTCCCCTGGCAATTAGTTCGTCCCTTGCTTCGTCTATAGTAGCAAAAAGATATGGTGGTAGTGCATTGATTCGATCAGAGTACATTGATAACGTCACCTGAAGATGATTAGCATGCGTAAGTTTTCATAGTTACGGTATTTGGAATATTAAAAGGTATGGGATGAAAAATATAACTTATCAGTAAAGTAAATTATAATTTTTAGTTTAGTCTAAAAATAAGTACTTTTATCGGCTTTGCTATAATGTAAACAACATTTAAAAGAAAATTTAGTATCAAATTTAATCTTATACGCTGTAAATTATACATAAGTATACATAATTAAAAAGTTCTATATAACTAAAATGGAATCTGTGTCATGTTTTCATGAAGGCAGAGAGTTCTAATTGTTTTTGTATGTATATATTTCTGCCAAAAAATTTACGTTCCCAAATTTTTTTATTTCCTTCTGGAACCGCAATTACTAAAATTTTTTTAGGCCTTGTGGTGCCAACGTATATAATTCGCTTTTCTTCATTACTATTTATGTTTTCATTTATAATATCTATGTACTTTTTATTTTGGTAACCTTTTTCCTTTAGAATCAACAAAACCGCTTCAAAAGTTCTCCCTTTAACTGAATGAACTGTTCCTAATGTATAATTTTCAGTTTCCACTTCTTTATCTCTAAATATTTGTGTAAATTTTATTGAGGAGTATTTTATTTTTTGAGTATCTCTTTTGATTTTGATTTCAAAATCATTTATGTTAAAAAAACTGTCATTTCTAATAACCTCATTCGCAGTAGCTACCCACTCTTTAAGGCTTAAATCACTTTTTGGTAACTTTGTAAGCAGATCAAATACTCCTATTCTCCATTTTTTAAAACCAACTTGTTCAACAAGTTCATGTAATTCATCTTTTGAAATATATTCTTTCCTTTTTTTGATTGCACAAATTGTTTTTTCAAGTAATTCGAAAGATTCTTTATAGTTTTTCTTGTCAAATAGATATTTGCTTTTACTTAGATTTCTATAATGGATTTTATCTACATTCCTTTCTATTTTACCTCTATTTTGGATTTGTTCTTTCCAGGGTTCTTTTCTTACAAAGTCTCCTTGATTTCTTATTTCATTTAAAATATCTTTCCCTCTAACTAAAATTGCTACTGTTTCTTTACCAATTGAAACATCTTTACTTATACAGAGTTTTAGGAACTCTTTTATCAACCTATTTGTCTCTAAATTCAAAGATCTGTTTATATTATACTCCCATATTTCTGGTTTAAAGTCAAAACCTCTTACTTCTTCATTACAAGGAATTGAATTATAATTCTCTGAGACTATTTTATCTGTAAAAGCACAGATTTCCTTTGAGCTTCTCCAATTTTCATGGAGAAGTAGAGTATCCCATTCGTTCTCTTTTCTTATAAACACTTCAGGATTAGCTGTTCTCCATTCATATATTGCCTGGTTTGGATCTCCTATTATCATAAGCTTATCTAAACCATTTTCTAATAAAATTTCAAAAATTCTCATTTGAATCTCGGAGGTATCTTGAGCTTCGTCAATAAGGAATACAGGAAATCTATGTACAATAGCTTTCGAGATCTCGGGATATTTTTCAAGTATTTTCGTTGAAAAGTAATTTGCGTCCGCTTGAGTTACATAACCACTTGCACGCAGTTGTTTTTTTGCTTTTTCACAGTAACGATGACTTAGACTACAATTTTGAAAGTGACTGCTATCGCTATAACTGATCAAATTTCCATTAATGTCATAAGAAAAATTATGTAATTTACATCCACTACGTTTGCACTCGGACACTCCTCTAATATCAGGTTCCCAATTCATTATAATTTCTGGTCTTTTTTCACAGTTGAGAACTAAGTGTCCAAAAGGGAGTAGTAAATATTTATCTATAAAACTATCAATAGTACCAATGAAATGTGGATAAGATAGTCCTGAAGTTACTTCAAAATCATTTTTTAACGTCTCTTCGATTTCTTTCCAAGCAACGTTAGTAAATGATATTGCTGCTATTCCTTTATTAGAATGCTCCCACTTCTTTAGTAACGAAGCAATTTTGGCGGCAACTACACATGTTTTTCCACTTCCTGCGCATGCTTTGACAACAAATGTCCCTTCTCTTTCTATTATCTTCTTTTTTTCTTTGCTAAGGTCCTCAATCTTCAATTCCAACCACCCACTTGATACATTTTTGGATATACTCTGGAACTTTAAACTCGTTTTTGGCTTCGTTATTTCCTATTAGTTCCTTAGCTAGATGGTGGGAAAAATCGCCTTTGTCCTTATTTGATCTCAATTTGTTTAATAAATCAACAGCTTTCTCCTCAGTAGTAGTTCCTTGAAGATTCGTTTTTGAGTGCAACATTCTGAATATTTTTGTAAGAAGATCTTCGTTCAGGAGAAAAAGCTCATATTCAAATGTTTGTCTTGCTAAATATATTTTTAAATTTTCACATTCCATATTTTTTAATTTTTGGGCTCTCTTAGAGGGTTCCCCATTTGATTCATCATTGTCTGATAATATAGCTCCTCTAATCTTCAGCCTTTTATTTTCTTGTGAAGAAATAAACAATTGCGCGAAAGGTTTGAATGCCACCCCGCCAACGTTTACAATTTCAACTCCATTTTTTTCTAAATCAATGCCTAAAGTTTCGGAAAATAGTTGTAAGAGTATGGCTTCTGATATTCCTTCAACAAAAATAACCCCTTGCGCAAAAAATAACTGTGACTTTGTGACGTCTAGAAACCGTTTCAAGTAATTTTTATCTTTTTCGTCCTCAAACTCAATTTTCTTTAAAGACAATTGATCTACATCATAATTGTTACTCATTACAATAACCGTATCCATGTCAGTTTTGGCGGTTATTGTCGGTGAGTGTGAAGTGATAAGCACTTGGATATTCTGGCGTTCTATATTTTTTAAGTAGTTAAATAATACATTTTGCAATTGAGGATGTAGATGTGCTTCAGGTTCCTCTATTAAAAGTGCAAGATAGTTCTCAGTTTTTCTATTTTTTCGTTCAATTAGATCTCCTATTACAGTTGCTATATAAATTAAATTATTATACCCTAAGCCATTCTGATAAATTTCAAATTTTTGGACATATTTATTTAATTTTTTAATTTTGTCTTTAAGTTTCGAGTTTGATTCATCTCTAATTAACGACCTAATATTTTTTTTCAAAATAAGTTCTTCAGATTGTGGATTTTCAAAGTACTTTTCACACCCTTTTTCCTCAAAAATGTCTTTTATCATTTCCCTTTTGATCTTTTTTAAAGCCGGTATATAAATTCTCAATCCTTCTACAATCTTCCGGAAGTCTGGAGGAGCAAAATCTATATCTATACTAAGGTTATCATTTTCCAAAGTTGTGTTTTCTAAATGGTCGTTTATCTTCGACTTCGCATTTTCTATTAGTTTGTTCCAGTCACCATTTTAAGTAATACTGCCACTTATTTGCTTTGCACGTTCTTCCTGTTCCCTCTCATCTGGAACTAACCTAACAAATAATTGACCTAATTTGTTTCCACGACTTGGTTTTAAGTAATTCTCAGCATCTCTTAAAGCTTCTAGATATACAAAATAGAAAAGTTCCATAACTTCTATTGAAATAGAGTTTTCTTCTTTTTCCCCTCCCCAATATCTAGTCCTAATTTTATATATTCCGTTTTTACTTTCTAATTTATATCTTACGTGTAATTGTAATTCATGAATTCCATCTTGATTTATTTTTAACATTTCAATAAATATTCCTTTCTCTTCTTCAAATAATCCAGAAAATATCAGATCGATTTCAATCGTTTGGGCTTTATTTCCAAACTTATCTACAAAAAAATCGTCGTTTGAAATATATATATTTTTAGAATAGTTGCCTATGCCTAAAGCTAGCCTTAATGAATCGAGTATAGCAGTTTTACCTGAATTATTAGCACCAACAATGACATTTAATCCAGGATTTAGTTCTAAAAAGATTTCTTCAATACATCTGAAGTTCTTAACGTGCATACTTTGTAAATACATGGTAAGATCTCTTTTCTGTTATGTAGCTTTGGCATATTATTGGTAATATTCATTTTTTATATAAACGATAAATTTCTTATGTATCTCTTGACATCTAAAAGATTCAACTTCAAAAATAATAACACATCTTTCAAATCTTTGATGAAAGTTTCCATATATATGTATATTGTTTTCTATCGAACTTTCCGGTCATTTTTATCAAACGGATACATATATAGCTTATATATGGACATCTTAACACACTTATAACCATTAATGAGCAACGAACGGCCAGGAAATAATTATAAATAAAGAGAAATTAGTGTTACAGGACTTACACGTTTGAGGGGGTATAATCAAGCACGAGCAAGTTTTCCATATTCTTGTAGTCAAGACAATTAGAAGTCTAATGCTTTGATTTTTCTCTCAACAGCCATGTAAGTCCCATGAAAAACAATCAAATAAGGATAAATGAAATACAAAGAAGGCAATAAAAAATGAAAAATAGGGAAAAGTTGTATGTACTTTTAGCTTCAACAGCCCTTATTTTATCCTTTTCGATTTCTGCTTTACCCGTTGCATCGGCGTCGAGTGACCAGAATGGTTCGGTAATTGTTACTCAGACTCAGGTTATGACAAGTAATGGGACAGTAATAAACGAGTCGTCCTCGCAGTCTTCTCCTATTGTCTACAGTAGCAAAGTCGTATGGCATTATGACAATAGCACTGATAATGGAAGTGTAGATAGTGTAAATATTTATGCTTCCAACGTCTCGACTTCCAAAAACATTCAGATAGTCTCAAATGAGGCTAATCAGTGGCTGTCGGATGTTCCATTTCTTTCAAGTGAAATAAATAATTTGAGACCTTTTATCTCAAATGACAGGACAATATGGGACAACTGGTTCAACGGGTTCATGAACAAGGACTTCAATAACGTTGATAATTCAGATGATTGGTTCAATGACCTTCTGAATGATGATTTACACATGAATTCTCTTGACTCGAACCTTCAAAAAGTTGACTTTTCAGCATCTCCAACCTCAGGAAATGCGCCACTGGAAGTCGCTTTCACTGATAATAGTACAGGATCGCCCACATCATGGAACTGGAACTTTGGAGATGGGACGAATTCGACAGAAGAGAATCCTGTGCACACGTACAACCGCTCAGGACAATATACAGTTACCTTAACAGAGAAAAACAATACCTACTGCGGCACTAAATCCGTATTTGACTATGTCAAAGTCGCATAAGGGAAGTGAATGCTTTAAATTGAAAAATGATGAAAAGTGAAAATGCCTAAATTGAAAAACGATGAAAAGTGAAAAACAGTAGTGGGGAAAAGTGGGGGTTATTTTTCTTTTTCTACACAAGCTTACTTTTCTGTACAAGCTTATTTTTCTACATCGGCTTCTTGTTTAGAAACTTTATTAATTATTTTGTATTACTTAAATTCCTTGACTGTTACACTTATACCTCAAATCTTCTGTCCCTAAATGAAGTTTATATCTTCTAACTCCATACTCTTATAGCATGGCATCTTCTTTATTGAGTCCTCTGGCGATGCCTGAAATAGAAGGCATCCGAATCCCAATGAATTTTTATGTAGTTCTCAAGGAACCTGTACCTCTGGCTGGCATGTCTTATCCCGGAATGTACACTCCCTGGAAGAAAATTAAGAATGCAGGTTTCTCAAGTGTTGTATGTCTCTGTGATTCTGAAGTATCTTATAACCCCTATCCTCTTAAGGTTCTTTTTTCTGCAGAATTAGAAGACCTGCATTATGGTAATTCTCCATATGATCCTGACACACTTGAATGGCTTGTAAGAAAGGCAACTAATGTAATATTAAAAGACATAGACGCAGGAGAAGGCATTGTTGTCCATTGCATGGGAGGTATAGGCAGAACTGGAACCGTTCTTGGTTGTGTGCTCAAGGATCTTGGTTTTCAGGCTGATGAAGTGATAAATTATCTGGACAATATAAACAAGCTCAGAGGCTTCAGAGGATGGCCGGAGACAGAATGGCAGGCGGAAATGGTACGCAAGTATTGATACATTTGAAAATTGTGTGTGAATATATATGAAATCGGCTTAATGATACCGTTTTTTTTGATTGCTATCAATTTGATAAATATTGATAGCAAAATTGAAAATAGACAGATTAGACTTAACCAAATAAAGCTGACTCATGGAGAATGATTGAAAAAAATAAGACTACATCCTCTGAATCTTAGAAAAATTTTGATGTATAGTTAAGTAACTTAGCTTACTATACACTCGTTTTATTCTTTCAAAATTATATTTTAAAATTGCTTTCAAATCTGTTTTTATTCAGGCATTGTAGGCGTCATAGAGTTGCCAGACCCATATAATCGGCCATAATAAAAATCCAGCCCCGAAAATATGCATCGTCCCTGTGATAATGAAGGCTATCCAGATGCCCAGTGCTTTGAAAAGATGTCCCTTTACAAGCTGGCCCAGGCCAGGAATAAAAAAAGAAAATAACGCTGGAACTCCATGTGTTCTGCAATAGTTCATAGAACTTACCTTCTTTAAGTACTTAATAAGAGGGTGTATGTAAATAGTTTAACATAAAAAGACCTTTCCCTTTAATATAAAAAATCTTATCCTTTCAAACAGTTCCCCTCTAAAAATAGACTTTTTAGGAGTTACGCAGTTGGCTCCTAGCATATCGTTTTTTCCAAACTTTCAAATATATAAATTAATTTACTGTGTATATGGGGTTATTTAAATATGCTGTCACTGCCACTCTTCTAATTTTCATAGCACTTTCAAACCAGGATATTCCACTTTTGATTCTTTGTAATTCCAGTCTAAAAAAAGCTCTGAATGAGAACATTATATGTGCTCTTTGTGCCTCTTCCTTTCTTGCCTGACATTTTTCCACACCACAAAACTGCTTTATCCCTCTATGATATTCCTCAATTTTCCATGACTTCTTTGCCAGATCCTCACGTTCTGGTTCCTCCATCTCCTGCATATCTGTAACCCAGTGTTGCGTGTCTCCATCTTTTGAAACTATCCTAAACACCTTTACAAATCCATATGCTTTGAGGTGAACCACACGTCCTTTTGGAGGAATATCTACTGTTTCAAGTGGCACATTTCCGTTGTTATCAGGATTTACCAACCGATTATTTTTTAACCTTGTAAGGAAATGCCATTCTTTCTGTCTAATGGCTTTGAGGTTTTTCACACTTGCATACCATGTATCAAATAAAACAAATTCTGGCTTAAAACCACGTTCTTCGGCCTTGTCAAGCATATCACGGAAATGGTCATTCTTTGTTTTGTCGTCTACATCGATGTTATAAATTCGAAAATCGATAGGTATAACGGTTGTACCGTCAGTCCAAACTAAGGTAACCAGGCCTATTCCCTTTACAGTACGATGATGTTTTCCACTCCACATACGACGAACAAAAGCAATTTCTTCTGCGTATGGTTTATCTAACGTTGAATCATCAACAATTAGGTATCCTCCCTTAAGCTTGACATAACTTTTTACTTCCTCCCATAGTGCTTCCGTGTCTGGAGGTTGCCTTTGAAGACAACGAGTAAAAGCATCATGAGAAGGAGCATTAGCTATGTCTGGATAACATCTAGCAGCTTCAGTACAGCTAAAAACGTTAGAAGCCGCAATGAGAAAATTAATGTAGTCAATGTCGGTACACTTAGGTGGATTTATGTCCATAACTCCGTACGTTTTTAGAGAAACACTAAACAATAATTATATTTTTAATGATATGAAGCTTTCGGCATTTCAACTGCGTAAGTCCTATCTAAAGATGATAAATGGAGGAGGAAATCAGGGCTGTAATGAAAAGGGAATTATAGCGAGAATAGCAAATAAGCTATGTTGATTAATGAAAATTAATGAATTCTTGTAGAAATGAGAGAAATATCGAAACAGGAAATTACCCAATTGTAGAAATCAAAATGATTTTGATACAACCTGTTTATCTCTTTTGTCATGTAAAATATTATTTGAAAAATAGTATTTAAAGAAAGACTTAAAAAAAGTTTATTTGAGGCCGAATCAATATTATAAAAAAATAAATTATGTCTTATTTTTATGGGGGGTCGAAATGTAAATTGCAGAAGAGACAACAGCTTATTTTCGGATAATTCCTGAAAACAGAATTTGGTTAACAGGTTTTCACTTTTAAAACAATTCTCTAACAGAAAAGAATCAGTTTGATCTAAAAGATCGACTCTGCAGAGTGCTCCTTCTAAATCTGCAAAAATCACGGATTTTCAAGTTCTCTTTTCTTAACAAATGTATTTGGGAAAGATTCAGCAGACCGTTGGCAGGAAATATATTTGAATAGAACTGTAAAGAATAAAAGAAATTTCGGCATCTTTCTTTAGTAATTATAACTATGAAATTATGAAATATATAACTAAGTCATCATCTATAGAACCTTGCCCACATCAAAAACAGACGCATCCGGTAGAAAAGTGAAATATGAATTTCAGGCATCTTTTTCAGATACCTTTATTTCAGATACCCATATAAGGCATCCTTATTCTGATACTTTTAGATCAGTAAGGTCAGTACTTAATGTAGCCTTTCCGCTCAAGCCATTCGACCTGGGGTCTTGTGTATTTCCAGGTTACTTCGGCTTTGGAGTCCTGTACTTCCCAGGGATTGGCTATGACAACATCGCCTTCGTGAATCCACATTCTCTTCTTTTTAGAGCCAGGAATCCTGCCCATGCGGACAACCCCATCCATACACTGAAGTGTTACCCTTTTCGAGCCGAGTAAACACGCAACAGTTGCCAGGACTTCATTTCTGTCCTTGCGGGGGATTCGTACCCTAGATACTTCAGGGGTATTTCCTGAGTTTACCGGTTTTGAGGATCCTAATCTTCTTTTTCTAATAGTGCTTCTGTAATTAGCCAGGTTAATTCCTCCTTGATATACTTTAATCAATTTATATAAAAGTTTAATGTCG
>Ga0183101_1000461_pt2 | contig 15715 bp, 7 predicted proteins | sample Biomet3_FD_127790 | JGI IMG/M metagenome (GOLD analysis project Ga0183101, IMG submission 127790) | Microbial communities from bioreactor (seeded with sewage sludge) at LBNL, California, USA - Biofuel metagenome 3 | ecosystem: Engineered > Bioreactor > Anaerobic > Unclassified ... | reverse complement strand
TCAAGTTCGGCGTCGGAGAAGTCCCCGTCATGGGCGGGTTCCACCCAGACGCGGCCCCGGACGCGGTGGACTTTGCAGGGAGCGGCGTCGCGCAGCAGATGGCGTGCGTTTTCGACGAGACACCGCTCGAACATATTTCGGTTGTTTCCCTTGGTGGCAATTTCGTGGTAACGGCAGATGATCGAATTATACATAAAAACAGCGAACTCCTTTTGCATCGTACCACAAGATACTCCGGAACGTCTTGAAAGTCAAGCCCGTGAAAAAGCAAAGACGCCTCCGCCTCGGCTTGAACGGAGGGATTTTTCATGATTTTTTCGAAACACGATTTGCATTTCGGGCGATTGCGGAGTATTTTTTAAAACATGCGAGGGGCATTAGCTCAGTTGGCTAGAGCATCACACTGGCAGTGTGAGGGTCAGCGGTTCAAATCCGCTATGCTCCACCATTCTTTTGTCAAAATTCCGGGATTTTGAGCGTAAACTCAGGATTCCGGATTTTTTTGCCCATTCTTCCCCGATCATTCCCAGTGTACCTTTTCGTGCAGAGAATGCCACATTTCTGCCACATTTTTTACCCGATATGTTGGCTATGTCCGGCCGCCTTTTGTTCGATGACAAAAAATTGAATTTTTCTTTCATATGCGGTTCGGCTTGAATCGGTTCATAACGGCTTATCTCCCTCATGTATTTCGGATTGTACCCCGTTGTTACCTGTTGTCCATTAAAAATTTAATCGTCATTTTGCGTGGTTGGCGCAACTCCGACACTCCAACTATATTCATAGTAACATCAAAAAACCAAGGAGGTGTTACTATGCTTACAGAGTGGATGAACGTTGAAGTGGAGGGGCGGTATGGGCCGCTATATGATGAATCCAAATCGGGCAAGCTCACACTATTCAACGAGCAAAGCTTCGCCAAACTCTACGAACTTGCCGCGATGCCGATTTTTCTTCCGAAGGAAAAGACGTTCTATCACTACGATCCGGCAACCGGACTGTGGAGCTCCCAAAGCACGGAAGAAATGCTCGACCGTCTCGGATTGTTTCTTCACGAATGCGCCGTAACGTGGAAAGTTCCCGCCATCGAAGAGAAACGCAAGCTGCCGATACTGTCCAGCATCCTGAAATTCCTGGCCGCGATGTGTCGACGCCAGGATTTCTTCAACCGTTCCATCGAGACGTTTGTCCACTGTGCAAACGGAGTGTTGGAACTGGACCCCAACGGGGAATGGGCATTAAAACCGTTCTCGCCTGAATACCACAGCCGTAACCGTTGTGAGATTCCGTATATCCCCGGGATGGATTGCCCGCGCTTCCTCAACGAGCTTTTACATCCCCTGGTCGAAAATGATGATATCGAACTCGTTCAGCAGTACATCGGCCAATGCCTGACCGGAAAGAACATCACGCAGTCCATTCTGCTGCTGACCGGTTCGGCAGGCAGCGGAAAAGGCACACTCGCCAACATCGTGGAAGGGATGGTCGGCAACGGCAATTTCACCCAAATTCGTCCGGAAAACATAACCGGACGTTTCGAGACCAGCTTTTTTATGGACAAAACACTGCTGACCGGGAAGGAATCGAACACGTCCTTCTTTTCCACAAAAGGAATGCAGGTGCTCAAGTCGCTGGTCGGCGATGACAAGTTGCGGGCGGAATATAAAAATTCCAATCGGCACGAAATGATCGACGGCGTATACAACATGTTCATCGTCGGCAATCCGACTCCGATTCTGGGGTTTGAGGGAAAAGAAGATCAGTCCGCATGGGCTCGCCGCTTGCGTTGGGTGAAATGCAAAACCTATAAACCCACCGTTCCGATTCCATTCCTTGCCCGGAAGCTGATTGAGGCGGAAGGGCCCGGCATCTTGAACTGGACTTTGACGGGAGCCCGAAAAATATTGCGCTCCGGCAGCAGCAATCTCCCCTGCAACGCTCTGCAAACGGCACGACTCGACTATCTGTTCAACTCGGCCTCGCCGCTGGACTTTTTTCTTGCCTCGATGGTGAAAGAGAATCGGGGAACCACGATCACCAGCGACGAACTTTTTCTCGCCTTTGTCCAGTTCGGCCAAGCAATGGAGTGGCAGTCATGGAGCCGGCGGGAGTTTCAGAAACAGATCTCCGACATGATGCTCCGGCGTTTCCGCAGCCCGCTGCGCCGGGATGTTCCTCGCATGCGCGCTGACGGAAAAATGACCAACCGGGCCGGATTCTACCACATCGCTTTCAAAAGTTGAGGACACTGGACCTGTATGTTCTGTATGTTCCGTATGTAAATCATCTTTTTTTCAGCAGTTCCGTGCAAAAAAAGCGAAAACAGCCCCTCCGAGTAATGCGCGCGTGTCATGACTCGAATGGGCTGTTTTAAAAAGATTTTTTGTCTCGATTTGTTACGTTTTTCAAGGATTTTTTCACCATTATTTCGCTTCCATTGAAAATTCGGACGAAACGGATGAACTGGAATTCCGCGGCCAGATCTTCATTGCGGCTTCGGAAACTTTTCGGTGCAGATCGTCCGGGTAGAGCACTTCGATGTGGCCGATTTCGCCGAAATCCCGCCAGTGGCCGTCAACATCCAGTACGCTTGACCGCCGAGGTCATACCTTAAGCAGATATTAATGATATCAAAAAGTCAACAATTTGTGTTCAAATCATTATAGATTCGGCAATTAAAAAAGTTGCATGCTTTGAGCTTGAGATCCTATGCCAAACGCAATACTTTTAGTTGCCGAAGCAATAATCATAAATCAATTACAAGGCAATTATTAATCCGATTGCCAAACGTGTACGACGTCGGATTTCCGCCGTTCCGGCTCGAATCCGCCTCGGACGTCAACTGGTACAGATTGTCGTACCCGAAAGTCAGAACCCGGGTGTCGCGGTTCACTCCGGTTTCCGTCACCAGCGTCCGCATACCCGCCGCGTCGAGCGTGTATTGTGCGGAGTAGAGATTCATTCCGCCGAGGTTCGTGTGCGCAATCTGCGTCAGGCGGTTGTTGCTGTCGAAGGTGTAAGACGCAACGACTCCGTTCGGCATCGTCATCGAAGTGCGGTTCCCCGCCGCGTCGTAGCCGTAGGCCGTCGTCCGCGTCCCGTCCGTGACCGTAGTCAGCAGGTTCCGCCGGTCGTAGGTACAGCCCAGGCCGCGGTTTTCCGGATACGCCACCGTGAGGCGGTTGCCCACCACGTCGTAGCTGCTCGTCACCAAGCTCTTCGGAATCCACGTCGCATCAAGCGGATTTTTCGTGAACGTGCGTTCCTCCACCGTCCGCAGGAAAGGATGTGAATAATTAAGTCATAATTAGATTATAACAAGTGAGTTCTGCTGAATGGCACGATAGATTAAAGCGTGAAGTGCACCACTTGAGTTGAAAAAAGTGGGAAAATGGAGAATATTATGTTACCCATTTTCCACTGCAACCCAAGGAGGTCGAAGTGTCACAATATCACCATTTGTCCCAAGAGAAAAGATACATGCTTTCAAAACTTTTACAAGCGGGAATGTCAAAAAGGAAAGCGGCTTGTGTGCTTGGGGTGTCTCATTCGACGGTCATCCGGGAACTTCGGCGCAATTCCGGGAAGTGGGGCTATCGGCACGACCATGCGCAGTTGCAATATAGACGGCGCCGATGCGAAAGCCGTCGTGCGCCGATCATGAATCCAACTCTTTGTTCTCAAATCATTTCCAAGCTGGATACGGACTGGAGTCCGGAGCAAATTGCCGGACGTTTTCGCAAGGATGGAATTTCTAAAGTAAGTTGCCAGACCATTTACAACTGGCTGTATCGAGATCGTCAGGCGGGCGGACATCTGTATAGAAAATTGCGCCGAAAGCGAGCCTACCGTGCACACAAGACGAAAGCGACTCATATACAAGGCCGCACTATGATCGACAAACGCCCGGCAATCGTTGATTCCCGCAGCCGCCAAGGAGATTGGGAGCTGGACAGTGTGATTTCCTGCAAAGGAGATTCTACGATCATCGTTACGGCGGTTGAACGTAAAAGCCGTTTTCTGGTTGCTTCGCTTCTGCCGGACCGGAACGCTCTTCGGCTGGCACGAAGAGTCTGCCGCATGATGAATTCGTATCATGCTTCTCCACTGACAATTACGTCGGATAACGGGACTGAATTTGCCGGGCACAGGCTGATATCGAAGCGATTGAACACCGAATTCTATTTCGCCCGCCCTATCATCCCTGGGAACGTGGAACCAATGAAAACACCAACGGATTGCTGCGCCAATATCTGCCTTCCGGCTCCAAGCTGAAAGGGAAGCAAAGCCGTTTGAGTGAAGCCGTTTCGAAGATCAACCAGCGACCCCGGAAATGCCTGGGATATGCCACTGCGGAAGAGGTATACCATGGCCGTTGAACGATACACGAGTTACACACAGTCGGCGCTCCGCCTCCGACGAGTTGGTGGACCCATTCTCGTCGGACCGCCGCCTATGCATAACTCTTCGTTTCAGCAAAAAATTAACGTTTTCACCCAAAAATCGAAGTGGTGCACTTGCAATTGTAATCTGAGCACCTATTTCCAAATTACTTCTACTGAATGGCACCTATTTCCCCCTCGCCGCAGCGGATTCTTACTTCTCTGATTTCTTCTTGGAGATTGCCTGGTTCAACAAATCAATCGCTTTCTCTTTTTCGGATTCATTGATGAAATTATTTGACTTTTTACAAAAGTCAACTGCCGTTTGATTTTCATATTTAGCAGCAGGATCCGCTCCGGCCGACAGCAACAATTGGATCACATCCAGGCGTCCTTTATAGCAAGCTCCCATTAGCGGGGTATCTCGCCAGCCGGATTCCCTGTTGTTGATACCGGCATTGTACTTTATGAAAAGATTGATGGATTCCAGAATTTTTTCATCGTCGGTCTGCTTTAACCATAAATATTCATCCCAACGCGGGTTGACTTTGGGAACCATATTATCATACTTGGCATACTTCTGCTTGCCCGGCATAAGATTCATGATCGCCCAAAATAAAGGATTGGAGCCTTCCTCCTTGATGATATCTCCTGATTTCAGAAGAAATTCAATCATCTGCGGATTCCTTATTAAGACGGGAAAGGTCACCGGATGATCGATATAACCTCCAAAGGTAAAACATGGCAAGCCGTTCTCTATTAAAATTTTCAGCTTTTCCATGTCGTTTTGCTTGATCGCATAATAAAATGGCTCCCATACCGGATTATGGACTGCAATGAATCTCTGATAATTTCTTTTAGGGGCCGATGCGAAAAATCGTGCAAGCTCTTTGCTATTGCCGCGTTCGATTATCCACTGGAGCTTTTCAAAATCTTTCTGTTCATAATATGGGACAGCATATTGTTTGAATACCAATCCGCAGGCAAAGAGGATAAGCAATACAAGTACAATGCTTCCTGTTATCAAAAGTGTTTTCTTTTGCTTTTTCATTTTTGCATTCGCTCAACTAGTAAATTGATTGCTTTCTGACGTTCCTCCTCGCTGACAAATCCATCTGTCATATAGCAAAAATCAAGAGCAAAAAAATGATTATCGTTAATGTAAGGATCTGCACCTTTATGTAATAGTAATTCAATCATATCTATGCGACCTTTCCAACATGCCAGCATCAAAGGCGTTAGTTGGTGAGTATCGCCACAGACTCCTTTATCAACATTTGCCCCACTGCTCAACAAGAAATTTATTGAACTCAATATGGCGGGATCTTCGGCATTACGCTTATCATAATACGCCTGCCAGTCCTGTAACGACATCGAACCGCAAAGTCCTGCTTCCTTTAGTTTTTCATATTTGCCATATTTGAAAACTCCTGAAAAAAGGTTTTCTATTGCAATATATAAAAGGGAGGTGATAGCTTTTCCATTATTGACCTTGTTCGGAGAATTAACGTCAAGACCATATTGTAACAATGCTTGCAGCATTTTAGGTTTCTTAACGAGAGCGGGAGCAGGATAAATCGTCTCCTCGTCTTGTAAATTGATGAGTTGAGGTGATATCCCATATTTTAGTAGTATATCGAGTTTTTCATATTCATTTTTTTTAGCAATATGTTCAAATGGCGTCCATTCTGGCATGAATGCTGGTAATAACTTGTTATAGTTGTATTTATTCGTAGATAAAAAATATCTAAGTCCTTCTGCATCATTTGTTAATACATAATCTTTAAATTTCGACACAATGGATTTATTTCGCATAGGCATTACGAAAAAAACCAAAACTAATCCACCTATAATAATGATAATGCTAACCCAAACAATATGTTTTATGTATTTCATTACTCAATCCCTTGCACCCAAGTACTAAGTAAAATACCAGAATTTCCTTTTTCAAGGCCTCCCATATGATGACCATATAAAGGATCTATTGACTCTTTGCTTTGTCCTTTGTCAATTCTTTCTGAATATATGGATAATTTAGGATCATTCGCGTCCTCCGCTTGAAGTGTGTAACCTGTGACCCACAATTTTGTAGCAATTTGATCCCAATGCCCAAATTTAGACATGCATCCTATTCCCGCAAAGAAAAATATCTTATGACCAACTGCCTCATATAGATCTCTATGCGTAGTGGAAGCGAAACCTCTCCCATTCTTCAAAAACAAACCTGTAGGCGTGTCAAAATGACCCATATATATAACGCCATAGACATCAGGGCCTGTTATTATTGGAGAGACAAAAAATCCTTTATCCCTAAAAATATGTTGAAGACTTTTATTCAAGTCGCTTACGTTCGGTCCAGACCCCACAACAATAGCAACAACATTCGGTATTTCAAAACATCTGTCATTACTTTTAATATAAGTTCTATTAGGAACAGGTGCAAAAACGCTTCCATATTTTTTGCGTAACCACCCCCTATCCCCAAAAGCTTCATACTTATACAGTTGAACTCGGTTGGCCAGTTCTGAAACAGAGTCATCAGGTTTTGTTCTGATTACCAAGCGCCACTGCTGTTCTGGATCTCTGTCTTGGAATATCCATTTCAGCCCCAATTTATCGATTACATTAATTGAATCATTTGAAACCATGGAATAAAGGTGCGCACCCCCAGTTTCCTCTATCGAATCGCGTTTAGTCCATCTTCCAAGTGTCGGACTGTAGTAGCGGTAGTTGTAGTAGACGAGGCCGGTTTCGGCATCGTGGTACTCACTGCTGAAGCGGTAGGGGTTGTCGGTTGAACCCGAGGCGGTTACTGCGCCGAAGGGCGTGTAGGTGTAGTCGTCGGTCGTCGCTCCGGTTGCGTCTTTCAGCGCGATGATGTTCTTGTTTCCGTCGGCGACGAAATAGCAGGCGTCTCCGTCGATGGTTGCGCGGAGCGGTACGTCCAGCCCCACCGGCTGCCAGAGGTAGTTGGCCAACAGTGCGTCATTGTTCATTGCATCGAATTCCGCGATCAGCTTGTAGCCGTCGTAGGCGAATTTCCGGTGCTTCTGCAAGGTCCACGTATAAAGATTCAGCAGTCCTTTTGTATAGACTTTCTTCTCGAAGCGGCGGCCCATGTAGTCGTAACCCATTTCGACCTTGGTATCGTCGTTTTCCGCACAAACCAGACGATTTTCGCCATTCCAAGTGTAGGTCCAGCCGTTCCAGGTCAGCATATTGCCGTCGGTGTCGTAGGTCGGCACCAGCGCGTTGACCTGTGTGTACTGGTTGAGCAAGTTACTGGCATAGGTCCAGTTGGCGGCGTCTTCGGTTGCCGTCGTCCGGTTGCCGATCAGGTCGAACGCATAGCTCATATTATTGAGCGTGTTGTCCTGGCTGTCCTTCTTCAACGCTCCGGTAAGCTGGCCCAGCGTGTCGTAGGCATACGCCCAGTTGTCGCCGTTTTCGAGCGTGGCCCCGGTGCGCTGGTCCTTGTCGTTCAGCGTGTAACCGTAGACCGAAGTATTGTTAACTGCGATTCCGGTCAGACGGTGATAGCTGTCATAAGTGTACGCTGTGTTGTTCCCTGTCGCGGTGGTCCAGGCGGTGCTTGCCACGCGGCTGGTCCCCGGAGCGTAGGCATAGGTCAGCGTGTCGCCGCCGTCTCCGACGGTCGCAACGCGTCCGGCGGTGTCGTAAGTGTACCCCGCTTGTGCGCGAACCGTGCTATCCGTCAGGTTCATCCCCGTCCTCCGTCCGTAGGCGTCGTAGGTGTAATTACTCTCCAGCCCTACTATAATCGGATTACCCTCGTTTGTCAAGGCGCGGGTCGTGGTGTTCCATGGCCGTTGAGCGATACACGAGTTACACACAGTCGGCGCTCCGACGAGTTGGAGGGCCCATTCTCGCCGGAGCGCCGCCTATGCATAACTCTTCGTTTCAGCAAAAAATTAACGTTTTCACCCAAAAATCGAAGTGGTGCACTTGCAATTGTAATCTGAGCACCTATTTTTCGTTGATTATGTGAAAGCGCCCTGCTGACAAACAACATACCATCACCTATTTTTATCTGAGCACGATAGATTCTATTTTTTTTATTTTTGCCATGTAGAATTGAATTTGCCGTTTTTGTATCGATTAAATATCAAATAAACAAAGTAACAAATACTTGGGAAGGATATTGATAACATTCCAATTACCACGCGATAATTTGTACATCTTGGCGGGGAGTAAAGGATATTGGCGGCATAAATTAAATACAAATTGCATATGATAGCCATTACATTCAATAAGTAAAATATACCTATTTTTAAGCGTTCAAGACGACTGGTGCCAACATATACCAAGCATATATTAAGCAGAGGAGTTATGATCCATGCTAAAGAAAAGTGTAATTCTCTTGAATAATAGAATTCTACAAAATCAACAGTAGTAATTTGCTGAATAGCTGGCATCAAATATAAAACACTATTTATGAACATTGTCATATTTAATATGATAAGGAAATAAGACAATATGTTTTTTACTTTTTTCATTTTTACCATACTACCGACAAAGTTACTGTTATATTAGGAATAGAGGTGCTAGTTGTCTCTACCATGATATGGTTTGACCAGTAAATTGTATGCATAATTTCTCCAGATGTACCATCCATTAAATACAATTGAAATTTTTGATAAAGTTCTGCATCATAGAGACCGGAATAGTTATCACCAGGAAAATCAACCGCTTTAGCCCCAATTGGATATGCATAATCCAACTCTAAATATGGTCCTCTTGAATAAGGTCCTAGAGAATTATCTTCACGCCAAATATATTGCACCCATCTTGAACAATTAGGTTTCTTCTTACGTTTGGCTTCTGCAATAAAACCTGAACCTAAATATCCGTTAACACCAATTTTCCCCCCACTAAATGTTGAAATTCCAGCAGGAAGAGAGGAAGTAAGTTTACTTAAAATGCTCCCTAAGTTATGTCTTATTGAAGCATCTATATATGCCGTATCTATTTCGATAGTATAGTCAGAATATTTTCCACTAAGATGTCTTGACCCCAAAGAAAATACTTCAACAGTATTTGTCGCTGTTCTCATTCCAAATAAATCAAATTGATTAATTGTGCTGTTTCTGACAATACCATATAAATTAATTCCACCTTTTTCTCCAACTGAATCTCGTTTAATCCACCTTCCAAGTGTTGGGCAGTAGTAACGATAGTTGTAGTAGACTAATCCGGTTTCGGCATCGTGGTATTCGCTGCTGAAGCGGAAGGGATTTTCTTCGGCCATGGAGCCGTCGGCATCCAAGGTCTGGCCGAAGGGGCCGTAGGTGTATTCCGCCACGCGGTTGTCGCTGGCGTCGAGGAGAGCGGTCACGTTCTTGTTGCCGTCCGTCACGTAGTAGTAGGTATCTCCGCCGCTGGTCATGCTGACCGGAACGTCGAGATCAACAGGCTGCCAAGTGTAGGTCTTCAGCAACGCTTCGCTGTTGAGCGCATCATAGGACGCGATCTGCTTATAGCCGTTATAGACATACTTCTCGTGCTTTTGCAATGTCCACGTATAGAGATTCAGCAACCCCTTCGTATAGACCTTCTTCTCGAAACGACGGCCAGTGTAGTCGTAGTTCATTTCGACTTTAGTGTCGCCACTCTCCGCACAGACCAAGCGGTTTTCGCCATTCCAGGTGTAGGTCCAGCCGTTCCAGGTCAGCATATTGCCGTCGGCATCGTAGGTTGGCACCAGCGCATTCACCTGCGTATACTGATTCAGCAGGTTGCTGGCGTAGGTCCAGTTGGTGGCGTCTTCTGTGGCCGTTGTCCGGTTGCCGATCAGGTCGAACGCATAGCTCATTGAGTTGAGCGTGTTGTTCTGAGTGTCCTTCTTCAATGCGCCGGTTAGCTGACCTAGCGTATCGTAGGTATACGCCCAGTTATCACCGTTTGTAAGTGTAGTCTCGGTGCGCTGGTCCTTGTCGTTCAGCGTGTAGGCCACTTCGCGAACTCCGTCGAGCTTGATTTCGGTCAGGCGGTGGCGCGTGTCGTATTCGTAGCTCCGACCGTTCAGGGCGACATTCTGCGAATCGCGCCACTGCGCCGTCAGAAGCTGGTTCATACCGGGACGGTAAGCGTAACTAAGCGTGTCGGAGCCGTTCCCGAGCGTGGCGATCCGGCCCAATGAATCGTAGCCGTAAGTCGCCTGTGTCTGCGTTGTTCCGCCTCGTGTCAATTCCATCACCGTCGGCCTCGCATAAGAGTCGTAGGTATAATTAACCACACTGTTCAATATAACCGGATTCGTTGCAGTTGCAAGTTTTCCGGCGGTATTATAAGTGAAGTTCCACGTCCCCGCGGCATCCGTCAACGTTGGAATCTGGTTGAGATAGTTGTAGTTATTGATTACGGACAACGTCCCGTCCGAATAACTCTGGCTGGTTTGCCGCCCGGCGTTGTCGTAGGCGTAGGTGGTTACGACTCCGCGCGCCCAAGTGCGGGTGAGCATCAGCCCGTCCGCGTCGTAGGTGTAGGTCGGACCGTTGTTGTCGGCGTACTGTTTCGCGGTGTTGAAGCCGCGGTTGTTATACGTCCACGTCGTCACCTGCGGCGTGTTGGCGTCCTTCCAGGTGGTCAGGGTCGCTTTCTGGCCCCAGCTCGGATTCCACGTCCACTCCTGCGTGTAGGTGTCGGCCCCCGAAATCCGCTTGAGTTCGCCGGTCGGGTACGATTCTTGCACGATGACCCGGTTGCCCGGCTGCGTCGTCGTCACCGTCCGGTTCGCCACGTCGTAGGCATTGGAGGTTGTCTGGCCGTTCGCGGTCTGGGTCAGGATCTGCCCCGCCGCGTTGTAGGTCATTGCCGTTGTGTTGATCGTATTGTTGCCGGCGTCCTTCTCCTCGGTGGCGCTGACGCGATCGAATTCATCATAGGTGTAATTCACTTCGGAATGGACCGTGTCATCGGCGGCCAACGTAGTCACCGTGGAAATTCGTCCATTCTGCATCACAGTCACCGTCTTAACTCCGGTCGGCTGCGTCACCGTCTGGCGCGTCGCGCCGCTGCCGAGGCGTTCGAGCAGGGTGTGGGTGGTGAGCCCGGCCAGGTCGGTGCTCCAGCTCTCCAACCCGTCGAGACTCCGGCGGTTGACCGAAATCACCTTCGAATCGGCTCCCTGCGAGCGGGTCGTCGTGGTGACCGAGACCGTCTTGCCGCCGTAAGTCGCGTAGCCGTAGGCGGTCGTAGTGACGATGTCCGCCGCGTCGATGGCATCGTTGGTGTTCATATCGATCGCCTGGGTCGTCTGGCGGCCGAGGGTGTCGTATTCGTACAGGGTCACGCGTCCCGCCGGAGTGACCGATTTCACCACCTGGCTCTTGCTGTTGTAATACTGCAACGCCTCGGAATTGTCGGCGTAAACCGTCCGGTACTCGCGGCCCAGCAGGTCGGAATAACCGGTCACGTTCTGCGGCAGCGTCCGCTGCCAGTTCGCGCCGTACTCATAGCTCTGCGGATGTACCGCCGTTCCCGAAATGTCGGTCTGTTCGCCGTTCACGGAAATCGTCACCTGTGTTGAATTATCCGGATTCGTCACGGTTGCGGTGTAGGTCGTCACTTCGCCGGAAATCGCGTACTGCCGGGCGTAAGTGGTCCGGTTGTTGAGCGCGTCCACCGTTGCGGAAACTTCTCCGTTGACGTATTCGGTCGAGGTGGTGATTTCGGTGTTGTTCCGTCCCTTGACCGTCACACTCGTCTGATTCCCCGTCGCGTCGTAGCTGTACAGCGTGGTGATTCCGTCGCGCACGGAGTAGCTCAGGCGCTTGAAGTCGTCGTAAGCGTAGGTCGTGACGATTCCGTCGCGGTCGGTTTCGGACTCCACCCCGCAGCAGCCGTAGGTGCGTGTGACCTTCGAGCCATCCATATAGGTGGTTTCGGTCACCCGGCCATCGGAATCGAATGCCGTTGAGAGCGTTTCCGCCGTTTTCAGATTGTAGATACCCGCATCCGCGTCAGTCCAGTAGCTCCGGCTGGAGAGCTGCGTCCCCCGCCGGTTGCTCACCGTCTCTGAACGCGTTCCTTTCGTCAGTTCGTCATTCTGAAATATCCCGTTTTTTGTCGTCTGGGTCAGCGTATCACCGGAATAGTTATAGGTGTACCGACTCTCCGTTCCGTCCAAATTAATCTGACGGGCAATCTGCCAGCGGGTCTGGCCGTCAAAATCGGTGACTTGCGCATAGTAAGTCGTTGTCGTGTATTCGTTGTCATTTTCATCGAAACGAGTGAAGTACTCCGGCAGGGAGTTCTTTTCGAAGTAAGTCGTACTCCGGCTTCGGGAAGTCAGCGTTCCATTAACCCGTTCTTCGGTGTCGGTAATGGTTCCACCGTTGGCAATGCTCTGCTGCGTCATGGTTTGCACCGTGGTCCGCCCACCGGTAACGTTGGTCTCTTTGATCACTTCGCCATCGTTGTTGTACTCATAGGTCGTATGACTGCCGTCCGGCTGCGTCACCGTTTTTACTCTCCGGCTTTCGCCATCATAGTAACTGTAGCGCGTGGTACGGTCGCCGGAACTCTCGGAAATAACACCGAATCCCCACGAGAAAAGCTGTTCAGCCCGTTCGGTCTGAAGCAGAATTCCGTCAGCCTGGGAACCGGTCACTTCAATTGTCCGGCGAATTCTTTCCCCATCGACTTCTTCATAGCGCGTCCCGATCGCCTTGATCAAGTTGCCTTCCGCCATCTGCCAGAATTCATACCCCTCCGGCAGGTTGAAAACAGATCCCGGACGGTCGAAATGCCAACTCCGCTGCAGCGTCGAACCGTTTACCGTGTTGCTGCTTGCCACATCGAGCGAATTAACCACCGGTTCTTCTTCGGAAGTACCGAAGTTCAATACGAATGTCGTTTCTCCAATCTGCGTTCCTCCGGAAGGCGGCGTGTCGGGAGTCATGTCGGTGGAATTATAAATCCTCACCGTGATTCCGGTGACATAGGTTTCTTCTCCATAGATCGCGGTTGCATAAGTGAAAGTTGCCGCAGCACTGCCGTTCTTGATCCACAAAGTACGACCGTCTTCGTCCTCCCCGGAAAGTGCATTGTTGCCCGGGAATACGAAAAAGTTATTCAGCATCCGATAATTCATATCGGTTGATTTGAGCTTGTAACAGCCCGCTACTCCACCGGAAGGGCCTACTCCGAGCGTGAATGTCGCATAGATGGAATTGCTGTTTCCCAGCGTTTCGGTTGTTGCCGAACTGGTCTCGCCACTCTCTTCATCCATACTTTCCACCAGTGTCGTGCTTGCTGCACTAGCCAATGTCGTTACGCCGATTTCGACGGTTCCGCCACCACCTTCATCGCCGGTATCCTCGTCGAGGTTAATCACAATACAACCGCCCTTGCCCGGATGGAAACCGGCGCCTCCGGTTCCGATTGTGCAAATGCCGTTTTCGCATTTCCCCCAGACCACCAGCGTTGTATCTTCCGCCGGTTTTGCCTGAATTTCAGTTCCGGCAATTCCGTATTCCACCTTCACCGTATATTTATCAACCGGGTCGTTTTCATCTTCGGGTTCCAACGGGCGAATGGAAAGCGTATGATTCCAACTGCCCCCTTTTACCTTGAATATTTCGGGATCCGCAGATTCGAACGGAACCCGTTTCCCCTGATCATCTGTAATAAATGCTTCGTAAAGATCGCTGTTACCCGGTTCTGTAATCGTGATCTTTACCACTTCATCATCTGGAAGGTTGCTTTGATCGATGGAAATCGGTACATGGATGAAATCAGGGTCGCAGGGCGATACCCCTTTGTATTTCTTCCCGGTGTCGGTTACCGGACAGGAGAACGCTGCTTGAATTGTCGGATTGCAAACGTGAACGAAACGGGTACGGGTACCATAGTTGTCATTCGGGTCGTCGGGTTCGCTTTCTGTGCCGCAAGTGCAGGAAACTGTATACACGCCCGTGGTTTTTCCGGTAAACGTCGCCGTCGTACTGCCGGAAACCCCGGTGAATTCATAGTGATCCGGAAGACATGTCCCGCTCCAGCAGCCACTGTGAGAAGCCGCCCAAGTCGGGAACTTGTAGTTCTCCTTCACAATTATTTCCATAAAGGAAAGCTCGTTGTCTGCGAATCCACCTAAAATCGGATGAACCGACGGAAAACCGGAGGTTCCGGTTGCCTTGGAGGTGAAGGTAATCGGTGTTGGACCACGCGCATCATTACCGCCCTCTATGACGTCCTCCGGCTTGATCTCGCTCAGGACGTAAAGCGTTTTCTGCTTGGGATCTTCTTCCCCCACTTCTTTGAAGTAAACTTTTTTGTCTTTCGGGCTGTAATCCAATGAATCGACGCCCACCGAGTTTACGGAATATTCGAATTTTCCTTCCTCGCATGGAAAAAGTGAGATTTGTTTGGGATTCCAACCATAGATGTCTACTTTGTGCTCTTTGCACTGCTTGAGAAAGGTAACTGTCTGACCATCCCCCACCTCGGGAAACGAGAACAGATAATTATATGCGGCATACGGATTATATTCGCCCCCAGCGCTGGTCGGAACGGGGTGTTCCACCAGATGAGCGGCGGAAGGACGTGCGTTTTCGGCAAATGTCCAGGTTACCGAGCAATTTTCACATTTGTATTTGTTAAAGTATTCGATCCCATCCGTCACTCCGTTTGGATCCGGATTGTTCCAATTGACATTAAAGTAATGACTGCTGCCAACCGGAATACCCGGAGCCGAAACGCCAATGTACACCTGGCTCGGACTCTCATGAGGGACCCGGCCCGTCATGTAGCACGGTTTGATATCACGATCGGTCTTCGCCGTTGCAAGCTCGTGTTGGTGCCCTTCAACATAGATGCCGACATCACAACCCCTCGTGGTGTGACATGAGGCAGATACATGGAGACCATGCCAGCCGGTTCGCAACACCCGGGGCGAACTGTTTTCATCGTAAACCGGAGTTCCGTTGTAACTTGCGGTTTTGCTGCCCAAATGATCGGAATCCAAATCTTTTCGCGCACTGCACTTCCCGCAGACCTGATAACTGTTGCAGACGCCTCCGGTTTCAGTTGCCCCTTCCGCAGCACTTTCCAAAGCTGACAATGTTGCGGAAGAACAGGGAAGCGAAGAATGTGAGATTTCAGAAATCCAGGTACTGCAATCATATTGCGTATCCCCCCATTCATGCAGACAGGGATTGTTGTCTTCGGCGGCGCGGGCGCATAGCCCGGCGAACAGGAGCAGCAGGAGAAGGGTGAGTCGTTTCATTCTTTTTCTTTCCCGAACTTTTTATGTGAATCTTTAACGAATCTTTTTCATGGCCGCGCCGGCGGCTTTGCCCACCGGGCCCGGT
>Ga0183101_1000340_pt4 | contig 15751 bp, 6 predicted proteins | sample Biomet3_FD_127790 | JGI IMG/M metagenome (GOLD analysis project Ga0183101, IMG submission 127790) | Microbial communities from bioreactor (seeded with sewage sludge) at LBNL, California, USA - Biofuel metagenome 3 | ecosystem: Engineered > Bioreactor > Anaerobic > Unclassified ... | reverse complement strand
TTACCATGACATCGATGCAGGGAAACGTGGTTTTAAGCAACGTCTTCTACGGTAGTGAAGCCAAACTTAATACCAGCCACATCAATCCCGGCGTATATGTGCTGCGATTTGAAACCGAAGGTTATGTTATTACCAAACGATTGGTGATTATGTAAATTTTAACCAAGCAAAACACCAAGCAACCCTGACAGGTTTTAAAAAACCTGTCAGGGTTTTTATTTTCAATTTTTAAATATTAATCAACTCATTTTATTTATTATATCATTCCTGCATTTTATTTTTTAAAAAAAATTGCGCATTTATATAAATATTTTTTATTACGCAAGCAATATTTTATTTTTTTTTCATACTATTGCATTTTCGAATTATTAATAATTCCTTTCGGGCAGTAAAAATGCCGGTGAAAGAACGTTGGCCTGATAATCACTAATGCTTTTCGACTTATTAATGCTGTTTATTAATAACAAAGACTTCTGATTATGAAAAGGTTTTTTACGGATCGGGTTAAAACCAGCCTGACCATAGATTGCAACTATGCTACGGATGTAAGTCCCGGCAATGATTTTGTATATATACGACCTCCTACCCCTGTTATTTCTTCGTTCAGTCCTTCATCATCCTTTGATATACGCCCCCGGTCGTCTTTAGGAAACGCTAAGCATAAAATAAAGCTTTCTAAGGTGGACGTAGCATCTTCTCAGCCAAAAATAGTGCCTTCTTAATCAGAAAAAGATGGCACAACGCATATTTTGTCAATAAACACACAAAAAATCTACTAATTAACTCAAAATTAAACATAAATATTAAAAATCATGAAGTTACAACTACTTAAAAAAATCAGTTTCCTTTTCATGCTGGTGACAATGTTGTCGTTGGTATCACAAGCACAAACTAATAAAACAGTTACTGTTCCAGGAGATGCAACATATACCGGAACTTATAATTATGTAGGTGAAAGAAATTCTCACCCTTATTACAAACATGCAACCCAAAATTGTTATTTGTATGTTGATAATTATTGTGGCTCTTTTGGAAATATCTGGATGCTTGCAAATGCTCTGGTAGTAAACCCGAATGACACTTATGTGAAGTATTATCAGTGGGCAACATCCAATCCAGCCAATAATCCTGGTGATCCGCAATGGTATGATGTGACCACAAATTGCGATCACGGTAATTGTCAGCAATCAATAACCATAACTGATGCTACTGCTGGTGTCGCTCCAACAGTTTCTACTGATGCTGCCTCATTAGTTACTACAACTTCAGGAACAATGAACGGCAATATTGTTGCAGACGGAGGCGCGGAAACAGACAGAGGATTTGTTTATTCCTCTACAGATGCCACTCCAACTATTGGTGAGGGCAGTGTTACTCAGATTACAAAAGGGACAGGTACAGGAACTTTTTCCGAACTAATTGGTTCGTTGACTGCAGGAACTACTTATTATTACCAGGCATATGGTCATAATACTTACGGCACTACTTATGGCGGGGTAAAAAGTTTTACAACACCAACAACAAGTCAGCCAAATAAGTATTTATCAGGTGTAACAAACCCGACAGCGGCGAATGGTGTTTATATATGGATAGGAAATTATTATGGCAAACCGGCATGGAAACACCAAACCTTGAATTACTGGATTTATTATAGTATTACAGGTTGGAACTCCGATTATTTCTGGTATATTGATGATGAGTTGAAAAATTCTCATGGCCTTTATGATTATCTTTTTTACCATGCCGATGCTGCAAGTTGTCCTTCTTCAGGATGGGCAGCAGATGATGGAACTGGCACACCTTCAATAATTGATTATCCGAATATTTCGTTTACAAATGGAACTGCTTACAGCCCTGGAAACCCAACCGGCGGCACAACCAATAATCCAATCGGACGTTTCCAGCTTAGCGGTGAGTTGGCCGGAGCTAGTCTTACCGGAGCAACCATTACCGTAACCGGGACCCGCATCAATGTATCTAACCTAAAAATTTGGAGCTCAACTGATGCAACCTTTAATTCAGGAAGCGATACCCAGTTGAATAGCCAGTCGGATGGTTCTACGGTTACCTTTTCGGGGTTTTCCTCTTCCATATCCACTTCGGGAACCTACTATTTTATCACTGCCGATTTGGCCAGCACCTCATCCGGCACCATTGCCTTAACGATCGGATCACAAGCTAATTTAACAATCTCGGGGGGAGCTATTGCCAGTAGTTTTTCCAATGCAGCTCTTTCGAGCGGCACCATTACCATTATCCCGTCAAGAGAGATTAACCTGAAAGGGAACGGCGTTTCAATTGTTGACGGGGATGTGACACCTGATCTTGCAGATTTTACTGATTTTGGAAATACCAATTTTGTATCGGGAAGTATAGTCCGCACTTTTACCATCGAAAATTTGGCTTCCGGAATCCTAACCTTGACTGATGCATCACCTTATGTGGTTATCTCGGGTGCTACCACTGAATTCTCATTAACAACACCTCCTTCGGGAACAATTTCAGGAAGTAGTTCAACCACATTCCAGATTACCTTTAATCCAACATCTGTAGGATTGAAATCGGCAACGGCGAGTATTGCGAATGATGATGGGGACGAAAACCCTTATAATTTCAGCATTCAGGGAACCGGTGACCCGGCAGGGACAGGAACTTCTTTAGATCCATACCTTATCAGCAACCTTGATGAGCTGAAATGGGTAGCTGAAAAAACAAACTCAGGAAATAATTTTTCAGGTAAATATCTTAAGCAAACTGCAGATATTGACATCAGCAGTGTTTCCAACTGGACTAAAATCGGAACTACTACGACAGTTTATTTTTCTGGTACTTACGACGGAGACAATCATCTAATTACCGGTTTATCCATTACCAGTACGACCGATTCTTATAATGGTTTATTTGGAGTGATAGGCTCCGGCGGAACCGTAAAAAATCTTGGGGTAACTGGAGCAAGCTTATCCGGTTCTACTGCCGGGTTAGGAATACTTGCCGGTTATAATTTCGGAGGCACTGTTGATAATTGTTATACAACAGGAACAGTAACAACATCCCATAACAATCCTGGTGGACTTCTTGGCTCATCAAGCGGAACAGTAACAAAATGTTATTCAACCGCTACGGTTACGGCGACTGGAGCAACATCAAACAATGTTGGAGGATTAATTGGAGCAGGACTGAATATTTCAGGATCAATAAGTCAATGTTATTCAACTGGGAATGTATCGAATAATAATACATCAGGCACTTTTAATACGGGTGGATTTATTGGCATAGCAACACATGCCATTTCTAATTGTTATTCAACCGGAAATGTGTCAAGCACCACAGGTGGTCGTGCAGGTGGTTTCATTGGTGGTACAGGTACTGGAACCCCAACCTTTTCATTTTGCTATTCAACCGGTTCCGTGACGTGTCCGACCAAAGGCGGCTTTGTTGGGTATTACAATGCAGGTACATTTTCAAATTGTTTTTTCGATTCTAATACTGCAGGAACTTCAACTGTATGCGGTACATTTGTAACTTCTGCTCCCACAGGAATTACGGCTAAAACAACTGCCGAAATGAAAGCTCAATCAACTTTTACAGGGGCAGGCTGGGATTTCAGAGGAGAATCAGCCAATGGCACCAATGATTATTGGGGAATCGACGCCGGTAAAAATAGCGGATATCCATTTCTCTCGTGGCAATACCCTGCTTTCCCAGATATAAATGTTCAGGGTAACAGCACCGACATTGCCGATGGCGATGCGACACCTTCTCTGAACGATCATACCGATTTCGGTTCAATAGCGGTAGCAAGCGGAACAGTGGTAAGAACTTTTACGATTCAAAACACGGGTACATCTGCCTTATCTCTAACAGGTTCTTCCCCCTATGTAGTTATTGGTGGAACCAATGCCGGGGATTTTAGTGTATCAACACCATATCCTTCAAGTTCCATCACAGCCAACGGTTCAACGACATTCAACATCACATTCGATCCATCTGCCGTCGGAACCCGTTCGGCAACACTTTCGATTGCCAACGACGACAGCGATGAAAACCCATACAATTTCAGCATACAGGGGACAGGAACAAATACAGCTCCAGCAGTATCCGGATTACCGACAGATATAGCTGTAACCGAAGATTTGTCAAGTAATATTGATCTGTCAGGCGCGAGCTTTAGCGACGCTGATGGCGATGCCCTTATCGTTACGCTAACTGCATCGGTAGGGACTTTTACTGCCAGTTCGGGAGGAAGTGTTACGGTTGGCGGCACTGGAACCGGAACATTAACATTGTCAGGTACAGCAGGCAATATCAATACTTTTTTAGATACACCATCGAACATAAAATACACCGGGGCGCTGAATGTGAATGGAGATAATGCAGCCATTTTCACCGTTAATGCGAATGATGGTTTGGTAAACCCATCGTTGGGAACGGTGAATATTGATATTTCAGCAGTAAACGATAACCCTGCAATTACAGGCTTACCTTCAGACGTTACAGTTCTTGAAGATGTGGCAAGCAATGTCGACCTTTCGGCTGCAAGCTTTACGGATGTTGATGCTGCTTCAGGCACGGTAACACTTACACTTACGGTGGGTGCTGGAAATTTAACCGCTTCATCGGGAGGTAGCGTAACTGTTACAGGTTCAGGAACGACAACAATTGCATTGAGCGGAACAGTCGCTAATATTGATACTTATCTCAATACAGCTTCAAACATAAAATACACCGGGGAGCTTAATGTCAATGGAAATAATGCAACAACACTAACTTTGACGGCTAACGATGGAGGAAATACCGGTTCCGGAGGTGGCACTGATGTTTCTCTGGGAACGGTGAACATAGACATTACGGCCGTCAATGATGAGCCTTCCTTTACCATTGGAACCAATCAAACGGTAGCACAAAATGCCGGAGCACAAACGGTAAATAATTTCATAACAAATATTAACGATGGAGATGCAGAAATAACGCAAGTTGTTTCCTTCAACGTTTCGAATGATAATAATGCGCTCTTTACCACCCAGCCAGCCATCGATTCAGACGGAACCTTGACCTATACTCCCGATGCAACGAAATTCGGAAAAGCAATCATTACCGTTTCCATTTCCGATGATGGTGGAACAGCCAATGGAGGCGACAATCAATCGCCAGACCAAACATTTAAAATCTTTGTAACACCATTAGGAATAACAATCAATGAATTGAACACAACTCCTTCCGCTGAAGAGTTTGTAGAATTATATAATGATAACGGGGCAACATTAAACATGAATAGTTTAGTATTAGTATTTTTTAATGGAGGCGACGATCAGACTTATAAAACTTCGGTAGATTTGGATAGTTATGCTATCGCTGCAAAAGACTTTTTTGTCGTTGGTGATGCAGGAGTGCCTAATCTTGATTTGACATGGAGCGCAACTGATATACAGAATGGGCCTGATGCCGTAGCTCTATTTGTTGGCGACCAATCTGATTTTCCAAATGGCTCTGTTGTAACCAATGATGGCTTGGTTGATGCCATTGTTTATGGAAGTACAGATGACGCTGTTCTGAGGGCAGCACTGGGAGGAGTACCACTTTATAATGAAAATGCCAATGGCCAGGATGCCACAGAAACACTTTCGAGGACGCCTGATGGAACAGGTGGATTTGTGGCGCAAGCCGGTACCCCAGGAACAACAAACGATGTAACACCCCCAACGGTATCTTCCGTTTCTGTTCCATCCGGAGCAACCTACATTACTGGTCAAAACCTTGATTTCACGGTCAATTTCAATGAAGCGGTTATTGTTATTACCACCGGAGGGACACCATACATAGCTATTACTCTGAATACCGGAGGGTCGGTAAATGCAGCCTACCTGAGCGGTTCGGGATCAACGGCATTGGTGTTCAGGTATACCGTTGTCAGTGGAGATGAAGATACCGATGGTATTTCCGTTGGCGCATCCATCACAGCCAATGGCGGCACGTTGAAAGATGCTGCAGGAAACAATGCTACACTTACCCTAAACAGCGTCGGAAGTACAACCGGGGTTTTGGTTGATGCCATTGCCCCGACGGTGGCTTCTGTCGGCGTGCCATCCAACGCGACCTATGTTGCAGGTCAGAACCTCGATTTTATGGTCAACTTCAGCGAAGCCGTTACCGTTATTACTACCGGAGGGACACCTTACATAACCATCACGTTGAATACCGGAGGTTCTGTAAACGCAGACTACCTGAGCGGTTCGGGATCAACGGCATTGGTGTTCAGGTATACCGTTGTCAGCGGAGATGAAGATACCGATGGTATTTCCGTTGGTGCATCCATCACAGCCAATGGCGGCACGTTGAAAGATGCTGCAGGAAACAATGCTACACTTACCCTAAACAGCGTCGAAAGCACAACAGGTGTTTTGGTCGATGCCATTGCCCCGACGGTGGCTTCTGTCGGCGTGCCATCCAACGCGACCTATGTTGCAGGTCAGAACCTTGATTTTACGGTCAACTTCAGCGAAGCAGTTACCGTTGTTATCACCGGAGGGACACCATACATAACCATCACTCTGAATACCGGAGGTACAGTAAACGCATCCTACCTGAGCGGTTCGGGAACAACGGCTTTGACATTCCGGTATACCGTTGTCAGCGGAAATGAAGATACTGATGGTATTGCCGTCGGCGCATCCATCATGGCTAATGGCGGCACATTAAAAGATGCTGCAGGAAACAATGCTACACTTACCCTTAACAGCATTGGAAGTACAACCGGGGTTTTGGTTGATGCTATTGCCCCAACAGTTTCATCTGTTGATGTTCCATCAAATGCAACCTATATTACCGGACAAAATCTCGATTTCACAGTCAACTGCAGCGAAGCCGTTACCGTTGTTACAACCGGTGGAATTCCATATATCCCTGTTACATTGAATACTGGAGGTACAGTAAACGCAGACTACCTGAGCGGTTCGGGAACAACGGCTTTGACATTCCGGTATACCGTTGTCAGCGGAAATGAAGATACTGATGGTATTGTCGTCGGTGCATCCATCATGGCTAATGGCGGTACACTGAAAGATGCTGCAGGAAACAATGCTACACATACCCTAAACAGCATCGGAAGCACAACAGGTGTTTTGGTCGATGCCATTGCCCCGACAGTTTCATCTGTTGATGTTCCATCAAATGCAACCTATATTACCGGACAAAATCTCGATTTCACAGTCAACTGTAGCGAAGCCGTTACCGTTGTTACAACCGGTGGAATTCCATATATCCCTGTTACATTGAATACTGGAGGTACAGTAAATGCAGCCTACCAAAGTGGATCTGGAACAACCGCATTAGTATTCAGGTATACAGTTGTCAGTGGCAACGAAGACACCGATGGGATTACGATCGGGACATCGATTACCGCCAATGGTGGCACACTGAAAGATGACGCCGGAAATGATGCACTACTCAATTTAAGTAGTGTTGGAATAACAACCGGAGTGCTGGTAGATGCCATAGCACCAACAGTAACCACTGTAACATCAACAAAAGCCGACGGCACATATGGTATTGGTGAAGAAATTATTATTACGATAACTTTTGCAGAACCAGTTACAGTAACAGGCGTTCCCCAATTGGATTTGGAAACCGGCCCGGTTGACCGGACAATAAATTACTCCTCCGGAACAGGAACAACTACTTTGAGTTTTACCTATACAACCCAATCGGGTGATGAATCGGCTGATCTGGACTACAAATCGACCAGTTCGTTATCCTTAAACGGGGGGACAATTAAAGATGCCGCAGGAAACAATGCCACGTTGACCTTAGCTACTCCCGGAGCAGCCAACTCACTGAGTGCCAATAAAACAATAGTCATTCAAGCTTTTCCCTCTGTCAGCTTAAGCGTTGGTTCCTCAAGTATTATCGAAAATGGAGGAACTTCAACTATTACAGTCACGTTATCAGAAATTTCAAGTCAGAACGTGACGGTTGCTTTGACCTATTCCGGAACGGCAACCAATGGTACTGATTACAACGCTACGGCTAGCACAAGTATAATAGTTCCGGCAGGTAGCATCTCGGCAAACGCTGCGACGGGTATTACTGCTACACAAGATGTTATTACGGAGGGAAATGAAACAATTATTATTGACATTACAGGAGTGTCAAAAGGAATTGAGGATGGCATACAGCAACAGACCATCACCATTCTGGATGATGATCTGCCCAAAGTAACCCTTTCGCAATCGGTAACTTCATTTAACGAAGCCGAAGGAAGCAATACAATCACGGCGACTTTAAGTACAACATTTTCCGAAGAAATAACAGTTATAATCGGGGCAAACTCTTCAAGTACAGCTACAGCTATTGATGATTATACATTGTCATCTACAACCATAACCATTCCTGTCGGTGAGTTAACAGGTACAGCCACCCTGGCTGCCGTACAGGACTTACTTGATGAAAATGATGAAACCGTTATCATCGATATCTTATCTGCTACCAATGCTGTTGAAGATGGAGTGCAACAGGTAACATCAACCATCATCGATGACGACTTGCCACCAACAGTAACCTTTACGGCAGCCACGCAGTCAAGTGTCAGTGAAACAGGAACGATGACTATCACAGCACAACTCTCGGCAGCCAGCGGATTCGATGTTACGGTACCATTCACGGTCAACGCTTCAAGTACCGCAGAAGGCGCAGGAGTTGACTATACCATCAGCGATAGTCCCATGACCATTGCCAAAGGGACAACCACGGGAACGATCACCATTACTATTGTCAATGACGCGCTTGACGAATACGACGAAACGGTAATTGTAGATATGGGCACGCCAACCAATGCAGGCATGGGTGCAACTACAAGCCATACAGCCACCATCACCGATGATGATGCCACGCCAACGGTAACCTTTACGGCAGCCACACAGTCGAGCGCCAGTGAAACGGGGACGATGACTATCACAGCACAACTCTCGGCTGTCAGCGGACGCGATGTTACGGTGCCATTCACGGTCAACGCTTCAAGTACCGCAGAAGGCGCAGGAGTTGACTATACCATCAGCAGCAGTCCCGTAACAATTGCCAAAGGGGCAACCACGGGAACGATCACCATTACTATTGTTACAGATGTGCTGGACGAATATGATGAAACAATCGTCGTAGATATGGGCACGCCAACCAATGCAAACATGGGCGCAACTACAAGCCATACGGCCACCATCACCGATGACGATGCCACGCCAACGGTAATCTTTACGACAGCCACACAGTCGAGTGCCAGTGAAACAGGGACGATGACTATCACAGCACAACTCTCGGCAGTCAGCGGACGCGACGTTACGGTACCATTCACAGTCAACGCTTTAAGTACCGCAGAAGGTGCAGGGATTGACTATACGATCAGCGAAAGCCCGATAACGATAACAAAAGGATCAACCACGGGAACAATCACTATTACCATTGTTACAGACGTGCTAGACGAATACGACGAAACGGTAATTGTAGATATGGGCACGCCAACCAATGCAAACATGGGCGCAACTACAAGCCATACGGCCACCATCATTGATGACGATGTACTACCAACGGTAACGACAACTGCGACTTCATCCATTACAACCACTTCAGCTACCATGGGTGGTAATGTTACTGATGGTGGAAGTATTGCGGTAACCGAAAGAGGTGTAGTTTATTCATCCTCCGATGACACCCCAACTATCGGCGAAACCGGAGTGATAAAAGAAAGTAATGGTGACGGAACAGGAACTTTCAATGAGTCAATCAACAGTTTGTCTATTAATACAAGATATTACGTCAAGGCCTATGCTACCAATGCCGTGGGAACAAGTTACGGCTCAGCCTCCAATTTTGTAACCCATGCAAACATCCCCGGTGCTCCCATCGTCGATGGCTCTACGGCCAATTCACTGAATGTGGCGGTAAACGTTAACCTGAATCCCGATGTTACAGAATTTGCTATTTACGAAACTAACTCGGCAAAATTTGTTCAGGCAAACGGTTCATTAGGTTTATCTGTTGTATGGCAAACCGCAAATCAATGGCATATCAACGTTTCCAATACAAGAATTACTGTTAACGGGCTTTCCACCGGGCTAACCTATACTTTCAAGGTGAAAGCCAGAAATGCAGATAATTTTGAAACCGATTATGGCGAATCTACTTCTGGCATCACATGCACCAATCCAACAGTTGCCGGAACCATCGGTAGCAACCAGATTATTTGTTCAGGTAGCACACCCTCACCTCTGACAAGCATTTCCGGAGCAAGCAATTACGGTGGCACCCTTGAATACAAATGGCAACATTCAACTACCAATCAAACATCCGGTTTTACAGATATTTCAGACAGCGATTCTGATAATCTTACTCCCGGTACGCTTACCGTTACCACCTGGTTCAAAAGACTTGCCCGCGTAAATTGCAGAAGCGACTGGACCGACGCTGTCGAATCGAATGTGATAAAAATAACTATTGATGAAACCCCTCCCGTGGTTACAGCCAAAAGTGGCAACACGGTTACGCTCGATCCTACTGGTAATTATACACTCCTTTCAGCCGATGTCTTGAATTCATTTTCGGATGTCGGCGTTGGTGTTGAATCGGTGGATATCGTTCCTTCTTCCGTTAATTGTTCTAATATTGGCCTTACAACGGTTACGGTTACGGTTACTGATTCTTGCGGAAACCATACTGTGGCCACTCCCCAAATTACAGTTTTGGAAGGCACTACTTTACTTTCTCCTTGGGTTTCATGCATGGTTGGCGCTTCTAACGGCACGGCCACCTATAGTCCCTGCACAAATAACGGAACATTTACACTTACATCTACCGGCTTATCAGCATCAAATGCAGATATTCAAGAGTTTGCTTATCAAACGATCGGTAATACCGGAACGGTAATTGCTCATGCTGCGGACATAGAAAATGGAGGATGGATTGGCATAGAAATGCGCGAAAGCTGTGCTTCAAATGCCAAAACGGTGCTGATCAAATCCCATGTTTATAATCCTAATATAATCATTGGTTATCGCAGTAGTACAGGAAAATCCATGTCATCGGTCAGCCAGGTTACTCAACTTACTTCCTGGCTGAAAATACAACGTAATGGAAGTCAATTTATCATCTATTCCTCCAGCAACGGATCCTCCTGGCAAAAAAGGTACACAGCAACAGTAAGCATGAGCACCAATATCCTTGCGGGTATCTTTACCGAAAGTGTACGTTCCGACCGGACTTCCATTGCCCAGTTCGATCACGTAGAGGTATCGTCTTCGCTTAAATCATCGGAAATTCCGGATGATGAAACCATAGCCTCCGGACAACAGGTAGATATCTATCCTAACCCTGCCGACGAATGGGTAAACATCGTAATGCCTAACAACGAAGCAAAGGTGAAATTTACCATGACATCGATGCAGGGAAACGTGGTTTTAAGCAACGTCTTCTACGGAAGCGAAGCCAAACTTAATACCAGCCACATCAATCCCGGCGTATATGTGCTGCGTTTTGAAACCGAAGGTTATGTTATTACTAAACAATTAGTAATTATGTAAATCCTGAATTAATTAACCAACCTATAACCCCTGACAGATTTTTAAAACCTGTCAGGGTTCTCTTGTTTCGACGAAGCAAAAATATTCCGGTGATCTTTTTAACACAGATTCTCCAATAGGGATAATTTTTAACCCAATTTGCAGCCCCAACTTTAAAAATCCCGAATCGCTTCGCTCGGGATTTTACTTTGCTCAGCCTTAATTTTTTTTAACTTTGCAAATCCTTACATACCTTATAACCTTATAAAAAAGCTGACTTGATACGCATCGGACTCCTTTCTGACACTCACGGATACATACATCCGAAACTGTATGATTTTTTTAACGAATGTAACGAACTATGGCACGCAGGCGACATGGGCAATATTGGGATAGCCGATGAACTGAATGCATTTAAACCGCTGCGGGCTGTTTACGGAAATGTTGACGGCTATGATGTACGCAAAGTCTATCGCGAGGAATTGGTCTTTTGGTGCGAAAAAGTAAAAGTAGCCATGATGCATATCGGCGGCTATCCCGGCAAATACAGTCCGGCAGCCCGCACCCTCATTTCATTGGAAAAACCCAGAATTTTTATTTCCGGGCATTCCCATATCCTTAAAGTGATCAACGACCCGCATAACCACCTTCTTCATATCAATCCGGGAGCTGCCGGCAAGGAAGGAATGCAACAGGTATCGACAGCAATACGCTTCTCCATTGACGGCGAACGTATTTTTGATCTGGAAATACTGGAACTGAAAAGGTAATTCTTCCTACACTATTTAACCTTTATTTAACCCTTGGGGTTTGATAAACCCCAAGGGTTATTCGCAAAATAATTCTATCCGTATAACCCCCGAAGGTTTTTATTCTAAATTTATCTCAACCTGTCGGCAGAACGGACAAGTTTTTCATCATGCATGATACGCTGGTAGGCAAGCACCAGCAAAACCAACACTGCCACCGGTAAATAAATGCCGACAATTCCATGATAATCGGGAGAAATATGCAACTTTTTCTCAACAAGAGTAACGTACACAAAAAAGATCAGAACAATGAGAAGCATCGTCAGAAAGATGCCGATCTTTACATGCAACATCTGTTTGATGCGGTTTTTATAAAGGAAGATGCTCTCGAGTGTCAAAATACAGATAGCTGCTGTTAGAATGATTAAAGGCCAGGTAAACCACGATTGGAATACTGCTGGTGAATCAGGGACCATATCTTTAAGCGAATAAATATAAAATTTATAATACGCCAACCCAGTATCAAAAACGGCCAACGGAAATACAAACAATAATACACCGGCAACAAATGCCAGGAATAAATAAACACTTTGAATACGCTGTAACATGACGATTTTTTTTGCAAAAATAGCAAATGCGTTTGAATAAAAAAGACAAATACAATAAATCTACTTCATCAGCGATGCCATCGTTGTGCCAATATCGGCAGGCGAATCCACCACATGAACACCGCACTGACTCATTATTTCTTTTTTCGCCTGAGCCGTTTCCGATTTCCCGGCAATAATGGCTCCGGCATGTCCCATGGTTCTTCCTTTGGGAGCGGTAGCTCCGGCAATAAAACACACCACGGGTTTTGCAGCATTTTCCTTAATCCATAAGGCTGCTTCCGCTTCCATGTTGCCGCCAATTTCGCCAATGATAACGATACCTTCCGTTTTCGTATCCTCCATGAATAGTTGTACGGCCTTCTTCATGCTTGTACCAATGATAGGATCACCGCCTATACCCAATCCGGTGGACTGTCCCAGTCCTGCTTTAGTAATCTGGTCCACAGCTTCGTAAGCTAAGGTTCCGGAACGCGAAATAATCCCTATTGTCCCCGGACTGTGAATAAATCCAGGCATAATCCCAACTTTAGTTTCACCGGGAGTGATAATCCCAGGACAATTGGGACCAATAAGATGGTTGTTCCTGCCCTTTAAGAAATCCATTACAACCTGCATATCTTTTACAGGAATACCTTCGGTAATGCATACAATCACTTCTATGCCTGCATCGGCAGCTTCCATGATGCTATCGGCTCCGAATGCCGGCGGAACGAAAAGAATGGCCGCATCGCATCCGGTTTCCTTCATGGCCTGGGATACCATGTTGAAAACAGGTAAATCCAAATGTTTTTGCCCGCCCTTGCCGGGAGTAACTCCGCCCACAATCTGGGTTCCGTATTCTATCATTTGCCGGGCGTGAAAGGTAGCTTCGTTGCCCGTAAATCCCTGCACAATAACCCGTGTATTTTTATTTACCAAAATGCTCATAACCGTTTTTTTTAACAGTTCCAAAGTTATATTTATTTTCATTATTATAACATAGTTAGTGTAAAATTTTTATACCTTATTGAATAAACTTTTTATATTTGCAGCTGAGAAATTATGAATAAAAGCCTTTTTCCTACTATTTTATCTTTAGCCAAGCAATTCATGTTCTGGCTAATGGTTTTCCTGTTATCTAGAACTGTTTTTTTTATTTACTATAATCAGCTACTGATAAATGAAAATATTGGGTTCGTGCAAATCCTTGCTTCTTATTGGTATGGATTTAAACTCGACATTGCTACGGCCTGCTATTTAATTTCGATTCCCTATTTTCTCCTTTTGTTTCAAAATATTTATAGCCCCAAATGGTTTAATGCTATCAATAAAATTTATACCACACTTTTACTGTTCATCATACTTTTGATCACCACTGCCGAATTGGGAACGTACGACGAATGGCAAACAAAATTGCCCTACAAAGCCATCCGATACCTGAGCCATCCCACCGAAATGTTCAACTCCACATCTTCCTGGCGTTTCATCGGGCTGGTGCTGATTCTTAGCGTTCAATTTGTAATTTTCTATTATTTATATCAAAAGTTTTTTTATTCCAATCTGATTCACCTGAAAAGAAAAATCAGTTCCTTCTTTTGCTTTTTACTTATCATTCCTCCGTTGCTTTTCATCGGGATGCGCGGAGGCGTGCAACAGATACCCATCAATCAAAGTCAGTCGTATTATTCCGAACACAACATACTAAATATAGGTGCAGTTAATTCCGGTTTTAGTTTTATCAAAAGCATAACCGAAAACATAAAGAATTTCAATAAAAATCCATTTCAGTTTTATTCTACCGGCGAGGCTCGCAAAACGGTACTCGATATTCATTCCGTTCCAAAAGACACCAGTATTTCCGTATTAAAAACCAATCGTCCGAATATTGTTTTGATAATACTCGAAAGCTGGTCGGCCGACTTGATTGAAGACCTTGGTGCCAAGCCTGGCATTACTCCGCAATTTAAGGAATTGGAAAAAAATGGAATACTTTTTACCAATATTTATGCAAGCGGTTCAAGATCGGAACAGGGAATGGCTTGTATCTTCAGCGGATTTCCGGCACATCCCATATCTTCCATTACTGTGCAGCCCGAAAAATTCCAGAAACTTCCCAGTCTGATCAAAGTTCTTAAAAGCAAAGGATATCACTCCTCCTATTATTTCGGCGGTCAGTTAATTTATGGAAATATCAAAGGCTATATCATGGATTGTGGCTTTGATAAGATTAAAGAAATCTACGATTTTGACAAAAAATTACCACGAGGCAAATTGGGCATTCATGATCAATACACGTTATCCCAACAACTCAAAGATTTAAATTCCGAAAAGCAACCATTTATTTCAGCAATCTTCACCGTCAGTACCCATTCCCCTTTCGACCAGCCAATGAAAAATGTAATCACCTGGGGAAACGAGCTAAATGGCTACCTTAATTCGGCTTATTATACCGATAAATGTCTCGGCGATTTCTTTAAAAATGCAAAAAAACAGCCATGGTTTGATAACACCCTGTTTATTCTGGTTGCCGACCACGGACATCATTCCTACCGTCACTGGCATCCGTTTTCGCCGGAATACCATCATGTCCCTTTACTCTTTTATGGCAATGTGATCAAAGACCAATGGAAAGGAACCCAATGGAAAGCTATCGGCTCTCAAACCGATATTGCCGGCACCCTCCTATCGCAGATGGGAATTGACAAAAAACAATTTCATTGGAGTAAGAACCTTTTAAATCCATCAGCCCCTCAATTTGCCTATTTTGCATTTGAAGAAGGTGTGGGCTGGATACGACCTTACGGATATTTCGTTTATGATAAAAAAAGTAACCAGTACATTTTTATGCAATCTGATGAAGCACATAAAAATC
>Ga0183101_1000069_pt1 | contig 15761 bp, 15 predicted proteins | sample Biomet3_FD_127790 | JGI IMG/M metagenome (GOLD analysis project Ga0183101, IMG submission 127790) | Microbial communities from bioreactor (seeded with sewage sludge) at LBNL, California, USA - Biofuel metagenome 3 | ecosystem: Engineered > Bioreactor > Anaerobic > Unclassified ... | reverse complement strand
ATCGCGCTGCAGGCACACCTGGACGCAACGTCATGCATATCGCCAGCAGCCCTTGCAATGAACTCCGTTGAGTTCGTCTTCACCGGCAAAGCAGTCCACGCCGCTCAGTTTCCCGACAAGGGAATCAACGCGCTGGATGCAGTGATTCTCCTCTTCAGCGGCATCAACGCCATGAGACAGCAGATCAGACCGGACGCCAGGATACACGGCATCATCACGGAAGGCGGAGTGGCTGTCAACATCATACCTGACCGAGGCGTCTGCAGGATAACCTTCAGAGCCAACGACAGGCAGTATGTGAAAGAGCTGAGGCAGCGGATCCTCAACATAGCTGAAGGAGCTGCAAAGATGACCGGCGCTAGTCTCACTTACAGCGATTTTGAAAATCAGATGGATGATCTGCTGGTAATACCTTCACTGGTCAAAGTCGTGGAAGACGGGTTTGCCTCTGCAGGCCTTGACAATTTCGTTCCAGTGGAAGAACACGGCTTCCCTGGTTCAACGGACATCGGCAATGTCAGTCACGTCTGCCCGACCCTTTACTGCGAGCTGGCTGCCGAATACGGCAAGCCGTGCTTTGTTCATGAAGAAAGCGCACTGGAAGTCGTCGACTCAGAAGCGGCACACGCCCTGATGAAAAAGACGGTATGCGCATTTGTTTCCGCGGCGGTGGAGATTGCCGAAGATCCGTCAAAACTTGCGGCCATAAAAAAAGACTTCGCAGAGCGTAACGTCTGCGAAGCATGATTCTTTTCAGATTATGATCCCATATTTTTTGATTCTATACTGCAGACTCTGGCGTTTTATGTCCAGCGCGTCTGCAGTTTTTGTTACATTTCCGCCAAAGTGATCAAGCGCATTTCGCAGCACCTGCTCCTCGTAGGCATCCATTGATGTCTGAAGCGACTGAGGCAGGTATTTTTCAGCCGTCGCTTTCACAGCTGCCGGCTGCTCTTCTGCCGTCTTGCCGCCCTGATCTCCATAAGCTGAATGCAGTCCGCCCCTAGTAACGCCGCCGTCACCAAAGAGATACTTTGGCAGATGCTGCATCTCGATCTTGTCGCTGTCCGTAACGTTCATGGCATAGTCAATGACGTGGTAGAGTTCGCGGACATTGCCAGGCCATGAATAGCTGCGCAGGAAATCCATGACCTCCGGCGTAGCGCCTTCCACCTTATTGACGAAATGGGTGTTGCTTTCGCGGAGCCTGGCTTTGATCAGCACATCCAGATCCTCTATGTGATCCTTCAGCAGGGGCAGGTCGATCATTACAGTTGATATCCTATAGAAAAGGTCCTTCCTCAGCCTGTTGTCGGCTATGGCCTTGAATGGATTCTCATTGCAGGAGGATATGATCCTCACATCGACCCTAATGTCCTTCTTGCCGCCTACCCTTCTTAACGTGTTCTCCTGCAGGACCCTGAGTATCTTCGACTGCATGCTGAGGCCCATGGAATTCAGCTCGTCCAGGAACAGAGTTCCTCCGTCAGCCTCTTCAAAGTATCCTGCCTTGTCCTCACTGCCGGTGAAGCTGCCCTTGCTTGTGCCGAAAAGCAGACTTTCTATCAGCGTGCTTGGAATGGCAGCGCAGTTGATGGCAATGAACTTCTTGCTGCGGCGAGTACTGGCCTTGTGTATGCTCTGAGCGAAAAGTTCTTTGCCCGTCCCCGTGTCTCCAATCAGCAGCACACTGCAGTCCTGAGGGGCGATCTTCTTCGCCAGGTCCAGTGCGTCCTGCATGGGACCGCTGCCGATGACGTCGTCAAAGGTATAACCGGTGAAGGTCACCGGACTGTCAGAAGTGCTGTATGAATTGAGGGCTTTTTCTATGCCCTCCATGCGGCTTATATAGCTGCTGACGATCTTCTTATCCTGCTCGAAAACCACCGATCCTACGATGACACCGTTCTTCGTCACCGGAAAGGCGCTGTTAGCCGTGGCAATGAAGGTCCCGTCACTTGAATTGTAATGGTCTACCCTGTTTATCACCGGTTCGCCAGTCCTCAGCGAAGTCATTGTCGTGCTTATGCTTTCATCCAGATTGTACATGTCCAAAAGATATCTTCCCTCAATATCCATTGAGCTTGGTATCTGCGAGATTTCACGGCTGCGCTTGTTGAAATGGACCGCGCAGGCATTCTTGTCATAGATCTGAATGCCCTCCGGCACCAGGTCGAGAGCCTGACTTATCAGATATTCCCTGTCAGTCTTCTCCTTCATAATTATTATCCTGTCGCCGTCCGGCCTGTCATAGCTGGAATAGTCGAAAACGTTGCCCTCCCAGCTAACCTCGCCGGATTCCTCCGCAAAATCGCAGTCATGGAATATCCCCGTCAGACTGCTGCCGACGTACCTGTCCCATATCACCGAAAACATTGACTTCAGCGTGTCGTTCAGCCACCTTATCTCTTTCACGGTCACCCCCGGGCCCGCGATTATTATCACATCACATATCTTCATATAAATGCCTCCATCATACTGTAATTTTACTCCCAGCGGCAGTCTCCGTCAATCAAAACTGCAAAATCATTTGGCATCATGCAAACTGATTTTGCATATTTTTACTGCTTCTGCGCATCAAAACCGCCAGCCAGTGGCTTTGGCGGCCATCTGCCCGTAAGCGTCAGCCTTTTCTTCATCATTGGAACTTCAACGTTCTAAAGCGTTATGTATTTTTTTCTGACAATTCAGCAGAATTTGGCTCGGATTTTGCTAAATTAAAGATATGTGATTCAATTTCTAAGCAGAAAAACTAGCACAGTTATACAGATAGAAAGGACATTATCGTGAAATATTCCAAAGCAAAAGAAACTGTGACCCTTGGCGCAAGAGTCACAATAGAAGACATCATAGCAGTAGCACGCTTCGGAGCAAAGGTAGAATTCTCCGAGGAGTACATCAGCCGCGTAGAGAAATCCCGCGCTCTGGTAGAGAAATGGACTGGAGACGGCCGTGCAATGTACGGCGTTACCACCGGTTTCGGCTCTCTCTGCACCAAGGCCATCAGCGGCGACGAAGCCGAACAGCTGCAGCACAACATCATCATGTCCCACTCCACTTCAGTCGGAACGCCGTTCTCAGAAGAAGAGACTCGAGCCGTTTTGTTCATGATACTGCAGAACCTGGGGCAGGGCTACAGCGGTGTACGCGTCGCAATCCTGGAACAGTACAGACAGTTCCTCAACCTTGGCATCACACCGTGGGCGCCGAAGGAGGGTTCAGTAGGATACCTCAGTCCTGAAGCCCACATGGCCAGAGTCATCGTCGGCGAAGGCAAAGCGTGGTACAAAGGCGAGCTGATGGAAGCAGCCGATGCTTTGACAGCGGCCGGCCTGAAGCCGCTTCCCCTCAGTTTCAAGGAAGGACTTGCGCTGGTTTCTGGCACGACGTCCGTTACGGCAATGGCAGCCCTTGCACTCTACGACATGATCAAAGCTGCCGTATCCGCCGACATCATCGCAGCCTTTTCGCTGGAAGCATCAAACGGACTCATCAGCGCCTTTGACGACCGGGTCATGAGAGTGCGTCCGCATAAAGAACAGCGCGCAACAGCAGACAACATCAGAAATATCCTTGAAGGCTCAGAAGTCATCGAAAAAGCTGCCGGCACCCACATTCAGGATGCACTGTCGCTAAGATGCGTTCCGCAGCTTCACGGCGCAGCCAAGAAAACTCTCTACGATGCGCTTACAACCATTGAGACAGAAATGAACTCATGCTGCGACAACCCTATCATCTGGACAGGCGACGGCGAGGAAACAGTAATTTCCGCCTGCAACCCTGATTCCTCATATGTAGGTATTGAAATGGACTCGGCATCCATTGCTGCTACCAATCTGGCTAAGATGTCTGAACGCAGGAACAACAGGCTCATCGACGAGACACTGAGCGGCTATCCAAGCTTCCTCATCAGCAATCCGGGACTGAACTCGGGACTAATGATCCCGCAGTACACTCAGGCCGGCCTGCTCAACGACATGAGGATACTCTCCACCTCGGCGACCATCGACAATACACCGACCTGCGGCAACCAGGAAGACTATGTGGCTATGGGCTACAACGCCTCCAAGAAAGCAATTGCAGTCTGCGAAAAGCTGGAATACATTCTGGCCATCGAGCTGCTGTCATCCTTTGAAACTCAGGGCGTCAAGCTCAACGACTTCAGACGCAGCCCTGTAACCGAAGATGTATTTGATGAGATTGGGAAAAACGTTCCTCTCATGAAAGAGGACACATTCCTTTATCCATATATCGAGTATCTGAGAGACCTGATCCACAGCGGCAGGCTTGCAGAGATCGTACAAAAGAAATTGGGAGAATTGAACTGATCCAAACCGCAACAGCCCGCGCGTTATCATCTTATCGCGCGGACGGCCATTGTCACTTATGGCTGTGTGACATGAGCCAATTCAGTTATTATCGAAAGGAAGGTAACAATGAAAACCAAAGTTACAATCAGGAAACCGGTATTCATCACAATGTGTATCATCTATATCGGCGTCATCGTCCTAGGTCTCGTTTCTCCGGCATCATTTGCCGCAGCCGAAGACAAAATCGTAGTGTTCGCATGCTCCAACTTTGCATGGGCTTACGAATTCCTCACACTTGCACTTATCCTTTTCTGCTTCTGGTGCATGTTCTCAAGTAAGATTGGAAACATCAAGATCGGAGGAGAAAAAGCCAAGCCAATAATGAGCAGATGGAACTGGTTCGTAATTTCCCTCTGCGGCGGCATAGCTACAGGCATCGTATTCTGGGGAATTGCAGAACCTGTTACCCATTATATGTCAGGCATTCCTCTATTCCCAGACATCAAGCCTGAAACCGCAATGGCAGCCAAGCTGGCGCTCAGCACCACCTACCTCCACTGGGGACTTTCTGAATATGCATATTACTGCGTAGCCGGTATCGTTATCGGCGTTGCGGTATACAATATGAAACTCCCGTACAGAATCAGCTCATGTCTCTATCCTATCCTTGGCGAAAAGGCTATGGGCAAATTCGGTACATTCATCGACATCCTCTGCGTATTCGGCCTTGCCGGCGGCGTATCAGCCTCCCTTGGCGAAGGCGCACTGCAGATCGGCGCAGGCGTTGGCATTGTAACAGGCCTTACTCCTAACAAGATGATGTGGATCATCATCCTGACAGCCGTGGTAATCACCTTCATTTTATCAAGCTACACCGGAATCTCCAGAGGCGTTCGTTTCTTCTCAGACACCAACGCCAAGATATACATGGGCCTGCTGGCCTTCGTGCTTTTCTTCGGACCTACAGCATACATACTCAATCTGTTTGCAGAGTCCTTAGGATTCCACCTGACTCACTTCTTTGAACAGTCACTTTACACTGGCGCCTGGAATGACGGCGACATGTGGCCAACATGGTGGACAGTAAACTACTGGAGCTGGATGATAGCCTACGCACCTCTGATGGGCATCTTCCTGGCAAAGATCGCAAGAGGCAGAAGCTTAAGAGAGTTCACGATCTTCAACTTCCTGCTGCCTGGCGGATTCGGCGTTTTATGGTTCGCAATATTCGGCGGAGCATCCATCAGCTTCCAGAAGAGCAACGGAGCAATCTGGCAGCTCATGAGCGACAAGGGAACAGAAGCAGCAGTATTCGGATTCTTCCAGAACCTGCCGTTCACTACCCTGCTGAGGATCATCTTCCTCTTCACGATCTACATCTCCATAGTAACGCTGGCAGACACCATGACGACTACTATTTCGTCACTGTCCATCAACGCTAAGAACGCTGCAACAGTTGAGCCTCCGGCAAAAATCAAGATCTTCTGGGGCGCAACCCTTTCCTGTCTGACTTTCGTTGACCTGGCTACAGCAAGCACAGTCGGCAACGTAAGCGGCATCGATGCAACTAAGCAGCTGGCTATCACAGTAGCATTCCCTCTGCTGATCGTCATGATCCTTTTGGTCATCAGCGGATTCAAGATGCTTCTGAACTATGAGCAGTACAACACCATCGACGATCCAGAGCATTCAATAGTATCCAAGAAATTTATCATCGATTACGATATCGACGATGTCGTTGACGGAATCGAAGAAACAATTCCTGAAGAACCAAAAGAGGCCTGACATCAATAAGAACCTTAACCATATGGGAAAGCCGGCGGCACAGCTTGCCGGCTTTTCCACACCAAATATCAACCGCATACACGCACAGGAGGCGTTGAAATGAAAGCAAAAGAAATCAAAACTGTTGAACTGACTGACTGCCAGCTGACACTTGACCAGTTCATGGCCGTTGCAAGATACGGTGCAAAAGTCACTTTTTCAGATTCATTCGAAGATACAGTAAACCGCGGCCGTGCTTTGATCGATAAATTCCTGGCCGAGGGCCGCATCATCTACGGGGTGACCACCGGCTTCGGCGAAAACGTCCGCTACACAATCGATCCAGACGATGCCATCGAACTGCAGAAGCGCATCGTTCGCTCTCACTCCGTAGCTGTCGGCAGACCGCTGACTAAAGAACAGACGAGAGCGATCATGCTGCAGATGATCTTAAACTCCGGCAAAGGTCAGGCTGGAATCCAGCTTTCGACGCTGAAAGTCATCCGCGACTATCTCAACGCTGACATCTACCCATTCGCCCCAGGCGAAGGCTCTGTCGGCTACCTTTCAGTTGAAGGTCATTTCGTCATGGCGTTCATCGGTGAAGGCTACGTCATTGAAGGCGGCGAGATCAGCGATGATATCGGCGGTGGTCACAAAGTTCCTGCAGCCGAGGTAATGAAGCGCGAGGGCATCAGGCCTGCTGAACTTAAGTGCAAAGAAGGTCTTTCCCTGCTCAACGGCACGATTACCGTAACGGCTCTGGCAATGATCGCACTCTACGACTCGATCTCCGTAATGAAGAACATTGAGATCGGCGGCGCCCTTGTCTATGAAGCACTCCGTGGTACTACCAAAGCTCTTGATCCCAGGATCCACGCCATGAAGAACCACGAAGAAGAAATATCATCAGCCGAAAACCTGCTTAAGCTTCTGGAGGGCAGCGAGATCTCAGAAAAATACAGAGACGCCAAGGTCCAGGACTGCTACATCATGAGAGCAATGGCCCAGATCCATGGTTCCACTCGCCGTCTTGTTAAGGAAGCCTATGAAGTCATCATGGAAGAGATGCACGGTGTCAGTGACAATCCTGAGATCTTCCCGACAGGAAACGGTGACGGAGTAGCCCTCATGTGCGGCAACTTTGACGGTTCATATGTTGGAGCTCATGTCGACATGCTGAGCATGGCAGCCGCCATTGCCGGCAACGAAGTTGAGCGCAGCATCGACCGTATGGTAAACCACAATCTCAGCGACGGACTTCCAGCCTTCCTTGTTTCCAAACCTGGCCTCAACAACGGCTTCATGATCCCGCAGTACACAGCTGCAGGTCTGCAGAGCGAGATCAAGATCCTGGCTCAGCCGTCAACCATCGACAGCATCTCCACCTGCGCTAATCAGGAGGATCCGGTTTCCATGGCATACTTTGCAGCAAAAAAATCCGGCGAATGCGTCCGCAAGCTGCAGTACATTGTCGGCATTGAATTCTTTGTTGCACTGCAGGCCATCGACTTCCTGAAACCGCTGGCTGAGTCGCCGGTGCTGGCAAAAGTCCACGACTTTGCACGCGAGACCGTTGACTTTGTTGATGAAGACCGCTACCTCTACCCAGACATCGAGAAGTTCCGCGACTGGGTAAAAGACGGCACATTTATCGACTTGGTTGAAGGCGAGATCGGAGAGCTGAAATTCTGATTGCGAAGGCTGATATGGGGAATAATGTACGGCAATAAATACTTTGATAATTTTCTAACATATTTTCGCAAAGCTCTTGACTTTATTCTAATAAAGTGTGATATTAACATGTATACAGAATATCACAAGGAGATGTAAAGCCATGAAGTTCAATTATGAAGTGCTGGCTGACGACAGCGCCAAGTTAACATCCATCGAAGAACCGGAGGAGGAAATCGTCATTCCCGAGGAACTTGATGGTCATAAAGTTTCCGAAATCGGCAGCAATGTTATTCCGGAAGGTAAATCAGACGTAAAGTCCATAACGCTGCCTCAGTCGGTTACGACCTTGGACAGCGAGGCATTTGCAGATCATCATTACCTTAAGACGCTGAAGCTGAATCAGGGGCTTAAGGCAATAGGTGAAAGAGCTATATACACCTGCCCCGACCTTGCCGAACTTTACGTGCCAATGAGCGTGACCGGATTCGGCGCCCACTGCATAGGGTTCATGTACGAACACGCGAGATCATACAGGCAGAATTACTTTACGATGGTTTGCGAGGAGGGTTCAATGGCGCACATCTACGCGCTGGACAACCAGATCCTCTACAGAATGCTGCCAGTCTATCGCAGCTGATCAAAAAAAACAGCGAATGTTCAGGTATACCGGTGATAAACCGCCTGTCATTCGCTGTTTTTTTAATTGTTCTGTTCCTTACCGCTTATGATCACGTTCCATGTATTTTCATCTGCGCCAGCGGATAAGCTTACTGAATAGGAATATTTTCCCGAGGCCCATGTGGCCAGAACGTATTCGCCAGGGCTGCCCTTCAGCGTTGCCTTGACATCTCCGACATCCATCTTTACCGATGTTTCATAAGTATTGTAGTCGCCGGAATTATCATCATCCCCTTTTGATTTGCGGTATACCGCGGTGCTTCCATCGCTGCCGGTGTATGTTATCTCCGCTATGCTGCCGCCGATCAGCACGTACTCAGTGGTTTTCACATCGAATGGCAGATAGGTCAGTCCTTCAACATCAAAACCTGCGGTCTTGACCAGTTCCTCCTGAGTTTCACAGGTTGTGCTGACTGCCGGGCCTTCCGTGTCTCCGCTGCCTGGCGTATTCGTATCAGGCGGATTGGAAACCGATCCGTTATTGTCTGACTGTGAATCGCTTCCGCTGCTGCCCAGCGTTCCGCCATTGCTCTCTGAACTGCCGCCAGACGAGCCGCCGCTGCTTATCGTACCCCCTGATGTACCGCCGTTTTTCGTTGTGCCCGAATCCTGTGATGCATTCGGCTGCTGGGTATCCGGTTGTGCCGGCTCCACTGTTTCCCCTGTGTCAGGCGGTGTGACAACCGTCGGATTCTTCAGCTGCGGCAGCGTTACCACGCAGGCGATCAAAACCGCCGCACAGGCCGCTATTGACGCATACTGTTTCCAGCAGCGGCGCACCCTTGGTTTCATCTCCCCGGAGGTTTTGATATGCTCCCGCTTTGGTGTGCCGTTCTGTCCGCCAGCCCCTGTCTGACGGCCAAAGTCCGCGTCGCTGATGTTCTGCAGTATACGCTTCCTCATATCTTCCGTTACATATATATTGTCCATGATTTCATCATATTTCTTACTCAAAGTCATAGACCTCCTTCAACACCCCACGAAGTTTTTCTCGCCCGCGCTTTAGATGCGAGCGGACCGTCGACTCCTTTTCCCCTAATATATTCGCAATTTCAGCGGTCGAATAGCCCTCATGATAAAAGAGATGTATCACTTCGCTGTACTTGGCAGGCAGCAGCCTGACGGCATCCCACACATAGCCCAGATCCTCACGTTCCTCAGCAACCAGTTCCTCGCTGAGTTCATCTGACTCTCTGACCTTATTGTGCTCGATGCGGTTTTTGCTGAGATTGCCCGCCGTCCTCAGCAGCCATGCCTTCTCATGAATGCGGTTCTCAAACTTGGGCGCCGTCTTCAGAAACTGAATTATCGTGTCCTGCAGTATATCTTCCGCATCAGCCATGTTGTGAAGGTATGAATAGGCCAGCCTCAGTATGCTGTCGCCGTGTTCATCAAGGATGTTCTCAGCCTGCTGGTTCAGGTATTCACGGTCGGCTTCGCCATTGGAATTTCTTCCGTCTCTTTCTCCATCCGCACCTGATGCATCAGTTCGGCCTTCTCTCCCGATCCCCCTGTTTTCCGGAAATTCCAAAACCGATGCCAGGGCGAACTCAACCCGCAGTACCGCTCGCTGCAGCCTGCTGCCGATGTCGAACCCGCGATATTCACTTTCCCAGATAGCTGAGTCCATCCGCCTCTCCTAATTAAAGTCTGCTATTTTACTACGACGACGTACTTCATCGTCTGAGCCGGTGCAACACCAGTCTCCCATGATCTAGCCTGCGTAAAAGTGATCGTGTATGTGCCTGCAGCTGCAGCTGTAAATGTCCAAGTCACCTCAGAAGGTGCTCCAACGATCGGGTTTTCCGCTGTGCCTGAACCGTCTTTTGAAACAAACTGCTTAACCAGTTTTACGTTGTCGCTGTCTATCTTGTATGTCCACTCGTAACCTGTTGACGGGTTGTCTTCCAAAACGACGTTGAACTGCTGGCCGACTGTTACGCTGTTCTGCACGTCAGTCTTCAGCACTGTGTTAGATGTCGTTTTTTCGACATCGATCTTCTTGACGATGGACTTTACAAGAGCCTTGCTGATTCCTTTTTTGGAAACGCTGGCGTATATTGAATATGAATACTTGCCGGCATTCCATGATGCTACGCTGACCTTAGTTCCATTGCCCTTCATCACGACTTTAGTGCCGTTTACGATAGCTGTCGTCTTGTTCTTGTATTTAGTGTAGACGCCGCTGACATTGCTGCATTTCGCTGCTTTGCGAAGTTCGATCTGGTCATTCTTGGTGCCGTTCTTGTAGTCGACCTGAATAAGCTGATCTTTGATGGCTGATATGCTCTTGCTGTCAAAAGTCTTGCCTATCTTCTCCGGAACGCTGAATGTGAATCCGGCTACCTGCGCCGCTTCATCTATTGTCTTGCATTCCACGAAGGGGTTCGGGATGCTGTCCCCACCTGTAGTTGTTCCGGCAAATACAGCCGTGCTTCCCAGCAGCATCGTAGCTGCCATAACGCCGCACATTGCGACAATTGCTAATTTCCTCATTATCTCATTTCCTTTCTGTTTGAATTGTTATCCGAGCTCTCTGCCCTTTTCATATAGTAAACAGTTCAGGAAGGGGAAATGTTGCAGTTCTGAAAAAATAAATTATTTGCCAATGTAAATTCTACCCTTCACTGGAATTTGCAATGTCAAACCAGGAAGTAGAATTTGCAGTGTCAAAGGTATATATTGTACTTATCTGTATCCCGAAAAAAGAGGAGGTGCCATCATGGCCAACAACAAACATCTCTCGCTTTCGGACCGTACGACTATCGAGACACAGCTCGACAAGCGTACTTCATTCAAACTTATCGCACTTGCGCTTGACAAAGACCCCTCTACCATCTCAAAGGAGATCAGGGCCCATTTTACCGTCGAGCGTGTCGGAGGATTCCACCGCAGATACAATCCGTGCGTCAGCCGCATGACATGTCTTGTGAGCGGCCTGTGCACTCCGTGCAATGCCGGCCGCAATTACAGGCGATGCCGCGACTGCGGGATGTGCAGCAGATTCTGTCCGGACTTCGAAAAGTACTCATGCCCCAGGCTTGCAAAGCCGCCGTATGTCTGCAACGGCTGTCCTAAAAGGCCTGACTGCACTCTCGAAAAGCATTTCTACAGCGCTTCGGCTGCATATCAGGAGTACCAGGACAATATTTCCGAACCGCATACCGGGATATCATATTCCGAAGATGATCTGAAGCATTTCGACTCAGTCATCGCCCCGCTTCTGAAACAGGGACAGTCTCTGCACCACATATGCGCCGCGAACGAAGATACTCTCATGGTAAGCGAAAGGACCATCTACCGGCTGATCGACGGCAGCATGCTTTCAGTCAACAATCTCGATCTTCCGAGAAAAGTCAGATTCAGGCCGCGAAAGAAAAAACGCACCCTGAAACTCGACAGAAAATGCCGGATCGGACGCGAATACAGTGCTTTTCTTGAATTCATGGAACAGCATCCCGATTTCCCCGTGACTCAGATCGATACCGTAGAAGGCAATAAGGGCGGCAGGGTACTGCTCACTATCCACTTCGTTAAAGCCGCATGCATGCTTGCATTCATCAGAGACTACAACGATTCGCGGTCTGTCACGGAAATCTTCCGCCGGATCTATGAAAAGCTCGGCCACGAAAGGTTCTGCCGGATCTTTCAGGTCATACTGACCGACAACGGCAGCGAGTTCTCTGATCCTTCCGCGATCGAAACGGCTCCTGACGGTTCCAGGCGTTCAAGGGTCTTCTACTGTGACCCGAACGCACCGTTTCAGAAAGGCGCTGCGGAAAGGAACCACGAATTCATACGCTGCTTTGTCCCCAAGGGAAAGTCTTTCGACCCCTATTCCCAAAAGGACATCAGCGTGATGATGGATCACATCAATTCATACCACAGGGAAAGCCTGAGCGGCAAATGCCCTTATGAAATGTTCGCTTTCCTTTACGGTGAAGACCTGCTCGATCTTCTCGGCTGTCACGTTATCCCGACCAAGGACGTTACGCTGAACAGATCGGTCTTCAGAAAGGGCGGTGAATCAAAATGATCGCTGACAGACGCTCCATGGAATATCAGACAAATCTTGCTGAACTCCATGAAATGGAGATCATCGTTCCAATGACGGCCCCGGAACGCACCAGCATCCGCAAGTGGGTAAAGGCCGGCCACGAAATCGAATCCAATCCCTGGGATCTTCGTGATTCTGACGGCTGTCAGCTCAACTATCTTCAGGCATTCAGGCTTGAATACGGATACTCTTTCGGTCCATGGGACGCCTGGAAAGGCGTTCCTTGGATGGGCATCGAAGATGCCGTTTCCGAATAGCCGCTGACTTTTGATCACCGGGATACAGATGCTCTGATATGCGTTTTCATAACGGTGGAATTTGCTCTGTCAAAATTTTTACCGCAATTTTCACCGCGGCTTTGCGTGCTCATTTTTCCCCTGTGTATATCCAATATTACATCATTTCGCTACGTTTCGCACTCTATTTGATTGTTTTTTTCTTCAATATTCCCTCCGCTTCCCGTTTTGCCGGACATTTGCTTTGTCAAACTGGAATTTGCTTTGGCAAGTGACCTTCTGAAAAAATAATTTTTGAGTAACTTCATGGCATGCCTGGCCGTTGCCCGCAGCTGTATGTGCAGCGTCTGCCAGCCCCGCAGCGTGCTTCTGCCGTCAGTCTTGGGCCGGCATGCTACCAAAGCAGCAGATATTCAGCCTGCTTCGTCAGCTCCTGGCGGAAATCCGGGCGGGCTATGGCGATCAAAGCTTTTGCCCGCTCGCGTATGGTTCTCCCCCGCATCTGCGCCACACCGTACTCTGTGACGATGTTGTCCACCACGTTCCGCGTGATGCTGACCATTGCGCCTTCGGTGAGCATCGGCGAGATCCTTGATACAGTCCCGCCCTTCGCCGTCGAAGGCATGGCGATTATGCCCCGCCCGCCTTTTGAGTGAATGGCGCCGTAGGCAAAATCAAAAGCTCCGCCGGTGCCGCTGTACTGCCGCGGGCCGATGCTCTCGCTGCAGACCTGTCCAGTCAGGTCCACCTGCAGCGTCGTGTTTATGGAAACCATATTGTCGATCTTTGCGATGACAAAAGGATCGTTGACGTATGTGCTTCTGCGGAACACGATGTCTTCGTTTCCGTTGATAAAATCGTAAAGCTCCCGCGGTCCCCAGGCGAAGGATACCACCGCCTTGCCGCGGTCGATGGTTTTGCGGCTGTTGTTGATGGCGCCCTTCTTCATCAGCATCATCATCGACTCGGTGAACATCTCCGAATGGATGCCCAGGTCGTGTTTCCCCGTCAGGTTCAAAGCTACCACATTGGACGTGCTGCCTATCCCCAGCTGTATGCAGTCGCCGTCTCTGATCAGCCCGGCGACATATTCGCCCAGGCTTTCTTCGACCTTGGTGTACGGCACAGTGTCGATGGTCGGCAGTTCAGAATCCGCCTCTACGATGTAGTCCACTTCGCTTATATGCACTCTGGTGTCGCCAAATGTCCGCGGCGCGTTGCGATTGACTTCCACGATCACTGTATCCGCGGCATCCATGGCATCGTGCTCTGTCTGCACCCAGCAGCCCAGGCTGAAATATCCCGCATCGTCAATAGGCGATACGGTCGCAATGCTGATATTGCAAGGCTTGTGCTGCCTCTTCAGTTCCATGCACAGATGCAGATCGTTAGGGAAATAGTCGACGGTCCTGCCCTCTTTGCCCAGCTTCCTCGCGGCATCTCCGTAAAAAATCGACTTAAGTTCTATGTGCCCTTTCATGTCCGGTTCCGTCATGAAGGGATAGCTTTCCATGTCCGTCGCCTTCCAGACCTCCACGTTCTCGACCCTGTCCGCGATAGTGTGCAGCCTCCGCAGCACCGCCCTCGGCTCTCCGCCGTAAAAGCCGACAAAGATTCGGTCCCCGGACTTTATTTTTTCTAAGCACTGCTCCACTGTCAAAAGCTTATCGCTGTACTCTTCTTCCAGCCTCAAATCCTTCATTCTGTCATTCTCCCGTTCACTCAAACCTCATCCGCAACAACCTTATTGCGGCCTGTTGACTTAGCCTTATAAAGGTATCCGTCCGCGGCGGTCACCAGTTCCGCAGCCGTCACTCTGTGCTTTGTTGCTGCTACGCCAAAGCTTGCAGTTACGGAAAACTCAGTCCCTTCAAATGCTATGCGCAGTTCGCTGACTGCAATTCTCATCTCCTCTGCCAAGGCAGCCGCATCATACCCTCCGCTTAGGAGAACTGCAAACTCTTCGCCTCCCCATCTGCAGACGTCGCCTTTATCGCCGGCGATGTCCTTCAGCGCTGCCGCAATGCGGCACAGCACCTCATCGCCCTGAAGATGACCATAGTTGTCGTTTACAGCCTTAAAGTGATCTATATCCATGATTATCATTGAAACGCCGCCTTCTTCAGCTGCCCGCACTGCCTCATCGATCCTATTGTTGAATCCATAGCGGTTGTAGGCCCCCGTAAGCGCGTCGTGAATATACAGATATCTATAGTTTTCTCTTGCCTCCACCAGCTGCTGCTGGGTCATTGCCCTTATGGTCTCAAGGAAAAATCCCATGAGGTAAAAGGCCGAGTACAGCATTGGGAACCTTAGCTCAAAAGTCGCCCCATATTCATACAGCAGCATTGCGCGTCCAGCCGGTATCCAGAAAAAGAAGATCAGCAGTGCAAACATCACAGCGCAGACTATCGTTCCTTTCTTGAGTCCAAACATCTCCAGCATGAACGGCGGCAGCAGTATACACCAAAGTATGCTGAACCCGTCCGGTATCCCGAAAACCAGAAAAAAAGTCAGCAGTGCCAGTGCTTCAATACAAAATATCACTCCAATAATCTGCTGTCCATCCTGTTTCTTTCTGGAATACAAGACATTTATCAGGCTCAGCCCCGCAAACACCATCGTAGAAATCATCAGTGTATATTCTTTAGTAAACAGATTGACGATCGACATAAAGATGCAGACTGCAGCCAGCACCCGATTTATCCACAGAAACTGCACCCAAAAGCGCAGCGTCTCATCAGAAGTCATATCGTGAAGCGATTTTTTTGCTTTCTCAATCAAATTCATGTTTTCCGGCTCCTTTCCTAAAGTCAATACCATGTTCATCAGTCATATCTGTAGAAATTATATCACATTAACTACCCGTGTGCCGTTGTTTCCTATTCAATTTTGCCCATTTTTTCCAAATTAAGCATTGAATTTCCCCTTGAAAGATGTTATCATATTTTAGTGATGGGCACCAGTAGCTCAGGGGATAGAGCGTCGGTTTCCTAAACCGTGCGTCGGGTGTTCGAATCGCCTCTGGTGCACCAAAAA
>Ga0183101_1000043_pt15 | contig 15782 bp, 29 predicted proteins | sample Biomet3_FD_127790 | JGI IMG/M metagenome (GOLD analysis project Ga0183101, IMG submission 127790) | Microbial communities from bioreactor (seeded with sewage sludge) at LBNL, California, USA - Biofuel metagenome 3 | ecosystem: Engineered > Bioreactor > Anaerobic > Unclassified ... | reverse complement strand
CCGCGGCCGCCGCCCCGGCAGTTCAAAGCGCCGGGGAGAGCGCGGGGGGTTCAGCCGCAACGGCCAGCGCGGCGGCTATAGCCGCGGCGGCCAGGGCGGCGGCTTCAACCGCGGCCCCCAGAACGGCGGCTTCAACCGCAACAACAACTTCCGCCCGGCCGGCGCTCCCGCAGCCCGTCCCGCGGCACCCACTAAGGAAGGAGGAGCCGAATAATGCTTCTGCCGAAGAGAGTCAAGTATCGCCGCGTCCATCGCGGCCGCATGACCGGCAAGGCCATGCGCGGCAACACCGTGACTTATGGTGAGTACGGCCTGCAGGCTCTGGAGCCCGCATGGATCACCAGCAACCAGATCGAGGCGGCCCGTATCGCCATGACCCGCTACACCAAGCGTGGCGGCCAGGTCTGGATCAAGATTTTCCCCGATAAGCCCGTGACCAAGAAGCCCGCTGACACCCGAATGGGTTCCGGCAAGGGCTCTCCCGAGTTCTGGGTTTCCGTCGTTAAGCCCGGCCGTGTCATGTTTGAGATCGCCGGCGTACCCGAAGAAACTGCCCGCGAGGCGCTCCGCCTGGCCAGCCACAAGCTGCCCATCAAGACGAAGATCGTCGCCGCGGAGGGCGCTTCGGAGGCACAGGAAGCAGGTGAATAAGATGAAGGCAACTGAAGTTCGTAAGATGAGCACCGAGCAGCTCAACGAGAAGCTGACCGGACTCAAAAAGGATCTGTTCTATCTGCGGATGCAGCACGCGACCAATCAGCTTGATAACCCCCTGAAGATCAAGGAGACCAAGCACGACATTGCCCGAGTCAAGACCATGTTGCGTGAAAAGGAGCTCCAGGCCGGAGCTTCTGACAAGCACTGAAAAGGAGGTAAGCGAAGATGAGCGAAGAATTGAGAACTTCCTCCCGTAAGACGAGGGTTGGTAAGGTTGTTTCCGACAAGATGGACAAGACCGTCGTCGTGGCCATCGAGGACCGCGTGGCCCATCCCCTGTACAAGAAGATCGTTGGCCGTACCTACAAGCTCAAGGCACATGACGAGGAAAATGCCTGCGGCATCGGCGATAAGGTGAAAGTGATGGAGACCCGCCCCCTGTCCAAGGACAAGCGCTGGCGCGTGGTTGAGATCATCGAAAAAGCGAAGTAAGGAGGTGCCGAGTTATGATTCAGCAGGAAAGCTATCTGAAGGTTGCCGATAATACCGGCGCCAAGGAGATCAAGTGCATCCGTGTTCTGGGCGGTTCCACCCGGAAGTTCGGCAACATCGGCGACGTGATCGTGGCGTCTGTCCGCAAGGCTACCCCCGGCGGCACGGTGAAGAAGGGCGAGGTCGTGAAGGCCGTAATCGTCCGCTCCGCCAAAGGCGTCCGCCGCACGGACGGCACCTATGTCCGGTTCGACGACAATGCCGCCGTCCTCATCAAGGACGACCAGAACCCCAGAGGAACCCGTATCTTTGGGCCGGTTGCAAGAGAGCTGCGCGATAAGGATTACATGAAGATCCTGTCCCTGGCTCCCGAAGTCATTTGAGGAGGGCGCCGATTATGTCTATGAATATCAAGAAGGGCGACACCGTCGTCGTCCTGTCCGGCAAGGACCGCGGCAAAAAGGGCAAGGTTCTGGGCACGGTTCCCGGCACCAGCAAGGTCGTCGTGGAGGGCATCAACATGGTGACCTGCCACGTGAAGCCCAAGAAGCAGGGCGAAGAGGGCGGCATCGTCAAGCGCGAAGCGGCGCTGGCCTCCTGCAAGGTGCAGGTGGTCTGCCCCAAGTGCGGCAAGGCCACCCGCGTTGCCCACAAGACCGAAGACGGCAAGAACGTCCGCGTGTGCAAGCACTGCGGCGCGGCACTGTGACAGAGAGGAGGAGTCGAACATGGCAAGACTGAAGGAAAAGTATAAGGCCGAGATCGCTCCTGCTCTGATGAAGCAGTTCGGCTATAAGAGCGTCATGCAGATCCCCAAGATCGACAAGGTCGTCGTGAACGTGGGCTGCGGCGAGGCGCGCGAGAACTCCAAGGTGCTGGAGAACGTGGTGGGCGACCTGAGCAAGATCACCGGCCAGAAGCCCATCATCACCAAGGCACGCAAGTCCATCGCAAACTTCAAGCTGCGCGAGGGAATGCCCATCGGCGCGAAGGTTACTCTCCGCGGCGAGAAGATGTGGGAATTTTTGGACCGCCTGTTCAATGTGGCCCTGCCCCGCGTGCGTGATTTCAACGGCATCAACCCCAACTCCTTCGATGGCCGCGGCAACTATGCCCTGGGCATCAAGGAGCAGCTGATCTTCCCCGAGATCGAGTACGATAAGATCGACAAGATCCGCGGTATGGACATCATCATCTGCACCACCGCGCAGACCGACGAAGAGGGCCGCTCTCTGCTCCAGCAGGTCGGCGCTCCCTTTGCCCGCTAAGGAGGAGGAGAAGAATGGCTAAGAAATCCATGATTTTGAAGCAGCAGGGTCCTGCGAAGTTCTCTACCCGCAAGTACAACCGCTGCAAGATCTGCGGCCGGCCTCACGCCTATCTGCGCGATTACGGCGTCTGCCGTATCTGCTTCCGTGAGCTGGCCTACAAGGGCGAGATCCCCGGCGTCCGCAAGGCTTCTTTCTAAAAGAAACCCGAGGCGCACTGACTGTAAAACCAAAAGCGAGAGCTTTGGCGAAGGATAGCGAAAGGTCACTGTGAATTGGGCGCGCGCGAAGACGCTTCGCTCCATTCATAGTGATACCTCGCTGCCGAAACGGATTCCCGGAGCGGATCTCTCCGGCAGCCGCCGCGGTTCAGGCGGACCCGGGCCGCTCCACGGAGCAAATCTCCAAAGGGAACCGTAACTCTAATATAGGAGGAGCATATAATGCATATCACCGATCCTGTTGCGGACATGCTGACCCGCATCCGCAACGCCAACAACGCCAAGCATGACACCGTTGATGTCCCCGCTTCCAACATGAAGAAGAGCATCGCTCAGATCCTGCTGGACGAGGGCTACATCAAGAGCTTCCAGGTGGTGGAGGACGGCCTTCAGGGCATGATCCACATCACGCTGAAGTACAACGCGGGCAAGGAAAAGGTCATCACCGGCCTGCGCCGCGTTTCCAAGCCCGGTCTGCGTGTTTACGTGGGAGCCGATGAGCTTCCCCGCGTGCTGCGCGGTCTGGGTATCGCGATCGTCTCCACGTCCAGGGGCGTCATGACCGACAAGAAGGCCCGCGAGGCCCATGTCGGCGGCGAAGTCCTGGCATTTGTCTGGTAAGGAGGGTATTGGAACAATGTCGAGAATTGGCAGAATGCCCATTACCGTTCCCGCCGGCGTCACTGTGACGATCGCCGATGGTAATGTGGTTACCGTAAAGGGACCCAAGGGCGAGCTGCATCGCAGCCTGCGCCCCGAAATGATTATTAAACAGGACGGCAACACGATCACCGTGGAACGTCCCTCCGACGACAAGCTGCACCGCAGCCTGCACGGCCTGACCCGGAGCCTGCTGCACAACATGGTTACCGGCGTCACCAACGAGTATACCAAGGAACTGGAAGTCAACGGTGTTGGCTACCGTGTCGCCAAGGAGGGCAAGAACCTGGTTATGAACCTGGGCTTCTCCCATCAGGTGATCGTTCCGGAGGTGGAGGGCATCAGCATTGACGTCCCCGCTCCCAATAAAATCATCATCCGCGGATGCGACAAGCAGATGGTCGGCCAGTTTGCGGCCGAGGTCCGCGAGAAGCGTCCCCCCGAGCCTTACAAGGGCAAGGGCATCAAGTACGCCGACGAGACCATCCGCCGCAAGGTTGGTAAGACCGGCGCCAAGAAGTAAGGAGGTGTGCCGAATATGATTAAGAAACTGGATACCAACGCACAGCGCATCAAGCGTCATAAGAGAGTGCGCGCCAAGATCTCCGGCACTCCCGAAACGCCCCGTCTGAATGTTTTCCGCAGCGAGTCCAACATCTATGCCCAGGTCATCGATGATGTCAACGGCGTGACGCTGGCTGCTGCTTCCTCTCTGGACAAGGCGATCGAGGGTTACGGCGGCAACGTCGCCGCCGCTACCGCAGTCGGCAAACTGGTTGCCGAGCGTGCCAAGGCCAAGGGCATCGAGAACGTGGTCTTCGACCGCGGCGGTTACCTTTACCACGGCCGCGTGCAGGCACTGGCCGACGGAGCCCGCGAGGGCGGCCTGAAGTTTTAAGGGAGGAGGAACAACATTATGCCGAGATTTGAAAGAGAACCCAGCGAGTACGCGGAAAAAGTTGTTGCCCTCAACCGCGTTTCCAAGACCGTCAAGGGCGGCCGCGTTATGAAGTTCGCCGCGCTGGTCGTCGTGGGCGACCAGAAGGGCAAGGTTGGATACGGCCTGGGCAAGGCCGCAGAGGTCCCCGAGGCAATCCGCAAGGGCCTGGAATCCGCCAAGAAAAATATGATCACCGTGACCCTCTCCGGCAGCACCATTCCTCACGAGACGATCGGTGTGGCAGGCGCAGGCCGCGTGCTGATGAAGCCCGCTGCCCCCGGTACCGGCGTAATCGCCGGCGGCGCCGTCCGTGCCGTTGTTGAAGCGGCCGGTATCAAGGACATCCGTACAAAATGCCTGCGCTCCAACAATGCCAACAACGTGGTTGCGGCAGCTTTTGAGGGCCTGAAGTCCATGCGCGGCCCCGAAGAAGTTGCCCGTATCCGCGGTAAGAGCGTTGAAGAGATCGTGGGTTAAGGAGGGCTTGACATGGCAAACATTACGATTCAGCTCGTCAAGAGCCTGAGCGGCCGCCTGGAAAAACAGGTCGCCACAGCGAACTCTCTGGGTCTGCGCAAGATCGGCGATACCACCGTGCAGCCCGACAACGACCAGACCCGCGGTAAGATCGCCAAGATCGGCTATCTGCTGAAGGTCACCGAAGAGGGAGGGAACAACTAATGAAACTGAGTGAACTGTCTCCCGCTGAAGGTTCCGTCCGCGACGCCTATCGCAAGGGCCGCGGCGCTGGCAGCGGCAACGGCAAGACCGGCGGCCGCGGCCACAAGGGCCAGAAGGCCCGTTCCGGCGGCAAGCTCCGGATCGGTTTTGAAGGCGGCCAGATGCCTCTGGCACGCCGTATCCCCAAGCGCGGCTTCAACAACATTTTTGCTGAGCCCCTGGAGATCATCAACCTCACCGCGCTCAACAAGTTTGAAGACGGCGAGACTGTGACGGCGGAAGCTCTGATCCAGAAGGGAATTCTGAGCAAATGCACTTATGGCTTCAAAGTCCTGGGCAACGGCAAGGTTTCCAGGAAGGTGACGGTCAAAGCTTCTGCCTTCTCCAAGTCCGCCAAGGAGGCAATCGAGGCGGCTGGTGGAAAGGCAGAGGTGATGTAACGTGATCCAGACTATTCGCAAGGCGTGGGGTATCCCCGAGCTGCGGAAGAAGATCATCTTTACACTCCTGATTCTGCTGATCTATCGGGTCGGCAACGCAATCCCCGTCCCCTATGTCAACGTGGCCCTGCTGGGTCAGTACCTCGATCAGATGAGCACGACGGTTCTGGGCCTGTACAACGTGATGTCCGGCGGCGCTTTCGCGGATGCGACGGTTTTTGCACTGTCCATTCAGCCCTACATCAACGCCCAGATCATCATTCAGCTGCTGACTGTCGCCATTCCCTCCCTGGAGCGGCTGGCCAAGGACAGCGGCGAAGAGGGCCGGAAGAAGATCCAGTCCATCACCCGCTACTCCACCGTGGCCATCGCTCTGCTGCAGGGCTTCGGCTACTATATGCTGATGAAGAACTACGGCCTTCTCAGCATCTCCGATCCCACCATCTGGAACGCGCTGGTCATCATCATGTCCTTTGTGGCCGGTTCCTCCTTCGTGATGTGGATGGGCGAGCAGGTGACGGAGTTCGGTATCGGAAACGGCATCTCCATCATCCTGTTTGCAGGCATTCTGTCCCGCGTGCCCTATATGATCTCCAGCGCCGTCGCCTTCGGCAAGAAGGCCAGCATCAACTGGCTCTATGACGCGCTGCTGGCGGTGGCCATCCTGGCTCTGTTCGTGTTCATCGTGTTCATCAACGACGCCGAGCGCAAGATCCCCGTGCAGTACGCCAAGCGTCAGGTGGGCCGGAAAATGTACGGCGGTCAGAACACCACCCTGCCCATGAAGGTCAATATGTCCGGCGTGCTGCCCATCATCTTCGCCCAGAGCATTGCGTCTCTGCCCGCGACGATCGCAGCGTTCATGAAGGCGCCGACCGAGGGAACGTTCGCCTACAATTTCCTGCAGGCCATCGACACCAAGTCGATCCTGTACATGATCGTCTACTTCCTGATGATCATTGGATTCAGCTATTTCTATTCCACCATTCAGTTCAATCCTGTTGAAATCGCCAACAACCTGAAAAAGCAGGGCGGCTTCATTCCGGGCTTCCGTCCCGGCAAGCCGACGATCGACTTCATCAAGAAGGTTCTGAACAAGGTGACCCTGTTCGGTGCGATCTACCTGGGCATCGTGGCTATCTGCCCGCTGATCCTCGGCAAGATCGTCAATAACAATCACCTGGCCATCGGCGGCACCTCCGTCATCATCATTGTTGGCGTCGCGCTGGAGACGGTGCAGGCTCTGGAGTCCCAGATGCTGATGCGTCAGTACAAGGGCTTCCTTGAATAAGAGAAAGGCGCCTTTATGAAGCTGATTTTGTTGGGAGCTCCGGGGGCCGGCAAAGGGACGCAGGCCGAACGCCTGTGCCGCGAGCTGAGCATTCCCACGATCTCCACAGGAAACATTCTTCGCGCAGCCATTAAAAACGGCACGCCCACCGGCCTGAAGGCCAAGTCCTTTATGGACGCGGGCAAGCTGGTGCCCGATGAGGTCATCATCGGGATCATCACGGAACGGCTGGCGGAGCCTGACTGCCAAAACGGCTACATCCTGGACGGCGTGCCCCGCACGATCGCTCAGGCGGAGGCCATGGAGAAAGCCGGTATCCGGTTTGACGCCGTGGTGTCCATTGAGATTTCCGACGCAGAGATTATGGAGCGCATGTCCGGCCGCCGCGTCTGCGAAAACTGCGGCGCCAGCTACCATGTGGTGGCAGTGCCGCCGAAAAAGGACGGCGTGTGCGACAGCTGCGGCGGAAAACTGGTGCAGCGCAAAGATGATGCCCCCGAGACGGTGAAAGCCCGCCTTGAGGTCTATCATAAGGAGACAGAGCCGCTGAAGGAATTCTACGCGAAACGCGGTCTCCTGAAGCCCGTCGCAAATCAGCCCGAAGTGGCTGAAACCACGCGGGCGATCCTGCGCGCGCTGGGGAGATGAGCGAATGATTACGCTTAAATCCCCGCACGAGATCGAACTGATGCGCCGGGCCGGCAAGATCACAGCGGCTGCCCGTGAGGTTGCACGGGATATGGTGAGACCCGGCGTCACAACCCAGGAGATCGACAGCGCAGTGTTCCAATTCATTCACAAACAGGGTGCGGTCCCGTCCTTCCTGCATTACAACGGTTATCCCGCCTCCGCCTGCGTCTCCGTGAACGACGAGATCATTCACGGAATTCCGGGCAAGCGGGTGCTGGAGGAAGGCGACATCGTCAGTGTGGACGTGGGAGCTTACATCGGCGGCTTTCACGGCGACTGCGCCGCGACTTTCCCCTGCGGGAGCATCTCTCCGGAGGCGCAGAAGCTGATCGACGTGACCCGCCAGAGCTTCTTCGAGGGAATCCGCTTCGCGAAAGAGGGCCATCGCCTGCTGGACATCTCCGCGGCGATCCAGCAGTACGTGGAGAGCAACGGCTTTTCCATCGTCCGGGAGTATGTCGGCCACGGTGTCGGCACCCAGATGCATGAATCGCCCGAGATCCCGAATTACGGCCATCCGGGCCGGGGACCCAGGCTGCTTCGCGGGATGACCCTTGCAATCGAACCCATGGTGAACGCCGGAACGGCCGCCATCCGGGAAATGCCGGACGGTTGGACCGTCCGCACTCTGGACGGCAAGTGGGCGGCACACTATGAGAATACGATCCTGATTACGGACGGCGAGCCCGAAATTTTGACGGCTCCCGCAATCTGAAAAGGAAACGTATGGAAATTGCAAAATCTAACATTGTAAGATCCGACGCCGGAAGGGACCGGGGAAAGCTCTTTTACGTCCTGGACGTGGAGGGCGAGTACCTGCTGCTGGCGGACGGAAAAACGAGGAGAGTGGAAGCGCCGAAGCGCAAAAAGTGCAGACATGTACAGTTTGTGGCGGAGGATCGGACCGCTTTCTCCGAAAAGATCAGGAGCGAAGCGAAAATCACCAACAATGAGCTTCGCAGAGCCCTCGCGGCTTTCCGCGAGGAAGTTCATCCGGACCAGGAGGGATAACGCTTGGCAAAATCCGACATGATAGAGGTGGAGGGTGTGGTCAAAGAGGCCCTGCCCAACACAACGTTCCAAGTAGACATTGGAAATGGTCATACGATTTTGGCACATATTTCCGGAAAACTCAGAATGAATTTCATCAGGATTCTGCCCGGTGACAAGGTTACGGTGGAAATGTCACCATACGACCTGACCCGCGGCCGGATAACCTGGCGTAGTAAGTAGGAGGTACACGATTATGAAGGTAAGACCGTCCGTGAAGCCCATGTGCGAAAAGTGCAAGGTGATTCGCCGCAAAGGCCGTGTCATGGTGATTTGCGAGAACCCCAAGCACAAGCAGAGACAGGGCTAACTTGAAAGTGGAGGTGCTTTAAAAGATGGCACGTATTGCCGGTATTGACCTGCCGAAGGATAAGCGAATCGAAATCGGACTCACTTATATCTATGGCATTGGCAGAAAGAGCGCCAAGGATATTCTGGCGCAGACAGGCATCAACCCCGACACCCGCGTGAAAGATCTGACCGAAGCCGACGAGGCGAAGCTTCGCGAGGAAATTGATAAAACTTACATGGTGGAAGGCGATTTGCGCCGTAATACCGCGCTGGACATTAAGCGGCTGACTGAGATCGGCTGCTATCGCGGCATCCGCCACCGCAAGGGGCTGCCTGTCCGCGGTCAGCGCAGCAAGACTAACGCAAGAACCCGCAAGGGTCCCAAGAAGACCATTGCGAACAAGAAGAAATAACGGGGAGGGAGATTGAAAATGGCAACAGCGAAAGCAGCAGCGACGACCGGCAAAAAGGTCGTCCGCCGTCGCCGCGAGAAGAAGAACATCGAGCGTGGCCAGGTCCACATCCGTTCTTCCTTCAACAACACGATGGTGACCGTCACCGACACGCAGGGTAACGCAATCTCCTGGGCCTCCTCCGGCGGACTTGGTTTCCGCGGCAGCAAGAAGTCCACTCCCTTTGCAGCACAGACCGCGGCTGAGACCGCAGCCCGCGCCGCCATGGAGCACGGCCTGAAGACCGTGGAAGTCTTTGTCAAGGGGCCCGGCCAGGGCCGCGAGGCAGCGATCCGCGCACTGCAGGCAGTTGGTCTGGAAGTGACGATGATTAAGGACGTCACCCCCATTCCTCACAATGGCTGCCGTCCCCCCAAGCGTCGTCGCGTCTAATCGAAAGTAGGAGGTAAAAGCGATATGGCAAGATATACCGGTGCAGTCTGCCGCCTCTGCCGCAGAGAGGGCCAGAAGCTCTTTTTGAAGGGCGACCGCTGCTATACGGATAAGTGCTCCCTGGAGCGTCGTGGTTACGCCCCTGGTATGCACGGCAACGCGAGAAACAAGAAGCTCTCCGAATACGGCGTCCAGATGCGCGAGAAGCAGAAGGCCAAGCGGTATTACGGCGTTCTGGAGAGCCAGTTCAGAGATTATTTTGAAAAGGCCAACAACCAAGCCGGCATGACCGGCGAAAACCTGCTGTCCATTCTGGAGACCCGTCTGGACAACGTGGTGTATCGTCTGGGCTTCGCCATGAGCCGCGCTGAGGCCCGTCAGCTCGTCCGTCACGGTCACTTCACCGTCAACGGCCACAAGGTCGACATCCCCTCCTTCCTCGTGAAGGCCGGCGATGTGGTGGAACTGAAGGACAGCTCCCGCAGCAAGGACAAGTTCAAGGGCGCTCTGGAGGCCAATGCCTCCCGCGTGCTTCCCAAGTGGCTTGAGCTTGACCAGAACAAGACCACGGCGAAAGTGATTGCAGCACCCACCAGAGAAGACATCGACCTCCCCATCGAGGAGCACCTCATCGTCGAGTTGTACTCCAAGTAATCGGAGGGAACCCTCGAGAATGGTACGAATTGTATGCGGCGGGCGGGTTTGCTTTGCCGCGGCGAGAAGATGAAGGAGGGTAACTGCATGATCGAAATTGAAAAGCCCCAGATCGAGTGTATCGAAAACCCCGGCGACGTGACCTACGGAAAATACGTGGTCGAGCCGCTGGAGCGGGGATACGGTACGACTCTGGGCAACGCGCTGCGCCGTGTTATGCTTTCCTCTCTGCCCGGAACTGCTGCGACCACCATCAAGATCGCGGGCGTCCAGCATGAGTTTTCCACCATCCCCGGTGTGAAGGAAGATGTGACGGAGATCGTCCTGAATATCAAGAGTCTCCTGACCAAGCTGCACACAGATACCGGCAAGACGGTCTATATCGAGGCGGTAGGTCCCTGCGAGGTGACTGCCGGCGACATCAAGGCCGATGGCGAAGTCGAGGTGCTCAACCCCGAACTGCATATCGCCACGCTGGACAGCGGGGCAACTCTGAACATGGAGATTACTCTGGCGCACGGCCGCGGCTATGTGCCGGCTGACCGCAACAAGCCCGCGCAGACGGTGATCGGCGTGATTCCCGTCGACTCGATCTACACCCCGGTCTATAAAGTGAATTACACGGTGGAGCCTACCCGCGTCGGCGCTTCCAGCGACTTCGACAAGCTGACGCTGGAGGTCTGGACGGACGGCACGATCTCCGCGCGGGACGCAGTTTCCCTCGGCGCCAAGATCCTGTGCGATCACTTCACCCTGTTCACGGATCTCAGCGAGAACGTTGGGAGCAAGCCCACGGTGGTGGAGAAGGCGGAAGCCCAGCGCGACAAGGTCCTGGAGATGACCATTGAGGAACTGGACCTGAGCGTGCGCAGCTTCAACTGCCTCAAGCGCGCCAACATCAACACGGTGGAGGATCTGATCTCCAAGACCGAGGATGAGATGATGAAGGTGCGGAACCTGGGCCGCAAGTCCCTGGAGGAAGTCATCAACAAGCTGGCAATGATGGGTCTGAGCCTGGCCAGCGATGACAACGACTGAATGAACAGCCCGGCGGTTCCCCGCCGCGGCCACAAAATTCCCGATAAGGAGGAATACCGAAATGCCCGGAACTCGTAAGCTCGGCAAGACGACCGATCAGCGGACCGCCATGCTGCGCCAGCAGGTCACGGATTTCCTGGAGAAGGGGAAGATGGAGACCACCGTCACCCGCGCCAAGGAAATCAAACCGCTGGCCGAGAAGATGATTACCCTCGGCAAGAAGAGCGATCTGGCAGCCTATCGTCAGGCGATGAGCTTCATCACCCGCGAGGATGTCTGCAAGAAGCTGTTCAAGGAGATCGCTCCCAGCTATGCGGAGCGCAACGGCGGCTACACCCGCATCATTCGCTCTGGCATTCGCCGCGGCGACGCTGCGGAGACCGCAGTGATCGAACTGGTGAAGTAACTCAGCCCTGAGACAAAAAAGCCCTTTGCAGTGTGTCCATGGAACACGCTGCAAAGGGCTTTTTGTTGCTTTCCACCCGCCGGCATGATACAATGAACGAGGAGAATATGCGGCGCTCCGCAGGCAGACGGCTCTTTCACGGCCGCCGGATGGGATGCAGGGCCGCTTGGGAGGCTTCCTTTATGAAAATCATCCAATGTGAGGACTGCGGAAAGCATTACGATTACGACGAAGATGCGTTCTGTCCCAAATGCGGCGCGTTCAACCAGCCGTCCAAGAGCGAGCTCATCCAGATGGCGGAGAACCGTGTGGACGGGCTGAACGAGGAGGGGCACGCCGGGTCTTTCGCTCATCGGGAGTTTCACCGGGAGGAGCGGGAACGCCGCCACAAGGGTCTGGACAAGAGCGGACCGAGCCTGAGCGGAGAGGTTCCGGCTCCCAAAAATCCGCTGACCAGACAGAACTCCGGCCGCAGGAGTGCGGACTCCGGAAAGGCCACCTGGTGGAACATCGTCATCATTTTGATCGGGCTGTTCGCCGCACTGATGAAGATTTTAAGCGAGTGAGGCGACCGCCAGGCTTTGTGCGGAAAAATAAAAACCGGAGAGGCGCGGCCTCTCCGGTTTTTTTATGCGTTTTGCGCCAGCGGAAAGCGTCTTGCCCGGAGACAGCTTCAGCGGCGGCGCTTCCCGACAGACATCCGATCCTCAAAAACAAAATCCAGATCGTATTGCTGGATGAAAAATCAACGCATGGGATTCAAGCAAAAACGCAAATTCCGACGAAGTGCGGGTAATTTCGGCAAATCCGCGCAAACTAACCCCTGCAAAGGGGGAAACGAAAATTGAAAGTGCAAAGACTCCTGTTCGCGCTTTTAACGGCGGCCGCCTTCGGCTGGTGCCTGTCCGGCGGAAGCGGAGAGAGCGGCAGGGCGGTCAGCGCCGCGGCGCAGATCGCGGAAAGTACACAGACCAAATATGTGGCGCTGACGTTCGACGACGGGCCGCGGGCCGATACTACCTCGCGGCTGCTGGACGGCTTGAAAGCCCGCGGGGCCAACGCCACGTTTTTTCTGGTGGGCAGGCAGATCGGGGCAAATCGGGACCTGGTGCGGCGCATGGTGGCGGATGGAAATCAGGTAGGCAATCACACCTGGGACCACGTAAAGCTTCAGGGGGCCAGCAGTTCTGTCGTGAAGCAGGAGATCGGACGCACCGACGCTGAACTGCGGCAGGTGCTGGGCGACGGTGAATATTGGGTGCGGCCGCCCTATGGCCTGCTGAACGACGGGCAGCGGGCGCTTTTTTCTGTGCCGCTGGTCCACTGGTCCGTAGACCCGGAGGACTGGAAGCTGCGGAACGCCGACCGGGACGTGGCCGCCGTGCTGCGAAAGGTGAAGCCGGGGTCCATCATCCTGATGCACGATTCCGTGCCTGCTTCAGTGGACGCGGCGCTGCGGATCGTGGATACGCTGGAGGCAAAGGGCTATGAGTTCGTCACCGTCCGGGAGTTGCTGGAGCTGAACGGCGTGACGCCCTGTGCCGGCGTGCTCTACCACTCCGCCGACAGGGCGGAGGGACAGACAAAGCTGACGAGTTTGAGCGGAAGCTGAGAAAATCTCAGCAGTTCCCGGTATAGACCCACCGCAGATGCCGGGCCGCCGCGTCCCGCAGCCGGAGGACCGTTTCCACCGGCGTGGGTCCCCGGTCCTGCATCTCGTGGCAGGGAAAGAAACGGGTGACATGCAGCGGCAGTTCCGGGTCCACCGACGCGAGCCATCGGGCCTCCGCGTCCATCTCCGATTCCGAGTCGTTGAGGCCGGGGACGATCAGCGTCGTGACCTCCACATGACAGCGGGCGGCACTGAGGGTGATGGCCTCCTGAACGGTCCTGAGATCGCCGCCCACCAGCCGGTAAAAGTCCGGAGTGAAGCCTTTCAGGTCGATGTTCATGGCGTCGATGTCGCCCAGAAGCGCCTCCAGCGGCTCCCGCAGAAAGCAGCCGTTGGTGACGAGAACGGTCTTGAGACCGGCGGCGTGGGCCAGACGGGCACAGTCCCGTACATATTCGTAGGCTGTCAGCGGTTCGTTGTAGGTGAAGGCAAGGCCGATGCTGCCCGCCGGGCGCAGCTCCAGCGCCCGCCGCACCAGCGCCTCCGGCGAAACCGCGGTCGTCGGGGCCGCGGCGTCCGCCATGGAGATCTCCCAGTTTTGGCAGAAGGGGCAGCGCAGATTGCAGCCGTAGCTGCCTGCGGAGAGAATCCGGCTGCCTGGGAAGAACCGCCGCAGCGGCTTTTTTTCGATGGGGTCCAGAGCCAGAGATGTCAGGCGGCCGTAGGCGGTGCAGACGACCTGCCCGCCCCGGTTTTCCCTGGCGCGGCAAAAACCGCGCTGCCCCTCCTCAAGAGAGCAGCGGCGGGGACAGAGCGTACAGACGGCTTTCAATGGTGCCTCACCACCTCAAACCGCTCCAGCGTCACCGCGGTTTCCGGGGCAATGCCCGCTTTCTGGCGGGCAATGTCGATCTGCTCCTCCACGGTGTCCACGCCGGCCAGGTCCGGCAGCAGCAGGCCGCGGCGCTTTCCCGCCGAGACGATGACGCCGTACCGCTTCACATCCAGCTCTGCGGGAGAGGACACCGGCTCCGGAGCTCCCAGCACGTCCACGCTGTAAACGAGTTCCGGGAGCTCCTCCCGCGTGACCGGCGGAAACCGGGGATCGCGGGTGCCGGCGGAGACTGCGTTTTCCAGAATCTCCTGCGCCAGCGTCGGGGCAGCGGGGGAGATGGTGCCGATGCAGCCCCGCAGGCGGCCGTCTTTCTTTAAGGAGACAAACGCTCCCGCGCGGACCGCTTGCAGCGCAGGCGGAAGGCCCTCCGGCACCCCGGCCCGTTTCCCGGTTTTGACCCAGGTTTCCAGGCTCAGGCGGGCCAGACGCACCCACGGGTCCTCCTGCGCCTCCCGTTGGGCGCGCTCCTGTGCCGCGGCCTCCTCCAGCCGGGGCGCAAAGCGGCGACGCTCGTCTCTGCGTCCCGTCGGGATGAACGAGGCCACGGCATAGCCCACGCCGAAAGGTCCCTCGTGGGAGAGGAGCTCGCAGGAAACCGCCTGGGCATCCAGAGTGCCCGCCATGATCTGAAAAGAGCGCAGACCGCACTCTGCGGCCGCATCCGCCAGCGCCGGCGGAATTCGCAGCAGCTCCCAGAAATCGCCTCGGCTCAGCGCGTCCGCGGTTCGGCGGTCAAATTCCGGGCCTTCGGGGGCAAAGCCGTACGGCCCATCCCGCGTCAGTTTGTGGGAGAGGTCGCCGCTGGCGATTACCACCACCCGGCGGTCCAACTCCTCCGCCGCGCGGCCAATGCACATTCCCAGCCGGTAGTGGCTCAGAGGCGACAGACCCGACAGACCGATCCGCACCAGCTGGAAACCGGCGCAAAATTCATTTAAAAAGCGCAGAGGAATCAGGGTGGCGTGGTCCAGCGCCGGGTCCCGCTCGCCCAGCGTACCGGCGGGAATGCCGGATTCCTCCGCCAGGCGGGAGAGCGCGGAGACAAGGGCGGTGTCGTAAGGCACCTCCATCCGGACGGCGGGCGCGTCGAAACGGGCCATATCGCCCCGGGCGGCGGCACCCGGCGAGATATGGAAGTAATCTCCGTACAAAACGGTGTGAGGCGTCGTGACCACCACCGTTTCCGGCTTCAGCGCCGCGGCCCGGCGCATGGCCTCCCGGTAGGCGTCGATGGTGGACTGGATCAGTTTCTCTTCGCCCCGACCCACCTCCGGCAGAATGAGAGGCGGGTGCGGAACGGCAAAAGCTCCCACAACAGGCATACAGGACACGCTCCTTTCCGGCGGCGCTCAGACCGCCGACGGCTATTTTTTACTGAAACCGCTGGCGTCCGGAACTCCGCCGGCGATTCTGCGGAAAATCAAAACCGCCGCAGGTCCGAAGCCGTGCTTTCCCGCGCGTAAAAATTACGGAGGGTTTCTGCGGTTATTGTACCACAGATCTGAAAAAACTGCGCAGAAATGCGCGGAAAGCAAAAAAAGAGAGCCAATTCCACCGAAGCCGCAGGGCTTCGCAGAATATTGAAAAAACGCCCCGCCGCTCACTCGGCGGGGCCTGCGGCGTGCAGGATAAGGCATGCGGGCGGTGTGCC
>Ga0183101_1000608_pt1 | contig 15792 bp, 15 predicted proteins | sample Biomet3_FD_127790 | JGI IMG/M metagenome (GOLD analysis project Ga0183101, IMG submission 127790) | Microbial communities from bioreactor (seeded with sewage sludge) at LBNL, California, USA - Biofuel metagenome 3 | ecosystem: Engineered > Bioreactor > Anaerobic > Unclassified ... | reverse complement strand
TTTAATAAATTAAGATGGACAGGTTTAGCATTTTGTTTAGGATTCTTTGGGCTTATTACACGTTTAATTTTACGTAGTAACTTTACGTATAAGAATTTAAATATAGAAAATACCATTAGTGCTATTGCAGATGGATTCTTTGGAAATTATATGATTCCATTTGAAGTTTCTGCATTACTTTTATTAATAGCATTAGTAGGAGCTATTATTTTAGCAAAAGGAGTGAAAAATTAGATGGTTGGTTTAGAAGGTTATTTAATACTCGCAGCAGCTTTGTTTTGTATTGGTCTTTATGGAGCAGTTGTTAAAAGAAATGTTATCAGCGTATTAATGTCAGTGGAAATCATGATGAATGCAGTCAATATTAATTTAGTAGCTTTTAATAGATTTTTAGCACCAGAAAAGGTTACAGGACACCTTTTTGCTATATTCGTTATTGTTGTTGCAGCAGCCGAAATTGCTGTAGGTTTAGCTATTATCTTAAATATTTATCGAAGTCTACCTACATCTAATGTAGAAGATTTCAATATTTTAAAATGGTAGGTGTTATGATGAGATTTATAGATTTGGCTTGGATGATTCCCATATTTCCTGCAATTGCATTTTTAATTATTGGATTTGTTACGAAGAAATCTAAAGGGATTAGTTCAGCAATTGCAATAGTTGGAGTGTTTATTTCTTTTATATTTTCTTTAGGAGTTTTTTATGAGGTTATTACTTCAAAAGTTAGTATTAATCAACCTGTTGAATATGCTGTTTCGTGGTTATCAGTTCCCCTTAAGATTGAAGTAGGAGTATTAATTGATCCACTTACAGCAATTATGCTTATAATTGTGACTTTTATAGGTTTATTGGTTGAAATATATTCTTTGGGATACATGAAAGGTGAAGAAGGTTTTTCTAGATTTTTTGCGAATTTATCATTATTTAGCAGTTCAATGCTCGGACTCGTAATTTCTAATAACTATTTTCAAATGTTCTTTTTCTGGGAACTCGTAGGGTTATGTTCTTATCTTCTAATTGGTTTTTACTATGAAAGGCCTTCAGCTGTAAAAGCTAATAAGAAAGCATTTGTAGCTAACAGAGTTGGAGATTTTGGATTTTTAGTAGGAATGCTTTGCCTTTTCATGGCTTTTGGAACTTTTAACTTTAGAGAACTAGCTGCAAGTATTCCAGCATATAAAGATGTTGTTTATTTAACTATAATAGCATTATTAATTTTTGCAGGACCAGTAGCAAAGTCAGCTCAATTTCCACTTCATGTTTGGCTTCCAGATGCCATGGAAGGACCAACACCAGTAAGTGCATTGATTCATGCAGCTACTATGGTTGCAGCTGGAGTATATCTTTTAGCGCGTGGTTATATATTATTTTCTTCTTTACATGAAGTAAGTTTAGTAATTGCGTACATTGGTGGAATAACTGCATTCATGGCAGGTACAATTGCAATAGTTCAAAGAGATTTAAAAAGAATATTGGCTTTTTCAACTATGAGTCAATTAGGATATATGGTTATGGCAATGGGAGTAGGCGGATTTACTTCTGGAATGTTTCATCTTACAAGCCATGCATTTTTTAAGGCATTATTATTTTTAGGTGCAGGTAGCATTATTCATTCTATTGGTGTACAGGACATTTTTAAAATGGGCGGCTTAATTAAAAAAATGAAACTTGTAAGTATAACTTTTATAATTGCATCTTTATCACTAGCTGGAATTCCACCTCTATCAGGCTTTTTCAGTAAGGATGAAATTTTAACTGTAACTTATGAGCATGGATATATATTTTTATATTACTTAGGTTTAATTACAGCGTTTTTAACAGCATTTTATATGGCTCGTTTAGTTTTAATAGTCTTCTTTGGAGAGGAAAGAGAAAAACATTATGTCCATAAAATTCCTTGGTGCATGACTGTGCCATTAATCATATTATCAGTTTTCTCAGTATTTTATGGTTTTATAAATGAAACTTTTGCTTCATTTATATATTTTCAAACCTCTCAAATTCCAGAAGCAAATTTAATGGTTATGAGTGAATCAGTAGCAGCAGCTTTTGGTGGAATACTACTAGGATGGCTTATTTATGGTAAGAAAGTAATATCAGGTGAAGCTCTTAGTGTGAAGTTTAAACCAATACATCAATTTCTTTTTAATCAATATTATATAAATGAACTTTATCAATGGATATATGAAAAAGTAGTTTTAAATATTTCTTATCTTTTTAATTGGTGTGACCGCAAGATTGTAGATGGAATTTTTGACAATACTACTTCTTTGATATGGAGAATGGGAGCTAAATTTAGACTTATTCATTCAGGAAGGGTGCAAAATTATGCTCTAGTCTTTTTCATAGCAATTGCTTTAATAATTTTATGGCTCACAGCACCGATTTTAGGAGGGATGTAGATGCAATTTCCGATATTAACATCAATATTATTAGCACCCATTTTGGGTATAATCATAATACTTTTCTTGCCAGGAACTAAGAAAAAGGAAATAAAAGTTACTGCAGCAATTGTTACGTTTATTTCATTGTTGCTTTCGATTATAGCTTTTGTTACTTACAATAAGGAAATGGGAGGGCTTCAATTTCAAGAAACTTATTCTTGGGTACCTGCCTTCGGAATTAATTATTCTGTGGGTGCGGATGGTTTAAGCATACCTTTAATATTGCTTACTGCTATCGTTATTTTTGCAGGTGTTTTTTCATCATGGAAAATGGAAAAAAGAATAAAGGAATTTTTCATTTTCCTGCTTTTACTAGTTGCAGGTGTTTTTGGAGTATTTATTTCAAGAGATTTATTTTTATTCTACGTATTTTTTGAAATAGCTGTTATTCCAATGTATATATTAATTGGAGTTTGGGGAAGTACAAGAAAAGATTATGCTGCAATGAAACTTACTTTATATTTATTAGTAGGAAGTGCATTTATTCTAATTGGAATTATTGCGACCTTTGTATATGCTAATAATTTAGGAATAAGAAGTTTTGATATACAAACTCTTAGTACTATTGAGTATAGCGCCAGCTTTCAAAAATTTACTTTTTTCCTAATGTTAATAGGTTTTGGGATATTAGTCCCTATGTGGCCTTTTCATACATGGTCTCCAGATGGACACGTGGCTGCACCAACAGCTGTAAGTATGCTTCATGCAGGGGTTTTAATGAAACTAGGTGGTTATGGAATTATCCGCGCGGGGGTGTTTTTATTTCCAGAAGGTGCAAAATACTGGGTTCCTTTAATTGCAGTGCTATCAATAGCTAATGTAGTATATGGTGCTATGGTTGCTATGGCTCAAAAGGATTTGAAATTTGTAATTGGTTATTCTAGTGTAAGCCATATGGGGTACGTACTACTCGGAATTGCTTCATTAAACTTTGAAGGAATAGATGGAGCAGTAGCTCAGATGTTTGCCCATGGTATTATGACAGCATTGTTCTTTACGCTAATAGGAAATATTTATCATCAGGCTCATACAAGAGAAATAGATAAGTTTGGTGGTTTAATACATCAAATGCCAAGAGTGGCAATTGGTTTTATAATTGCTGGTTTTGCATCTTTGGGACTTCCAGGGCTAAACAATTTTGTTGCTGAATTTCTAATATTTTTAGGATCTCATGATGAACCAAGAACATTATTTTCAGTAATACCTTTTAAAGCAATCTCAATAATGGCTATTCTAGGAATTGTTATTACTGCGGCTTATATATTAAAGGTAATTCAAAGCACTTTTCTTGGTCCAAGAAAAGAAGAATGGAATCATTTAGAGGATGCAAAAGGAGTGGAAATGATACCTATAGTGATGCTCGCAGGTGTATTAATATTTTTTGGTTTATTCCCTTCACCACTAATTGACCTTATTCATAGTGGAGCAATGTCACTTATGGGTAAGATATCAGACATAGGAATGATAATGGGAGGATTTTAATTATGAGTTATATAGTTGAACTTTTAACTGCAGCTTTATGTCTTGTACTTTTGATAGCAAGTTTATCACTGCAAAGGTATAAAGAAAAGCTTAGTTTATTTACAGGAATATGTCTATTTATAATTTTAATAGTATCATTATTTAGTGAGGCACTATTGAATGGGAGTCAGTCACAATCTCTTTTTGGTGGAGCTTATATTAATGATCCTTTTAGTACTTTTTTTAAACAGCTTTTCTTGATAGCTGCAGTATTAACAGTGTTAATTTCTAGAGATCATCTAGTTTCAAAACAAGGAGAGTTCTATGCATTAATTGTGTCTGCGCTACTTGGAATGATGATTATGGTATCATCGGGAGAACTCATTGCAATATATATAGGGCTAGAATTAATGACTATATCATTTTGCGTTTTAATTGCTTATAAAGGTGATGATAAATCAAAAGAAGCAAGTTTAAAATACCTTATTTTAAGTGCAATGTCTTCAGCAATTTTCTTGTATGGATTAAGTTTAATATATGGGATTACTCAAACAACGGCTATTAAAGAAATTGCAGAAGCACTGGTGACAGGACAGATAGCACCATTAGAAATACTAGGCGTGATATTTTTAATTGCAGGTTTTGCTTTTAAAATAGCCATTGTTCCTTTTCATATGTGGGCTCCAGACATTTATGAAGGAGCACCTACTTCGATTACAGTATTTTTAGCGGTAGCATCTAAAACAGCAGGTTTAGCAGTTTTATTAAGATTATTTATGACTGGAATGTCATCTGTGTCTAACTACTGGATTGATTTAATAATAGTATTATCTGTTATAACTTTAGTGCTTGGAAATTTAGTTGCTATTCCCCAAACTAATATTAAAAGGCTGCTTGCTTACTCAAGCATTTCACAAGCAGGTTATTTTTTACTAGGGATTATTGCGAATTCAAGTCTTGGCATCGCATCAATTTTGCTTTATAGTTTGTTTTATCTGTTTGCAAACATGGGAGCATTTGGAGTTGTAATTGCAGTTTCAAAGGCAACAGGAAGTGATCAAATTAAAGATTATGCTTATTTAGCTAAAAGATCACCATTTTTAGCTGCTGTTATGCTTATTTCCTTACTTTCGTTAGCAGGAATTCCACCTTTAGCAGGATTTATAGGCAAGTTCTATTTATTCTTATCTATAATAGAAAAGGGACAGATATGGTTAGCATTTTTAAGTATTGGTATGAGCGTTATATCAGTATATTACTATCTTAAAGTTGTTAAGGTTATGTATTTTGGAGAAAGTCCTACTAAACTTGAATCAATTCCGGTATCCATAAGTACAAAATTAGCATTAACTATATCTATGACAGTACTTGTTATTCTTGGAATTTATCCTAGCCAAGTAGTAAATGTAGTTTTGTCGGTATCTAAAGCATTTTTATCCTAATATAAGAATTACTAAAAATTCTATTTTGTAATAATCATTATCTTCATAATTTCTACATAATTTTAATGTACAATAAGAATCATTTTCAAATGATAGATAGTAGGAAGGATGAGGAAAATGGTTGCTACAATATTAATAATTGCAGTTGTTGCTTTTATAGTTTTTAGAGTATTCAAAGGCGGTGGAGGATGCTGCCATTAAGGATGTACTTCAAAATGATTTTTTAATCATTTTGAAGTACTTTCTTTTATTAAGTGTAACAGAATTTGAAATTTAAAATAATAAAAGAACTTATTGGAGGAATAATTTTTAGTTAAATTATTAAATATATGATAAAGTAATATTAAAATTAACTATATGGGGGGAATATTATGAACAACATTTTAATAATTGAAGATGAAAAAAGCGTATCAGACGTTGTAAAAGCATATTTGGAAAGAGAAGGATATGGGGTGTATTCCACTGAAAATGGATTAGATGGAATTGAAGTTTTTAGAAAAGAAAGGATTGATCTTGTAATTTTAGATTTAATGCTTCCAGATATTGATGGTGAGGAAGTTTGTAAGATATTAAGAAAAATATCAGATGTATATATTTTTATGCTAACTGCTAAAAGTACATTAAGCGATAAAATTGAAGGCTTAAATATTGGAGCAGATGAATACCTAACAAAACCATTAAGTCCAAGAGAACTTACTGCGCGTGTAAATGCATTGTTCAGAAGAGTAAGAACAAGAAAAGAAAATGTACTCTCTTTTAATAATAACAAATTAATAATTGATTTTGATAAGAGATTAGTTAAATTGAGTGGAGAGGAAGTAAGTTTAACTCCAAATGAATTTGATATATTATATATTTTAGCTTCAAATCAAGGAAAAGTATTTACACGGGAAGCAATAATAGAGAGAGCTTTTGGAATCGAATTTGATGGTTCAGATAGAAGTATAGATGTTCATATCAAAAATTTACGTAAAAAAATTGAAGAAGATACCAAGTCTCCTCGATATATAGTTACTGTTACAAAAATTGGTTATAAATTTGGTGATGAAGTATGAAGCAAAGTATTAGGGGGAGATTGAGTTTTATTATAATATTTTGCGCAGTAGCTACCGTATTATTATCAGCTTTATTAGTAAATATAACTATAACGAATACATTCAATAAGTATATGGAAAATATACAAACTCAAAGAAATACAAGGTTAGTAGAATATTTTCAACAAGTTTATAAAAGTGATGGTGGATGGAATATTACTTCGGGTGAAGAAATGATGCATGAAGCGTATATGAGTAATTACTGTTTAAGTCTTTTGGATGATAATAAAAAAGTTGTATGGGAAATGAACCATGAAGATATACAAAATAAAAATCATATGACAGTAAATGGCAAGGAAGAAACAGGAGTGTATACTTCCAATACTTTTGATATAAATGTAAATGGAAAAACAGTAGGGTATATTATTGTCGGACAGTATTCGCCTGTTCTGCTTTCACAGGAAGATATAAGCTTCAAGGGACAAATTAATAAGAGTATTGTATTTAGTGGAGTATTAACACTAATAGTAGTAGCATTGATAAGTCTTATTATATCAAAGCAATTTTCTGAACCAATAAAGGAAGTTTCAAAAACTTCTGTAAGTTTATCAAAAGGAAATTATAATTCTAGATCAAATATAAAAAGTAATATTGAAGAAATTCGGAATTTAACTGAGAGCATAAATGATTTAGGTGAGAAATTAAATAGTCAGGATGTATTAAGAAAGCGTCTTATTTCAGATATATCCCATGAAATTAGAACTCCATTAAATGTGTTACAAAATAATTTAGAGGCAATGATAGATGGAATTATACCTGTAACTACTGATAAACTTAATAGCTTAAATGATGAAGTAATAAGATTTGGCAAGCTTTTAAATAATTTGAATTCATTAAAACAAATAGAGTCAGATGAAATAGTGCTTAAATTAGGAAGGGTTAATATAGGGGAGCTTATTTCAAATGTAATTAGTGATTTTAATATTGCTGCTGATGAAAAAAATATAAAGTTAATTATTAATAAAGAAGAAGGTAAAAATTTTATTGTAGTAGGTGATTACGATAAATTGAAACAAGTATTTATAAATCTTATATCTAATGCAATTAAATTTAACAATATAAATGGAACTGTATGGGTCAATATTAGTAGCGATATAAACTCAGTTATCATTAAAATTAAGGATAATGGAATTGGAATTAAAAAAGAAGATTTACCTTATGTTTTTGAAAGAATGTATCGTGGAGATAAAAGTAGACATAAAATTGAGGGGAGCGGAATAGGTCTTACACTTGTAAAGAAGATATTAACTTTGCATTCTGGAACAATAGATGTAGAAAGTAAGGAAGATAAGGAAACTGTATTTACAGTATGCATAAACAAAAGTAATTAATACATAAATTTTTATCACAAACTACATAAAAAAGAAGGTATCTATAACCACTTTAGAAAGTGATTTTAAGATACCCTTTTTGTGTTTTTAGAGAATTATTAAATTTACATTTATTTCCTTAAAATATAGATGATTTATTATGTTTTAACAATAGCATATAACTACCAATATAATTTGACAGAAATTTCATATATCATCCTTATAGAATCTTCATAACTTTTTATTATACTTTACTATATAATAAGTGACTTTTTTCTGAAATAAAATATTTATAATTATAGAGGTGACAAGCATGAATATTATAAGAAAAGTTAATAAAGCAATATATAAATGTTTAAACAACAGAAAATATGTAAGATTATTTGCTATAGGTGCAGTTATTCTATTATTTAGTACTATTGTATCAAGTTTTGATATGAGTGAAAAATTAAAACATAACTTATCAGTAAATAAAGCTAATTTATCTCGCTTAAATATAGCTAATGCGTCTATTGAAAATGGGGTTCAGGTAGTAAGAATAACAGTAGATAATAATGGTTATACCCCTGATGTTATTTATGTTCAAAAAGATATTCCAGTTAAGTTGATATTTGAAGGAAATCAACTTAATTCGTGTAATAATGGAATAGTATTACCATCTTTCAATATAGATAAAGATTTCAAATCAGGAGAAAATATAATAGAATTTATCCCCAAAGATGAAGACATAGAGTTTAGTTGCTGGATGGGAATGATAAAAGGAATAATTAAAGTTACAGATAGCATTGAGTCCATAAATGAGCCCGAAAAAATCTAATAGAAATTTAGATTTTATTGTGAAAGTTATGTAATATAATATAAGCACTAATTATATTATATTTATCATTATAATTAGATTTTAATTAATGTTTAAAATTTATTTTTATCTACACAATATCTTCATAACATTTATTTATAATGTATTTACAGGGAGGCGATAGTAATGAAAAGCTATAGTTTAAGTTTCAAACAAGAAAATATGCTTTGTCATAGATGTCTAATGAATGTTGTAAAAACATTAAGCTCTCTTCAAGGTTTATTAGGAGTTGATGTTAGTTTAGAATCAAAGAAAATTAAAGTAATCTATAGAGATAAAGAGATATCAAGAGATGATATTAAAGAAATAGTAAATAGATCAATTTTAAGTGGTAAAGTAATTAAGCTTTAACATTAATTCTAATGAGAATATGAGGGGGAATTTATTATGAATTGTCATGGAAATAATAAAAATGGAGAAAATAAAAAACACAATCCAATAAAGCATATGTTAATGATGGTGCTTTGTTGTGGATTACCTTTTGTGATTATAGCAGTACTTCCTTTTTTAAATATTGGAACAGGATTTAAAACGGCAATAGGTGGGATAGCACCTTTCATATGTCCAATAATGATGGTACTTATGATGGGAATGATGTTTAAAGGCAAGCATGGAAGCTGTTGTAGTGAGAAGAAAGAAGTTAATGAAAATCAAAACAAAATAGAGCAATAGGCTAATAAAAAAAGAGGTTAACTAGTATCGTATGTTACTATTAACTTCTTTTTAGTTAGACGAAGAAATAAAAAAATGAACAGTTATTAGATTGGTTTTGGGTATAATAAAATGTAATTTACAAATAATAGATTAGGTATTTAAAATATCTAAATATTATTTGTAATTCAAATTTAACATAATATAAAATATATTTAATAAAAGGGAGTGAATGAAAATGAGAACAATAACATGGGCATTGGTTGTTGCAGCTGCTATAAGATTAGGAATAATAGGTTTTTTGGGAGATGATTTCATAGGGCTTGCCTTTGGTTCTGCACCTGTAACAATGTCTTGGCTCGATCGGATAGTTTGTGGCATTGTTGGTATAGCAGGGATATATGCAATTTATTTATTATTCAAAGGAACGAATAGTGAAGTAGCCTAGAAGGATAAGAAAAGTAACACAATCATTTTAAATATGTTTAAGCAAAAGTACCATGGATATGTAAAAGGCTCAAGTGCTGTAAAAGCTAAAATTTGAGTCTTATTTTATTTGAATTGATTATAAGAATGTTGTAAAATAGCAGATAGTAATCAAGATAGTACGTGATAAATAAATGGCATTTAGAAATTAAGATTTTAAGTTAGAATATTAATAAAGGAGAAATCCATGTTCAATATAAATGATGTAGTGGAGATCTTGAGAAATAATAGCTCTATTGCGATACCTATAAGTCTAATAATAAGTATAGGCATTTCCCTTGTTGGTATATTACCGTCAGTATTTATAACAGGAGCGAACATAGTTTTCTTCGGGCCTATTAATGGCTTTTTCATATCTCTGTTAGGTGAAGCAATAGGAGCATATATTACTTTTATTATCTATAGATTAGGTTTTAAAAGGAAGATTGAAAAATTCACAGATAGAAATAGGTTAATTTCTAGAATAGTTAAAAGTGATGGAAGAGAGGCGGGGCTACTAATATTTCAAGGAAGAATCATTCCATTTATACCATCAGGAATTATAACACTTGCAGCATCAATAAGTAGTGTTGATAGTACAATATTCACTGTTGCAACATTGATTGGAAAGGTTCCATCTATAGCGTTAGAGGCACTTGTTAGCTATGACATAATTAATATTTACGATAATTGGATAAGGCTAGTCATAACATTTATTAGTCTAATAGTTATTAAATTTACAATTGCAAAGAAAAAAGATTATTAAGTAAAAATGAATTAGAATAATCTCAGATTAGAGAGTTCTAATTCATTTTTTTATTAAAGCCGGTTATTTATCTAGAGTTTTGATATAGGCTTTCATTTGGTTGATATTCATGTCACCAACATGCTTAGAAAGTATATTTCCGTCTTTATCAATAAAGTATGAAGTAGGAATTGAAGTTATGTTATATTTTGTAGCTACACTTTGATCAGGGTGTATAAGTACCTTAAAGTTATATTTGTTACTATCAATAAATGATTTAACACATTTAATGGCTCACCGATTTCTACAGAAACTATAACTAAGTCACTATCCTTTGTTTCTTGATATAATTTTTCTATCTCGGTCATTTCAGCTTTACAGTGGGGGACACCAAGTTGCCAAAAAGTTAAGAAACACTTTCTTGCCTTTTAAATGGTTAATCCCCAATATATATAAGTCAATAATTATCATAAGTAAAATTATTATATAAAAAAGATATGAAGATTATATGTATTTTTGATAACTTATTATTAAAATAAAAAAAGTGGAATTTACATGGTGTGAAATTTATTATATTAAACAGCGTAAAATTAGGAGATTAGAAATTGAATATATTATTATAAATTGGAATATTCTTCATAAGTTCTTCATAATAGAATGGTATTATTTGAGTTGTTAAAAGTTAATATTTTAAGAATGATTTAGAAAACAAAATAATATGTGTATTCAATTAGGAAATAACATATAAACTGAGGAGGAACAATATGAAAATATTTAATAATTTAAAACTTGCACAAAAACTTATATTTTGCTTCATATTAATTTCATTTCTTATAGGGATCATTGGATTTAGAGGGATATCAGAAATAAAAAAAATAAATGCAAATTCAACCTCTATGTATGAAGATAATTTGAAACATTTAAAAACAGTTGAGGAGTTAAAAGCAAACTTTCTACAGATACACTCAGATTTATTAGCGCTTTTAACAACAAAAGATGCAACTAAAAAACAGGATATTGAAAGTGAAATAGAAAAATTAACAAATGAAGATATGATGATTTCTGAAGAATTTAAAAATGCAGGTGAAGAAGAAAAATTATTAACAAATTTTATAAAGCTTCACGAAGAATATATGATTTCACGTAAAGATTTTATGGATTTAATAAATGCCAATAGATATGATGAAGCACAAACGGCTTTTCAAAATGTAACTGAGGCTAGGGATAAAACTTTTGATAGTATTAATAAAATAATAGATTCAAATATAAAAGAAGCTGAAAATGCAAATAATGCTAATAATTTAATATTTAAAAATTCATTCAATTTAATGATTGGTATAGTTATCTTCGGTTTCATATTTGCAATTTTACTTGGAGTTTTGATTTCAACATTAATATCAAAACAAATAAATAAGGTTTTAGTATTTGCAGATGCCCTAGGTAGAGGTGATTTAACTCAGAGAATAGATTTCTATTCAAAAGATGAAATAGGAAAAATATCAAATGCTTTAAATAAAGCTGCTGAAAACACTAGAAGTCTTATATCAACAATAATTTCAAATTCTAGCAGTATAAAAGAATCAAGTGAAGAAATCTATAGCACTATAGAAGGAATCTCTACAAAAATGAACAGTATTAATGAAGCTACAAAGGAAATAACAAATGGTACAGAAGAATTAAGTGCAACATCACAAGAAGTAAATGCATCAATTGAAGAAATAACTTCAAATTCTATTGAGTTATCAAATAAGGCAAAGGATTGCGATCAAGCTTCTAATGATATTCAGATACGTGCCTCAGAAATAAAAGATAAGGGATTAAAATCAATAAATATTTCTAAGAAAATATATAAAGAAAAGCAAGAAAATATATTAAAAGCAATAGAGGAAGGAAAAGTTGTTGAAAAAATTAAAGTAATGGCTGATTCTATAGCAAATATAGCATCGCAAACAAATCTTTTAGCATTAAATGCGGCCATTGAATCGGCAAGAGCTGGTGAAATGGGGAAAGGTTTTGCTGTAGTAGCAGATGAGATACGCAAGCTTGCAGAACAGTCAGCAGAGAATGTTTCAAACATACAAGAAGTTATTACTCAGGTAAACAATGCCTTCAATAATCTTTCACATAACACTCAAGAGATATTGGCGCATATTGATAATAATGTAAATCCAGATTATGAGCTTTTTTTAGAAACTGCTTTTAAATATGAAAAGGATGCAGTCTTTATTAAATCTATGTCAAAAGAAATTGCAAATGGTACAAATCAAATACTTAGTTCTATAGAGCAAACTAGTGCTGCAATAGAAACAGTTTCGTCTACTGCTCAGCAATCGGCAGAAAGTTCAGAAGGGATATTAAATAGTGTAGATGAAACAACTGCCGCAACTCAAGAAGTTGCGAATTCTGCACAAAGGCAAGCTGAATTATCTGAAGAACTTAATTTCTTGGTACAAAAATTTAAAATATAGATAATATGTTGTATAAAAATATAAAGGGAATGGTACTATCGCAGTAGGAAAAGGACCTACCCAAGTTTACATTGAATCAGATGATAAATATTCATTCCTAGCAAATCAAGGAACTGAAGATGCACCATCTAATACTGTTTCAAAGATAGATATGTCAACTAAGAAAGTAGTTGCAACAATAGAAACTGGAAAAGGAGCTCATGGAGTAGTAGTTAGCTCTGATAATAAATATGTTTATGTTACTAATATGTATGATGGAACTGTAAGTGTTATTGACAATAGCACAGATAAGGTTATTAAAACTATAAAAGTAGAAGGAGAACCAAATGGAATAAGCTACAGGTAATTAATATTCTAATGAGAATAAATTTAATTTGAGTTAATTAAATTTAGTAATTTATGCAATCATAATTCATAGTTCTTAATATATAAAAAAGTGTATTGAATTCTAAAATAATTAGTTTTCAATACACTTTTTAGTATCTTTTATGATTTATACTTTTAAAAATTTAATTAAGGACCAGGAGCTTCCTGCACTTCCAATTAAGAGCCCAACTAATATAAACTGCCATTGAAGGGTTTGCGTAATATAAGATGGTGATAATAAGTTTATTAAAAGTAAATTTTCATTTATCTTTATAAAAACTAGTTTATAGAGATAGTATATTAAGATATTGGAACATACTGCTCCAAACAAACCAATAAGTGCACCTTCAATAATAAGGGGCCATCTTATAAACCAATCAGTTGCTCCAACAAATTTCATTATTCCAATTTCTCTACGTCTTGAGTAAATAGCTAATTTTATAGTATTACTAATAAGGAATATAGAAACTGATACCATTAATATGAATAAAGCAATTCCAATCCATTTCACGTTTTGGGATATTGAAATTATTTTATTTGTAAATTCCTGATCATTGCCAATGGATTCTATACCAGGCATATTTTCGATTGCGCTTATCACTTGATGTGATACTTCAGGATTTTCCAGATCTATTATAAATGAATTAGGTAAAGGGTTATTGGAAGAATCATAATTATTTAATAAAGAACTATTATCTTCAGAAACTTGTTTATTAAATTTTTCTAAAGCCTCTGATTTATCTTCAAATTTAACACTTTTGATACCAGAAATATTATTTAACTTTTGCGCTAAGTTTTCTTGATCTTTATTAGTAATGCTATTATTTAAAAATACTTGTATTTGAACCTGCGATTCAACATTGCTCATTCCTATATTTATATTTTGCATTAATAGTATTGAAACTCCCATTATAAATAAAGTTGCAGTCACTGTAATAACTGATGCTATACTAATGGTTCTATTTCTATTTAAACTCTTTAATGCATCAATAATATAATATTTGAAAGTATTAATATTCATTATCGTAAGTCCCCCTAATTTCATCTCTTATTATAGTTCCATTCTCAATAGCAATAACTCGCTTTCTCATTGAATCAACGATATCTCTTGCATGAGTAGCCATAAGTATTGTAGTACCGTTTTTATTAACATTGTCGAGCGTGTCCATAATTCCCATTGCAGTTTCAGGATCGAGATTTCCTGTTGGTTCATCGGCAATTAAAATATTAGGATCATTCACTATAGCTCGAGCAATTGAAACTCTTTGCTGTTCACCGCCTGACAATTGGCTTGGAAACGACCTAAATTTATCAGATAATCCAACTACTGACAAAGCCATAGGTACCTTCTTTTTTATACCTTTATTACTGACACCAATAACCCTTAATGCAAAAGCTACATTTTCATAGACATTAAGAGTTGGAATTAGTTTAAAATCTTGAAATATTACACCTATATTTCTTCTGTAAAACGGTATTTGATTCTTATTTAGATTGGTTACATCAGTATCATTTAATATTAACTTACCATGTGTAGGCTCAATTTCTTTAAAAAGCATTTTTATTATTGTTGATTTACCAGCACCGCTTGAGCCTACTAAAAAAGCAAAATCACCTTTTTCTATAGTTAAGTTAACATTTTTAAGAGCTAAGGTGTTATTGTCATATACTTTAGTAACGTCTACAAATTTAATCATTAGTAATCCTCCAATTAGATGTTAGTTAAATATACTTGTATGTTTTTGTAATATTATAACTTATTATTATGAAGAAAGTATGTGTTTCCTTATGGTAATGTATTCCTTTATATGAATCTACATAATTTCTACACAATTTTAGTGTATTATAGAGTTGTATTTACAAAAGAGAGACAAGTATTACTCTATAAATAAAAGAGAATATACTCTATAAATAAGGGAGCGATATAAGTGAAAAAAACAATTAAAACGGTTATGCTTGCAACAGCATTAGTGATGATTACTCAAGTTTCAGCATTTGCTGCACCAACATCTAACCAAGCACAAACTCAATTGGAGCAAAATAAAAAGTCTTTAAAGGAATTACAAGATAAACGACACAAGCTTGAAGCAAGCATTGAAGAGTTGGATAATCAAATCGAAGATTATATGATGAAGATTGAAGCAAATAAGAAGAACATAATTGGAACGGAAAACGATATCAAAACAACAAAAAAGCAAATTACTCAGGTTGAAAAAGAAGTAGAAGCTAAGCAAGATGTATTAGATCAAAGAGTAAGAGCTATGTACATAAATGGGCAGTCTAACTATCTTAAAATCTTACTAGAATCTGAAAGTTTCAGTGATTTAATAACAAGAGCTGAAGCAATTAGAAAAATAATTGGACTTGATAAACAAGTAATAAGTGATTTAAATGATAAGAAGTCAGAAGTAGAAAGTAAAAAAACATCTCTTGAAGTTAAGTATAATGATTTGCTTGCATTAAAAAGCGAAAATGAAGACAAGCTTA
>Ga0183101_1000492_pt2 | contig 15817 bp, 14 predicted proteins | sample Biomet3_FD_127790 | JGI IMG/M metagenome (GOLD analysis project Ga0183101, IMG submission 127790) | Microbial communities from bioreactor (seeded with sewage sludge) at LBNL, California, USA - Biofuel metagenome 3 | ecosystem: Engineered > Bioreactor > Anaerobic > Unclassified ... | reverse complement strand
CAATGGCCGCAAATGCGCGCGGGGCGCACCCCGCCGCTCTTTCCTTTGCAGGCAACCCCTAACCGAGTGAGGAACATATGGCGAATTCCATGGGTCTGGTTGTGTCTCTGGCCGAGATGGAACAGTTCTACCGTGGCGACAAGGCCGGGCAGATCATCGAACTGATGAACAAAACCAACGACATCATGGACGATGTGCTCTGGATGGAGGCCAACCAGAGCGACGGGCACCTCACCCGCATCCGCACGGGCCTGCCCGAAGTTTACTGGCGCAGGCTTTATCAGGGCACGCCGCCCTCCAAATCGCAGTGGAGCCAGGTCAAGGAAGGCTGCGGCATTCTTGAGGCCATCATGGAGCTGGACGTGGAGGAACTGCGCCTTTACGGCAGCCGCGACAAGGCCTTCCGCATGAGCGAGGGCGTTTCGTTTGCCGAGGCCATGCGGCAGAAAGTGGCCGCCACGCTTTTTTATGGCAACAGCAACCTGAACCCCGACGAATTCAACGGCCTTGCCATGCGCTATCCCGCGCAGGACGCCAAAAACGTGCTGGACGCCGGCGGGCGCGACGCTGCGGGCTGCACCTCGCTGTGGCTTGTTTCATGGGGCGCGCAGTCGGTACACGGCATCTATCCCAAGGAGAGCAACGGCGGTCTTTCGCACGAAGACCTCAAAACCTACATGGCTCAGGATCCGGACGGCCGCAAATATCAGGTGGTGGGCGACAAATACAACTGGCGTTGCGGCCTGGCCGTGCGCGACTGGCGCGGTGTGGTTCGCGTGGCCAACCTGCCGGTGGCTGCCCTGGGCAAGCGCAAGGGGCAGAGCGGCTTTGTGGACCTGCAAAAGCTGACCATCGAAGCCAAAAACCGCATGCCCCAGCACCTGCGCCAAAAGGCCGTGTGGTATGCCAATGCCGATGTGCTCACCGCCCTTGAACTGCAGAATTCCGACGCGGGCAACGTGCAGTTGCAGTATGGCGAATTTTTCGATTCCAAGGCTGTTCCCGTGCTCCACGGGAGGCCCGTGCGCCAGTGCGACGCCGTGCTTTCCACCGAAGACGCCCTGTAAGCCTCCGGCGCGGGGAACAGGCCTGAAACATGGCCTGCTCTCCGCAGCAAAGCAGCCTTGCGTTTTCCCCATTCACCCGGTTTTCCAGCATTGGGCAACAATCCGCTTACGCAAAGGAGTATCCATGGCCATTATCGACCGCAACGCCATTTTTTTTGAAGGCGCTCTCACCGCCAACGCCACCGGGCAGCCCGTGGCGCTCACCAGTTTGAAACTTCCCGGCCGCATGGAGCCCATGCCGTTGCGCCTTTCCATCACCGAAGCCTTTACGCCCGATGAAGCCCAAAGCCTGACCATGGCCATGGAAGAGGCCGACAGCGCCGACGGCCCCTGGGCTGTGGTGCCCGGCTCGTCCATCAGCGTGGAAAATACCGCCGAAACCCCCGGCCTGGCTCTGGGCGCGCGCCCCTATCTGCGTTTTTTGCCGCAGGGCACGCGCAAAAACTGGCTGCGCATGACCTTTGCGCTCACGCCCGTTGAAGGCAAAAGCGTGAGCCATGGCCGCCTCTTCGCCGCGCTTGTCAGGGGAGAAGACCTGCCCTACGAACCCGCCATCATGGCCGGATAACCCAGCCGGGTCCATTCTGCCTGGCTTTCCCCTGCCCCTTTTTCCTGTGCGGTCAGCGCGGGGAAAAGGGGCCGTTTCCTCCCTTAGCACAGGAACCGCCATGACCATCAGTCAAATAAGCATATGGAACCGGGCGCTAGGTTTTCTAGGCGCGCGCAGCGTGGCCTCGGAGCAGGAAAACACCCCGGAGGCGCTGCAATGCCGCCTTTACTGGGATTCTGCCCGGCGGCAGGTGTTGCGCGATTTTCCCTGGAGCTTCGCCCAGCGGCGGGCATGGCTGCCGCAAGTAACCCTGCCGGAAGGATATGAACCGGAATTCCGGTTTGCCTACGCCCTGCCGGACGACTGCCTTAAAATCCACGAGGTGCGCCACGAGGGCATCAGCGCTCGGCCCTTCTGCCTTGCGCGCAATGCCGGGGGCGACGGGTCGCTGCTGCTTACCGACGCGGCGCGCGCCCTGGCGCTGTATACGGAAGACGTGCGCAACAGCCGCCTTTTTGACGATCTCTTCGCCCACATGCTGGCCCGCAAGCTGGCCGCGCTCATCGCCACGCCCCTGCTCAAGGGCAGCGGGCAAAAGGTCGGCGAGCTGGAGCAGCTTTATGCCGCCAGCATTCCCCCCGCCCAGCGCGCCGCCGCCTCTGAGCGCAACGACCGCCTGGCTGAAGACCCCTGGATAGCTTCGCGCTGAAGCGAAGGCAAAAAAATGCAAGGAGCCTGGTATGAGCCTGCCCTACAGCCCCAGCCGCGCCGTCTATCAAGGCAACGGCGCGGCCACGTCATTTCCCTTCGCCTTCAAAATCTGGAGCGCCGACCAGCTTGCCGTCAGCATCACCTCGCCGGAAGGCGTCAGTTCTCAAGCCCAGGGGTGGACGGCCAGCCTGAGCGAATGCGGCGGCTCCGTAACCTATCTGCACGAAGGCAAGCCACTGCCCACGGGCTGGCGGCTCGCCATCATGCGCGCCATGCCCTTTTCCCAGACCATCGATCTGGTTTCCGCTTCGCGCTTTGACCCGCAGGTCATTGAGGATGGTCTGGACCAGGCGGCGGCGGAACGGCAGGAACTGAACGAAAAAATCGCCCGCGCCGTCATTTTGCCCGCCACCAGCGACCAATCGCCGGAAGAGATTGTGGCGACCGTCTATGCCAGCCGTGACGCGGCGGCCACCAGCGCCAACACGGCGGAGGCCGCAGCCACGGCGGCGGCGAGCAGCGCGGCGACGGCGGAACAAAGCGTGCAAACCGCAACAGCAGCGGCCGTGAACACGGCAACCACGCAGGCCGCCAATGCAACAGCCAGCGCAACAGCGGCGCAGGCCAGCGCTGATGCCGCTGCGGCGGCCTCCGGGGGCATGGCCCCGCGCATGGATGCCGTGGAGGCCAAAAACACGGAGCAGGACGCGCGGCTGGATACGGCGGAGGCGGGAGTTGCCGCCATTACCACAACGCTGATCGGCAGCGTCATCAGCATGCTGGCTGCGGAGGACTACGTGCCCAACGGCTGCGTGCCCGCCGACGGCGCGGAATACACGCGGGCGCAGTTTCCTGGTTTTTTTGACGACTATCTGACGGCGTCCACACCGCGTCTGCTCACCTGCACCTATGCCGCGTTTGCGGCGCAAACGGCCTTGACCGGCAACTGCGCCAAATTCGCCGTGGACGCGGACAACCAGAAATTCAAGGTTCCCCTGCTCAAGGACGGCGACAGTATCACGCAGGCCTCCAGCGCGGCGGAACTCGGCAAGAGTTATAAAGCCGGGCTGCCCAATATTACTGGCAATGATGCCATGTATGGGGATATTAATGGCACGCCTTCTACAACTTCTGCCTTGTACACAGTCCCCAAATCCGGTGGCTATACCGGCAGTGGTGGCACAAGATCGGAAACATATATTGATGCCTCTCGTTGTAATGCCATTTACGGCAACTCTACAACAGTTACAGACGAGCAAGTGCGCCTGCGGCACTTCGTGGTGGTGGCCTCCGCGCAAAACAACGCCAGCGTGTTTGATTGGTCCAACTACATGGCCGGGCTTGCAGGCAAGGCCAATGCGGACCTGAACAACGTGCCGGCGCTGCCGCAGCCCCTCGTAAAAAACGCGCTCAATGCCCCAGGCGACGCTCCCATATATGCCTGCCGGGCCTGGGTCACATTCAACATGCAAACAGGGGACATCCTCGCTAGTGGCAATGTTTCCAGCATCACAGATGGAGGCACGGGCCGTTTTCAGATCAACTTTATAGAACCCATGCCGGATGAAAATTTTGTTGTTACGGGTAAAGCAATAATCACCACTGTCGGTGGAGCTTCTGTTCGATTTCTAACCCTTGGGTCTAGTTCTGCATCCTGGTATGGCAGGTCATCATCTATGGTTAAGGTGATGGCCTCGGATTCCACTACCAATCCGTTAGATTGTGACCTCGTTCATGTGGCTATTTTCCGCTAGGGGGTAAACATGGCACAGCGAATTATCTATACAGATCACGATGGTGCGCTTGCGTGCGTGTCCCTTTCTGTTGGCACGCTCTCCCTTGACGAGATAGCGCAAAAGGATGTTCCCGGCGCAACGCCCTACCACATCGTTGATGCCGCCGACCTGCCCGCAGACCGCACCTTCCGCGCTGCGTGGGAAGCGGATTGCAGCCAGCCGAATACGGCCATCACCATCAACACGTCCAAGGCGCGAGAGATCGGGCACGAACTGCGCCGGGCGCAGCGGCAAGCGCTGCTTGCACCGCTGGACGCGGAGATCAACTATGCCGTAGCGAACAGCGCCAAGGTAGCGGAGATTGAGGCGCAGCGGCAGACGATACGCAATGCCAATGCCGTGATGCAAACGGCCATCGACGCCGCCAGCAAGCCAGAGGCTATCAAGGCGGCGCTTGCCATGAACGACGGGGAACCGGCATGCGCGTAGCCCTGCAAAACTTTACCGGCGGCGAGATCGCGCCAACGCTCTCGGCGCGCTATGACCTTTCGCGCTATCGCAACTGCGTTTCCTGCATGGAAAACATGCTGCCCGGTCTGCACGGTGATGTGGCCCGGCGGCCCGGCACGCGCTTTCTGGCGGAGCTGGATGCCGCCGCCGTGCTGCTGCCGTTCAGCTTCAGCGCCGCGCCGGACCAGAATTTCATTCTCGTCTTCAGCGAAAACCTGTTGCGCATAGCAACTGCGGAGGGCTTCACCGCCGCTGCGGACATACAAACCCCATACGCGGGCAAAGATCTGTTGTCCCTTTACCACGCCCAGGTGGGCGACGTGGTGTATCTGGCCCATTGCAACTACCCGCTGCACAAGGTGGTGCGGCGCGACGCCGAGGGCGGCGGCTATGCCTGGAGCCTGGAACAGGTGGTCTTGAACACATCCCTTGCCGCGCCGTCCACGCCTTCAATCGTTTTTTCCGGCAGCGGCGGCAGCTATACGCTGCGTTACAAGGTGGCGGCTGTGGACGCGGACGGCAAGCAGTCGCTGGCGTCCATGGCCGGGGAATGCGCCAACGCGCGCCACCCCTCTGACTGGGTGGTGGGCAACAGCGCCGCCATCAGCTGGGATGCCGTGGAAGATGCGGTGGAATACAACATATATAGGGAGGAGGCCGGCTATTTCGGTTTTATCGGCGTGGCCTCGGGCACCAGTTTCAGCGATCAGAACTATCAGGCCGACACCACCGACACCCCGCGCGAAGACTGGAACCCCTTTGCCGACGGCAACAACCCCGGCGTGGTGGCCTTTCATCAGCAGCGCATGGTTCTGGCCGCCACGCCCAGCACGCCGCAGGCCTTTTACATGTCGCGCACCGGCGATTTTGAGTCGTTCCGCAAATGCCGCCCCTTGCAGGACGACGACCCCATGGAATATCTCATCGCCTCCGGGTCCATAGACGCCATCACCTGGGTGGCCAGCTTCGGCGACCTGCTGGTGGGCACCTCCGGCAGCGAATACAAGGCCACGGGGGGCGACGGCGCGGCCATCACGCCGGGGAATATCAGCATAACGGCCCAATCCTATTGGGGCAGCGCCGGCCTTGCGCCCATCATCATCGGCAATTCGGTGCTGCATGTGCAGCGCCACGGCTCGCGCGTGCGCGATCTTTTTTATTCACTGGAAAAGGATGGCTATGCGGGCAACGACCTCTCCATTCTGGCCCCACATCTGTTCGAGGGGCACACCCTGCGGCAGTGGGCCTATCAGCAAACGCCCGGCTCCACCATCTGGTGCGTGCGCGACGACGGCCTGCTGCTGGCCTTTACCTATATGAAGGAACACGACATCTGGGGCTGGTCGCGCCACATCACCGACGGCAAGGTGCTTTCTGTGGTCACGGCGCCGGATGCGGAGGGCGACGCGCTGGTTATGGTGACGCGCCGCGTGGTGGATGGCCGCGAGCGCTATTTTCTTGAGCGGCTGGCTGCTGTTTGGCGCGACGATGCGGATATTGCCGAAGCCTTTTTTGTGGATTGCGGCGTCACCGTTCGCTCCGAGGCCCCCGCAACCGTGGTGGAAGGGCTTGAACATCTTGAAGGGCGCACGCTTTCCGTGCTGGCCGACGGCAGCCCGGTTGAAGGCTGCGTGGTGCGGCAAGGAAGCATAACCCTGCCCTATGCCGCCTCGGTGGTGCAGGCGGGTTTGCCATACGCCTCCGTGCTTTCTCCCCTGCCGGTGGAAAGCGATTTCAACTCCGGCACCACGCTGGCCCAGGGCCGGTCCTATGGTTCGTGCTCCATCCGCTTTTACCGCAGCGTGGGCGGTCAATACGGCCCCAGCCGTGATGATTTGTATGACCTCGCCTTTATGCCCGAACGCTGGGGCGAAGCCGTGCAGCCCTTCTCCGGCGACCTCGCCTGCGCCCCCTGCGGCGGCTGGGAAAACCAGGCCGCTATCTGGCTGGTGCAGCAGCGCCCGCTGCCTTTCCGCATTCTGTCCCTGACCCTGGACGTAAACTTTGCCTAGCGGGCGCGCCGCCCGCTGCCCACAAGGAGGAACAGTGCTGACAATCACCACGGAGCCTTTCGCCCTGCTGGCGGAAGAAGCCCAACAGCTGGCCGCCGCCCACTGGGACGAAGTGGAGGCAAGCCTGCACGGACCGCAACGCTATACCCTTGACCGCGCCAGGTATGCCACGCTTGAGCGCCTGGGCATGCTGCATGTCAGCGCCGCGCGCCTGCACATGGCAAACGAGACCCAGGCCGCCCCTCACTCACCGGCTGGCCCGCTGGCGGGCTACGCCGCCTTTACGCTTGTTCCTTGCCCCCACCGTCCGCAAACCCTGCTGGCGGCGCTGGACGGTCTGTATCTTGCCCCCCGCGCGCGCGGCGGTTTTTTTGCTCTGCGGCTGCTGCGCCATGCCGAAGCCGCCCTTACCGCGCGGGGCGTTGCCCTTGTGCAATACAGCTCGCCCGTTTCCCGCCCGTGCGATGCGCTTTACCGCCGCCTGGGCGCGCGGGCCACGGAAACCGTGTGGCACAAAGCCCTGCGGCCCGTGCCCAGCACCGCAAAGGAGGCGCGCTGATGGCCATTGCAACCAGCACCGCCGCCATGATCAGCGCCGCCGTGGCCCTGGCCGGAGCAGCGGCGGGCACGGCAAGCGCCGTGCAACAAACGGAGAGCCGACGCCAGCAGGCGGAATATCAGTCCAAACTGGCCGCCCGCAACGCGCAACAGGCGGAACAAAGCGCGCAGGCCGCCGAAGAATCCGCCCGTCAGGGGCGGCTTCAGGGCTATGAGGCGGCACAGGCCAAACGCCAGCAAACCGCCAAGCTTATCAGTGCGCAACGTGCGCAAACCGGCGCTTCGGGCGCGCAGACCGACGAAGGCGCAACGCTGGATAAAAACCTGGACACGGCGGAAAAAGGCGAAATCGACGCGCTTTCCGCCGAGCGGCAGGGGCGCGCCAACGCCTATGCGCAAGACCTGCGGGCCTGGAACCTGCGCAACCAGTCCGCCACAGCGGCAAGCAATGCCGATTTTCTCGGTTCGCGGGCCGAAACGGACTACCTGGGGCTTACGGGAACCCTGCTCAACGGCGCTTCCCGCGTGGGCCGTAATTTCTACACCATTGGCTCGCGCGGGCCGCTGCTGCCGTGAGGTAGCAAGCCCCCGGGCCATACCGCAACGCCCTCCCCTTGTTGCGCAGTGCTTGCGCGCTGCGGCAGGCCTCCTTTCGCTCTATGGCGGGAGGAGGCCTTTTGTTTGCGCTTGTGGAAAAGCCTGTGCAAAACCAGATAAAAACACGGCATTTGCCTATTGACGTAGCCCCGCCAGAACTTACATTTTTACAGCAAGCGTTGTGGGCTGGCCAACTATGCCGCCCCAATGCAGAGGATAACGACGCGACGGGGGAGCACGCATCATGGCAGTATCGTATAAGGATTATTACAAGCTTCTTGGGGTGGAACGCGGAGCGGCAGCCGAGGAGGTTTCCAAGGCATACAAGAAGCTGGCCCGCAAATATCACCCCGACCTCAACCCCGGCAACAAGCAGGCTGAGGAGAAGTTCAAGGAAATCAACGAAGCCTATGAGGTGCTCAAAGACCCGGAAAAGCGCAAAATGTACGACCAGCTTGGGCCCAACTGGCAGCACGGCCAGCAGTTTCAGGGCCAACCGGGCTTTGAGAACGCGCATTTTTCGTTCAACGGCGCAACGTTTGACGGTTCCGGCTTTTCAGACTTTTTTGAAACCCTGTTCGGCGGCGGCCAGGGTGGTCAGTTCGGTGGACAGGGCGGCGGGCGCGGCGCGCATTTTGGGCCAGACCCCTTTGGCGGTTTTTCTTCACGCCAGCGGCGCGGCCGCGATGTTGAGGCCGAACTGTCGCTGAGCCTGGAGGAAGTGCTGCGAGGCGGTCCGCGCTCGGTAGCCATCAGCATGCCCACGGGCACAAAGACGCTTGAAGTCAACGTGCCCGCAGGCATACGCGAAGGCGCCAAACTGCGCCTTGCCGGTCAGGGCGACCCCGCCCCCGGCGGCGCGCCGGGCGACCTGTTTTTGCGTGTGCGCTATCTGCCCCACGCCGTCTTCAAGGTGGATGGCGATAATTTGCAGTGCGACTTGTCCCTGGCCCCCTGGGAAGCCGCGCTGGGAGCGCCGGTTGAAGTGCCCACGCTGGAAGGCGCGGTGGAAATGCAGATTCCGGCTGGCTCAAGCTCCGGGCGCAAGTTCCGCCTGCGCGGCAAGGGGCTTGGCGCTTCAGGCAAGCGCGGCGACCTGCTGGTCAGGGTGATGATCAAGGTGCCTGCGCAGCTGAGCGATGAAGAACGCGACTTGTGGGACAAGCTGGCTCAGGCTTCGAGCTTCAGGGCCCGGTCATAAGCGGGGCCCGTGGCGGGCGTTACGGTCACTGGTGGAGGAAACGACATGAGCATGACTCCCAAAAAATCTTCGCTGCCCGCGCCTTCCACGGTCATGGCCTGGGAGGAGTTTGTGGAGGCCACGGGCATTGCGCCCGAACGCCTTCGGGAACTGCTGGGCCTTGGCTGGCTGGAAGCGCGCGCCAGCGCGGCGCAGGAATTTCTTTTTCGCGATGTGGATATCTACCGCGTGCGCAAGCTTGAGCGCATCTGCTGCGATTTCGAGCTGCCGGTGCTGGGCGGAACCATCATCGTTGATCTGCTTGAGCGCATAGATTCCCTGGAACGCCGGGTGCGCCGCCTGCAATATTTTGAAGATGATTAGCAGGCCCGCGCCAAACGCGCCGCAAAGGCCGTTTGCATGGCAACAACAGGCGTGAAGAAACGTTGCATCAAGGTTGGGAACCATCCGGTTCGCCGCCCAAAGAAATATTCGCCCGCGCGGCAGCGGGCAGCGTGTGGAGGAAGCATATGGACATCAACAAATTTACGGACAAGGCCCGGGAAGCCGTAAGCGAAGCGCAAAGCATCGCTGCCGGCATGGGCCACCAGGAAACGGATGCCGAGCATCTTGCCCTGGCCCTTGCCCAACAGGAAAACGGCATTGTGCCCCGCATTCTGGAGCAGATGGGCGTGCAGCCCAAGGCTTTGAGCGTGGCCATTGAAGGGGCGCTGCGCAAGCGGCCCTCGGTTTCCGGCGGGGGCATGGACCCGACCAAGATCATGATTACCCAGCGGCTGGCCAAAATTCTGGGCGACGCGCAGAACGAAGCCAAACGCATGAAGGACGAATACGTCAGCGTGGACCATCTGTTTGCCGCGCTCACCGACGTTGCGCCCTCTTCGCCCCTGGGCGAAGTTTTCAAGGAATACAAGATCGCCAGGGCGCGCTTTGTGGCCGCCATGGAAGAACTGCGCGGCGGCGCTCGCGTGACCAGCGCCAACCCCGAAGATACCTTCGAGGCTCTGGCCAAATATGCCCGCGACCTGGTGGAAGCCGCGCGTCAGGGCAAAATGGATCCGGTTATCGGCCGTGATTCGGAAATTCGCCGCGTCATCCGCATTCTTTCGCGCCGCACCAAGAACAACCCGGTGCTTATCGGCGAGGCGGGCGTGGGCAAAACGGCCATCGTGGAAGGGCTGGCCTTCCGTATCGTCAAGGGCGACGTGCCTGAGGGCCTGAAGGGCCACAAGCTCTTTGCCCTGGACATGGGCGCGCTGATCGCCGGGGCCAAATACCGGGGCGAATTTGAAGAGCGCCTCAAGGCCGTGCTCAATGAAGTGGAAAAAAGCGAAGGGCGCATCATCCTCTTCATCGACGAGCTGCACACCATTGTGGGTGCGGGCAAAACCGAAGGCGCCATGGACGCGGGCAACCTGCTCAAACCCATGCTGGCGCGCGGCGAGCTGCACTGCATCGGCGCCACCACGGTGGACGAATACCGCAAATATATTGAAAAAGACCCGGCCCTTGAACGGCGCTTTCAGCCCGTTATGGTGGAAGAGCCCACGGTGGAAGACGCCATTTCCATTCTGCGCGGTCTGAAGGAACGCTTTGAGGTACACCACGGCGTGCGCATCAGCGACTCCGCCATTGTCGAAGCCGTGATGCTTTCGCACCGTTATATCACCGACAGGCAGCTGCCGGACAAGGCCATTGACCTCATCGACGAAGCGGCGGCCATGATCCGCACGGAAATTGATTCGCTGCCCGCCGACCTTGACGAGGTGAACCGCAAGGTCATGCAGCTGGAAATCGAACGCGAGGCCCTGCGCCGTGAAACGGATGCCGCCTCGCGCGACCGGCTGGAAAAACTGGAAAACGAGCTGGCCGAACTGCGCACGCAGCAGGCCACCATGCGCAAGCAGTGGGAAAGCGAAAAAGGCTCCATCGACCACGTGCGCGAAATCAAGGAGCAGATCGAGCAGACCAAGCTGGCCATTGAGCAGGCCGAACGCGCCTATGACCTCAACAAGGCCGCCGAGCTGAAGTATTCCCGCCTTCTGGAGCTGGAAAAGAAGCTGGCCGCCGCATCGGGCGCGGGCAACAACGGCGAGCAGCGCTTGCTGAAAGAAGAAGTGCGCCCCGACGACGTGGCCGAAATCGTGGGCAAGTGGACGGGCATTCCGGTAACGCGCCTGCTTGAATCCGAGCGTGAAAAACTGCTGCGCCTGGGCGACCAGCTGCACGAGCGCGTGGTGGGCCAGGACGAGGCCGTCGCCGCCGTGGCCGACGCCGTGCTGCGCGCACGCGCGGGGCTTTCCGACCCGGCGCGCCCCACAGGTTCGTTCATCTTTTTGGGCCCCACGGGCGTTGGCAAAACCGAGCTTTCCAAGGCTCTGGCCGAGGCGCTTTTTGATACGGAAGACAATATGGTGCGGCTGGACATGAGCGAATATATGGAAAAGCACTCCGTTTCGCGGCTCATCGGCGCGCCTCCAGGATATGTGGGCTATGACGAGGGCGGGCAGCTCACCGAGGCCGTGCGCCGCAAGCCCTATTCCGTCATTCTGTTCGACGAAATAGAAAAAGCGCACCCGGACGTGTTCAACACCTTGCTGCAACTGCTGGACGATGGCCGCCTGACGGACAGCCAGGGCCGCACGGTGGATTTTCGCAACTGCATCATCATCATGACCTCCAACATCGGCTCCATGCACCTGCTGGACGGCATTTCGCCCGACGGCACGCTGAAAGACGGAGCCAGGGAACGGGTCATGGAAGACCTGCGCGGGCACTTCAGGCCGGAGTTCCTCAACCGCGTGGACGAAACTGTGGTCTTTCTGCCCTTGCGGCGCGACCAGATCGCCCGCATTGTGGACCTTCAGGTCAACCGCCTGCGCGGGCGGCTTGAAGACCGCAAGATCAGCCTTGAGCTTACGGACGCGGCACGGCAGTTCATCGCCGACGCGGGCTACGACCCCGTCTATGGCGCGCGGCCCCTCAAGCGCTATGTGCAGCAAGCCGTTGAAACGCCGTTGGCCAAGGAACTGGTGGGCGGCAAAATCCGCGACGGCCAGCGTGTGACCGTGGACGTGGCGGACGAACACCTGGTGTTCAGCGCCGACTAAGCGGCGCAAGGCTGCAAGCCAACCCAAAACGCAAGGGGGATTCCGAACAGGAATCCCCTTTTTTGCAGATAATTGAGTCTTGCAGGCTTGCTCCCGCTGATATTTTTAGCTTCTGTAGGCGTTGCCCAAGGCATCAGCCGACAATATGGCTGCGGCAACGCCTTCTTCCGTAATGGGAAAGGGCATGGCAGCGTAAAACCCGCAAAAAACTGGTCACTTAAGGGTAGCATGTTGTATTACAACCCTGCGTAATCTATTTACAACCCACTTCATTGTTTTTTTAGCAACGCTTTTAAATCCGCGAAGTCTCCCAGCACTTTTTTTTACTTTAATATATCCACTAGAAACCTCTTTTCCGATTTGCACGTCATTTGTTACCATATATGGTGAAATTGAAATTTCAAATTTTCGTTTATACTTCTTTCCTGTCAAATTTTCGTAAGAGATGATACTTTTTAAACTTGGAAAATTGAGATCAAAATCAGTCGTGTTCTTATTCTTCATTTTGTCGATGTGGATAAATAATATCAAACTCAGAAGATATAAGTATACGTCAGGGATATAAACAGCCACTTTACACTCATTTCCAGGCATTATAAATTCATGTTCACTTCCTATGTTCTCAAGAAAAAATGTATATTTAGAGTGCCCTAAAGAAACTGATAGAACATTATTAGTTTCTTTTACTTTAGCATAATTCTCTATACCTATTAAACTGAGCCGCTCAATAAAGTCATTAATATTAATATTCCATTGTATTTTAACATTCTTTGCCACACCGTTACCAATATTATTAACCTCAAGTATAAAGGACTTCTTTTCTTCTTTTCCTTCTACTAATGTCTTTTTTTGATTTACCCAAATCATTGGGAAACAATTTTCATCATTATAAACGTAAAAAGGCTTTGCCTGAAAAGCCATCTCTGGCTGGTTGGATAGCTCGCGCTGACGCTTCATTTCGCGCAAAGTAAAATACACCAGCACGCTATTCAAAAATGTTGCCACACCTGCAACTAATGCGATTAAGTCAGCTTTTGACCATGGCTGTGTCCAGTCTAACAAATCCATTAGTCTTTCACCTCATTAGGCCTTTATTAAAAAATCTTGCCAAGAACCTGAAAAGTATGGCGTTATAAATAAACTTAAATAAAACTCATGCTGACGAGGGTTCACTTTTTCGGATCAGTTAACAGCCAAACCAAGGTGGACAGTTTCATGGGCTATACTGCGCACCTTGGGGCAAGCAGAGGTGGCAAGAAGTGGATTCAGCCTTGCAGGTGTGCGCCTGCCGATATTTTTAACTTCTGTAGGCGCTGCCCAGCGCGTCCGCCGACATGATGGCGGCGGCAACGCTTTCTTCCGTAATGGGAAACGGCATGCCGTGGATGGATTCCTCGGGCTGGCAGGCCTTGCGGGCCACCAGGCGCAGGGCCTCGGGGCTGATATCCGCAACGCCGATATCCTTGAGGCACAAGGGCAGGCCCACGGAAGCGCAAAATTCCATCACTTCTTCCAGTTCCGTGGTGGGGGCGTTTTCCAAAACCAGCTGGGCCAGCGTGCCAAAGGCCACCTTTTCGCCGTGCAGGTAGGCGTGGGTTTCTTCCAGCGCAGTGAGGCCGTCATGAATGGCATGGGCCGCCGCAAGCCCGCCGCTTTCAAAGCCCAGGCCGGAAAGCAACGTATTCGCTTCGATAACATTTTCCAGAGCCGGAGTTGCCATCTTGGCCTGACAGGCCAGCACGGCTTTGTAGCCGTCTTCAAGCAAGGTGCGGTAGCAGGCGGCGGCAAGGGCCTGCGCCGCAAGCGTTCCCCTGGCGGGGGCGCAATCGCCGGTGCGCGCGCCGCAGGGCAGGCCCGCATTGACGGCGGCGCACGAACGCAGGCTGGCGCGCGCTTCAAAATAGGTGGAAAGGGCGTCGCCCATGCCTGAAACCAGATACCGCAGGGGCGATGCGGCGATGATGGAAACGTCCATCAGCACCACGTCGGGATTGCGGGGAAAATAGGCGTAGTCTTCCATTTCGCCGTTGGGCCTGTAGATCACGGCCGAATGGCTTGTGGGCGCATCGGTGGCGGCGGTGGTCGGCACCACAATAAGCCCCTGCCCTGCGGCCACGCAACGCGCCGTGTCCAGCGCCTTGCCGCCGCCAAGCCCCACGGTGCAGCAGCAGGCATGCTGCCGGGCCAGCGCGCCCAGGCGGGCGATTTCATCGCGCGAGCATTCGCCCTGAAAACCCGTTGCCACAAACGTTACGCCAAATTTTTCCGCCGTGGCGTTGAGGGCTTCGCTCACACGGGCCACGCTGCTTTCCGTGGCCACCAACAGCGCCGTGGTTCCATACTGGCGCACAAAATACCCCAGGTTGCGCAGCTCGTTTTCGCCCTGCACATACTTGGACGGACAGATAAACGCTCTTCTCATGGCATGCTCCGCTTCCGGCCGTGTTTGTTACGCCGGGCTTGCAATTCCGCATCCGCAAGGGGGGTCAGGCATCTTCCTTCACGCCCAGCAGCGCGCGGGCGTAGTCCTCGCCGCTGAAGGGGCGCAGATCTTCCATTTTTTCGCCAAGCCCCACATAGGTGATGGGCAAGTGGTGCTGCATGGCCACGGCAATGGCCACGCCGCCCTTGGCCGTGCCGTCCAGCTTGGTGATGATGAGTTCGTCAATGCCCGCCGCTTCCTTGAACAGCTTGGTCTGCGAAAGGGCGTTCTGCCCGGTGGTGGCGTCGATGACCAGAATAGTGCGGTGCGGCGCGCCCGCGTGCTTTTTGCCCAGCACCTGCCGGATTTTGCTCAGCTCTTCCATCAGGTTGACCTTGGTCTGCAAGCGGCCCGCCGTGTCCACATAGAGCACGTCAACGCCCTCCTGCACGGCGCGGTCCATGGCCTCATAGGCCACGGCGGCGGGGTCGGAACCAGCGGAGCGGGCGTGAAACAGCGCGCCCACGCGGTCGGCCCACACCTGCAACTGCTCAATGGCGGCGGCGCGGAAGGTGTCGGCAGCGGCAATCATGACCTTTTTGCCCTGCATGCGGTCGCGGTGGGCCAGCTTGGCAATGGTGGTGGTTTTGCCCACCCCGTTAACGCCGATCATCAGCACCACTTCAGGCGGGTTTACTGCGGCGATGCGGCGCGGCGCGCGAAAAATTTCTTCCACTTCGGCCATCAGCAGGTCGCGCACCCGAACCGATTCCGAAATTTTTTCCTTGCGGGCGCGCTCCTTGAGGCGCTCCACCAGCTCAAGCGAAGGCTCGTAGCCAAGGTCGGCCATGATGAACAGTTCTTCCAGCTCTTCCCAAAACGCGTCGTCCAGCTCGCCATGCCCGGTGAACAGCGCGTCCAGCCCCTTGGCGAACTGCTCGCGTGTGCGCGAGAGCCCCTGGCTGATCTTGAGGAACAGACGGCTGCGCTCGTCTTCCTCATCTTCCATGTCCAGGGCCAGGGCAAGGCGGTATTGCAGTTCGGAACGGAATTCCTCCACCTGCTGATAGCCCATGCGGCCAAGCCAGGCCTGAAAATCATCCACAAAGGCTTTTGCTTCGGCCTCAGGCGCATCAAGGGCCCGCAACAAAAAGGAAAGGCGCTGCCACAAAAGATCACCGGCTTCGTCAACGCCTTCAAGCACAATGCCCAGCCAGACAGAAAGGCGTGGTTCCGCCTCGCGCAGGCGCAGGGTCAGCGCCTCGGCCTCCGGTTCGAGCGCAAGAGAAGGCGCGGAAGACACGGGCGCAGGAGCAGCCGGCGTGGACGGCGCGGTTGCCTCC
>Ga0183101_1000031_pt22 | contig 15820 bp, 19 predicted proteins | sample Biomet3_FD_127790 | JGI IMG/M metagenome (GOLD analysis project Ga0183101, IMG submission 127790) | Microbial communities from bioreactor (seeded with sewage sludge) at LBNL, California, USA - Biofuel metagenome 3 | ecosystem: Engineered > Bioreactor > Anaerobic > Unclassified ... | reverse complement strand
CAGACGCGGGGCTTTGTGGCGACGATGCAGGGCGCCAGCAAAAAGCGGCGGCAGTGGCCCGCGCTCTTTTTTGCGGCGGTGGGCGACCGGCTGTGGCGCGAGCGCAGGCTCTGCCCCGTGCTGCTGGGCTCGCCTGCCGAACGGCCGTTGGCCGAGGCATACGCCCAGGCGGCGCAAGGCCCCATGCTGGACGCCGTGGGCAAAACAGACCTTACCCAGCTGGCCGCCCTGCTGCGCCAGTCTCGCCTGCTGCTCACCAACGACACCGGCACCATGCACCTCGCCGCTGGCCTTGGGGTGAGTTGCCTTGCCATTTTTCTGGCCACGGCCCAGCCCAGCGACACCGGCCCCTACCTGCCCGACTGCTGCTGCCTTGAGCCCGCACTGCCCTGCCACCCCTGCCCTTTTGGCCGCCCTTGCCCCAACGGTCTGGCTTGCGTGGAGCACATCCGCCCGCAAAGCGTGGCCGACCTTTCCCTGACATGGCTGGACACTGGACGCTGGGACGCCGCATCTCTTGAAAGCATCGGGCATGAGGCCCGCGTCTGGCTGACTGAGCTGGATGAGCACGATTTTATCAGCGTGCGCTGCCTTTCGGCGCAGGCTGACGACGACCGCAGCCGCTGGCTCGCCTTGCAGAGGGTCTTTTGGCGTCAGATCCTTGACGACTTGAATTCCCGATCTTCCAAGCCCGCGCAAGCGGGCCGTCAGATTCAACCCCTGCCGCAGGCAGCCGCCGGGGTCAAGCGCACGCCCATGCGGCAACCCGATATATGGGCCGATGCAGGACGCAAATTTTCACCCGAATTTGCGCAGCGGCTGTTCAACACACTGGATCAGGCTGCGCAACTTCTTTACATGCTTACCCAACAGGGCTTGCTTCTGGGCAAAACGCCCAAGGCCGGGCAGCTTTTTTTGCGCAACTGCGAGCGGCTGCAGGCCGTACTGGACGCCTGCCCCGAACTGCGCTCGCTGGGCGCGTTCTGGCGCGAGCTGCGGCAAGAGCGCGGAGACCGCCTGGACGACCTGCTGGCACTTACTACCCTGTTGGGGACGCATCTTGCTGATTGGCGAGACAAATTCAAAAATGGCACGTCATTTGCTTAACTGGCAACAGACTACATTACGGTAAAATCTTCCCTGTGGGGAGAGGAGGGGACTGGAATGATCATTGTAGACGGTTCACAAAGCGAAAAAAGCATTTCTGCCTTTGCCAACCTTGAAGAACTTCTCAAGGACCTCATGCAGGAAGAAAAGATGGCCAACCGCGTCGTAACGGACGTTTTGGTAAACAACGAAGCGTTTTCCGAAATCTATCCGCACCAGGCCGAAGACATCGCCTGCTCCGAAATTTCCTCCCTTGAGGTGCGCTCGGTGCCCGTGGGCGAAATGGCCGTGGACATCTCCGCCGAGATGGGCAAGGTGGCCCAGATGATGGCCCACGGGGCCCGCGAAGTTGCGCGGCTGTTCCGCGCCGCCTCCGACACGGACGCGCTGGAGCTGTTCCAGGACCTGCTGGATGTAACCCGCGATTTTATGGGCATGCTTGGCGAGCTGCGTTCGCGCCACACCGACGGCGCTCTGCCCGAATTTGCCCAGAAAACCGAAAAGTTCTCCAACATGCTCTCTGAAATGGGCGACGTGCTGGAAAACGAAGACTGGATCCTGCTGGCCGACCTGCTTGAATATGAATTTATTCCGCAGTGCGACGAATGGCGCAGCACAAGCGAAGTACTGCACCAGCAGGTGATCGAACACATGGCCCAATAGGGCCTCAGGAGCTCGCATGAGTCAGGGCGTATGCCTTTTGGATGAAGCGCTTAACCTTGCCCGTCAGGAAATGGCGGCCCTTGAGGACGGCGCGTACGACAAGGCTGTCGAGCTTGCCGAAAGGCGAGGCGAGGTGACCAGCATGGCCTGGCACATGCTGGACGACAGTCAGGCCGAGGAATACAGGGCGCACCTGATAGAGCTGGCCCGTGTGCAGGACCAGCTTACAGAGCTTGCCACCAAGGCTCACAGCGACATCAGGGCGCAGTTGCAGCGCTCACGTCTTGAAAGCCGACGCATGCGCGGCTACCACAGGGCGGTGGGACAAGCGCTGCAGTAATGCCTGTGCGTTTTAACGATCAGGGGCGGCGTACGCGACAGGCGTACGCCGCCCCAAATTGTTTGCGGTCGAGCAGCAACGTCGGGCAGGCTAACCTGCCAGCCCCTCGCGCATGGCCTTGCGCACCTCTTCCACTCTGGCGCGTATGTCGGGCGCGCCCACAAGCTCGCTCACCAGCGAGCAACAGCGTGCGCCGTGCCGCGCCACTTCCGCAATATTGTGCCGCTTGATGCCGCCAATGGCCACAAAGGGCAGATCGGCGTTGCGGCTTATCCAGTCCAGATATTCATAGCCCACGGGGTCCACCACGTCTTCCTTGGTATTGGTGGCAAATATGGGCCCCACGCCGATGTAGTCTGCCCCAAGACCTCGCGCCTCGCGGGCGTGCTCCGGCATGTGGGTCGAAAGGCCGACGATCATATCCGGCCCCACGAGGCGGCGCACTTCGGGCACGGGCAGATCCTCCTGCCCCACATGCACGCCGTCGGCCCCCACCAGCATGGCGATATCAATATGGTCGTTGACGATAAAGCAGGCCCCGGCCTCGCTGGTCAACCGCCGCAGCAGGCGGCATTCTTCAAGCATGGCACCGGCTTTCAGCTTTTTTTCGCGGTATTGCACAATACGCACGCCCGCGCCCAGCAGGGCGGAAACGACCTCTTCAAGAGGTCTGCCCAACGACAGGCCAGCATCGGTGATGGCGTAAATATCGGTTTCTCCCGGGAGAATCTTGGCCATGACAGGCTCCTTGGCAATTATTTTTTAAACGCCGCAAAAATACGGCGAAAGCAACTCTGAACAAATCTGGCCGGATGAAAAGACGTGTGCGAAAGTTCCGCAGGCAGTTCAAAACCAGCGGCGCTGAAATCCGTCGGGGCCTGCAGGGGAAACGCCGCCTGCGTACCCGCCGTCGCGCTGCCCCAGGCCTTGCGCCGACACAGGGCCGCCCCCAGCGGCACGTCCTGCGGCGCGAGGCCTAGTACCGCATACAGGGCTTCGTCCAGGGCCACGGCAGAGGCGCTGGCCCCAAGCAGACCCAGCGCAAAGGGCTTGCCGTTGCTCGGCCCTGTGACGTGCATGGCCGTGATGCCGTCGGCTACGGCGGCCACCGGCGGCAGCGCCGCCCACAACGCGGCAAGACAGTCGGCAAAAAACCTGGGGTCGCGCCCCTCGCGGGCGTGCGCCACCGCCTTGTGCAGACCGCGCACGCAACCAAAGCAGTTTTTTACCGAGAGTGTCGCCAACATCTGGGCGTGCGCCTTGACCCTGGGCACCGACACAATAACGTCGCTCTCCATGGCCAGCCGCGCCACATGGAAACGCGAGCCGCCCGCCTGCAGGCCCGCCTTGAGCGCAGCCTCCCCCTCAAGGGGCAGGGGCACGGGCAGGGCGGGGCCGACCTCTTCCACCGCAAGACCCAGAGGGCGCAAGGCGGCCTCAAGCCCCACGGCGCGGGCCACGGAGCAGGCGCGCCCAAAACCCGGCGAATCAGCCACGCGCACCTTTGCGCCGTGGTCGAGCAACCACGCGCAGACAGCGGCCACAACCCCGGGCGAGGTGCAGGCAAGGGGCTTGGCCAGCAGCAGGTTGGGCTTGACCAGCACGCGTGCGCCTGGACGCAGTGGGCAGTATGCCGACAGCCCGGCTGCGTCCAGCACCTGTCCCACGGCCTGCCGCAGGTCTTGCCCCGGCGTCTCGTCCGAGGTCTGGCCAGAAATTCGGGCTGCATCCGGCAACACATAGGCCGCCCGACGCAGCAGGGCCACCGGCAGCGTATCAGATTGAAGCCCCCGACTGCCTGCAGATTCCGGGGCCAGCATGTCCAGGCCTGTTTTCATGCCCTAATTATGCAGTCCCGCCATGGCATTGTAAAGACCGCGCTCTTTTCAAACGGAGCGTCTTGACGTATGGAAGGGCATCTACCAATCCGATGCAACAGATGTACTCTGAGGATTCCATGCACGCCCCCAAACAGCTGCTCTTTGTCCTTTTACTGACCCTGTGCTGTGCCCTGGCCTCTCCCGCCGTGTATGCGGCGGAAACGACCCCCGCCGCCAAACAGGACGCGCCCAAACCTGACGCGGGCAAGGCCGACGCCCCCAAGGCGGATACGGCAAAGCCCGATGCCCCCAAACCCGACGCGGCAAAACCGGATACGCCCAAGGCCGACGCCCCCAAGGCGGATACGGCCAAATCGGACACCGGCAAAACCGATGCCGGCAAAACAGACGCCAAAAAAGATTCGGCTAAAGCCGACAAGCAGGATAAATCCTCCGCCAAGGCTGATGCCAAAGCCGACGCCAAGGAGGCCAAAACCGACGACAAGGCGGTCGAGCCCAAGGACGGCGAAGCGCCCATCCCCACCCTGCCCCTGCGCGACCCGTGGGAGATGGTCTGGAGCGGCCAGAAGACCCTGCTCGACGAGATCACCCAAAAGGCCACCGCCATGGGCGATACCTTTGTCCAGCGCTCCACAAACCTGAGCGAAAAGGTTCAGCCTTTCATGGAAGAAGCCCGGCGGCTGCTGGTGCTGCTCAACACCTACAAAAACTGGCCCAACCCCGTTGAGGCCGTGAGCCGCCGCATTACCTCCACAGTGCTTGACCTGCGCAAGGTACTTGACCCTGTCATGGGGGCGCGCACAGAAGTACAGGCACTGCTTGAACGGGTGGGATACCTGGCCGACAGCATGCCCGAAGACCTGCACGACGGAAGCCTGAGCCCCGAAATGCAGGAGTACGCCAAAACCCTCGTGCTCACCCGCCTGCGCCTCACCGCAGTGATGGCGCAGTACGATTCGGCCCTTGCCCCGGCGCTGGCCCTGATCAAGCGCCTGGAAAAAATGCAGGAAGAAATCAACGCCCAGATCCCCCTGCTATGGAAAAACTATTACCTGCAAAGCCCGGTCCCCTGGCTCAGCCCCGATGCCTGGGCCGATTTTGGGCGGCAGATGCACAACTCGGTGCAGGGCATGATCCTGCGCCTGCCTGTTGAAATTCCCGTTACGGCGGAGCGCTGGGGCACGGCGATGCTGCGTTTTGTCGTCTGTCTGCTGCTTACGGGCGTGCTTACCACCCTGCTTTACCGCCGCTGGGCCTCACACGATACCGTGAGCGGCACCGTGCGGCACATCTTCCGCGTCAGCCTGCCCTGGCTGTGCGTGGGGCTGGCGCTGCTTGGCAGCTCGCTTTCGGCGTCGGGCGAATTTTTCCGCCTGTTTCTGGCGCTCGGCAACCTGTGCCTCATTGTGGCCCAGATACACCTGGCCTGGGACCTCCGCCTGCTCAAATACCCCGAAGTGCAGCAGCAAAAACCGCCTTTCTGGATACTCATACAGCCAACCCTGTGCTCGTATGTGCTGCTCTACCTGCCGCTCACCAAGCCGCTGGTGCTGGTCATCTGGCTGGGCATTGTCATTGCCTCCATTGTGCGGCAGCACCGCAGGCCCAAGCTCGACCTTGGCCCCTTGCACGTGGAAACAAGCGTGCTTGAATGCGAGCCCATGGTCCTGTGGATATGTCTTGTGCTGACCCTTGGCGGGCTGCACATCTACAGCATGGTGCTGTACCTGCTGTTTGTTTCGTGCTCGCTGGCCCTGCAGCTCTGCCTGGGCGGCATGGCGCTGGTCAGCAGCCTCAACGACAGGCTGCCCCAGGAAGGCGTACGCGCCGCCCTGGCCCACCTTGCCGTGGCGCTCTCCGCCCCGGTGGTGCTGGTGGCGGCCATTGTGGGCGTTTCGCAATGGGTGGGTACGCTGCCCGGCGGCATGTACCTGCTGCAGCACTACGTACTGCGCGGCGTCAACGTGGGCGCGACGCAGTTCAACATTGTGCACCTGTTGCTCATCATCACCATGTTTTACCTCACGCGCACGGCCGTGGCCATGGGCTCGCGTTTTCTGGCCCGTCTGCCCAAGCAGGGCCTGGCCATTGACGCCACACTCATCCCGCCCATGCAGACGGCTTTCACCTATGCCCTGTGGTGCTGTTTCGGCCTTTTTGTGCTGCGGGCCCTGGGCATGGAGCTGAGCAACCTTGCCATGGTTGCCGGCGGCCTTTCCGTCGGCATCGGTTTTGGCATGCAGACCATCGTCAACAACTTTCTGTCTGGTCTGATCCTTATCTTCAGCCGCACCCTGCAGGCGGGCGACGTGGTCGAGGTGGGCGGCACGCAGGGACGCGTGCGCAAAATCAGCGTGCGCGCCACCATGGTTGAAACCTTTGACAACGCCCTGATCATCGTCCCCAACTCCGAATTTGTAGCCAGCCGCCTGATCAACTGGACGCGCAACAGCCGCACGGTGCGCAGGGAGATCAAGGTGGGCGTGGCCTACGGCTCTGACGCCGACCAGGTCATGAAGATTCTGCTGGCTATGGCCAACGCCAACAGCAACGTGCTCAAGTACCCGCCGCCGAGCGTGGCCTTTGCCGACTTTGGAGCCAGCACGCTCGACTTCAGCCTGCGCTTCTGGGTGCGCGACTACGACGTGGCGGTTTCCACCGCGTCGGACATCCGGGTCGAGATAGAAAGGGAGTTCCGCGAGCAGCACATCGACATTGCCTTTCCGCAGCTTGATGTGAACATCAAGGAGCTGCCGCCGCTGACCAAGGCTCCCTTGCCCTCGGTGGAGCCGCGTACGAGCAAACGCCGCGCGCCGCGCCGCCCCCGCAGGGTGCTGCCAGCCCCGGCAAAAAGCAGCAAGCCGGGCGGCAAAAACGCCCCCGCCGCACCCCCCGCCGCAACCCCCGACGACGGGGACGACGACGAAAACAGCTAAGCGCTCCCGCGCCGGTAATCGCCGCAGCAATGCCCGGTTTACGGCGCGGGCGTTGCCGGACGGGCCCATTACGCTAAGGTGCCTCCGCAGCACCGCTCTAACCGGCGCACCTGCGCCTTCACCACAGGAGAACACCATGATCAACCGCGCAAACGACCTGGAATGCTTTGAAAAAGAACTTTTTGGCGGGCCGGGTGCTGTCCACTTTACCAAGATCGTCAACGAAAACGGTCTGGCGGGCAAAGGCCGCCTGTTCAACATCGGAACCCTCAAACCCGGCTGTGCCGTGGGCAACCACAAGCACAACGGCGAAATTGAAATATACTACATTCTTGAAGGCGAAGGCCTGTACAACGACAACGGCGTCGAAGCCCCCGTCAAGACGGGCGACGTGACCGTGTGCAACGACGGCGAGAGCCATGCGCTTTTGAATACCGGTTCCACAGACCTCAAGATGGTCGCGCTGATCCTGTTCACCAAGTAGCGCGCCCCACGATAATACGCGGCAAGGCCCCTCCAGACGGAGGGGCCTTGCTTTTTTTGGGGGGGATGCCCTGCGGGCACACCTCATGAATGCTGCCGCAGCGGCGCTAGTACTGAATGTAGGCCACCTGGGTCTGCAGATATTCCATAAGACCGTGCTTGCCGTCCGCGCCGCCGATGCCCGATTTGCGCCATCCGGCGTGGAAACCCTGCATGGCTTCAAAGTTTTCGCGGTTCACGTAGGTTTCACCAAACTTGAGCCGGTTTACGGCTTCCATGGCCGTGGAAACATTGCTGGTGTAGATGGACGAGGTGAGGCCGTACTCGCAGTCGTTGGCCAGAGCCAGGGCTTCATCCATGTCGTGGAAGGTCAGCATGGGCAGCACCGGGCCAAAGACCTCGCTGCGCACAATTTCCATATCCTGCTTGCAGTTGCGCAGTAGCGTCGGCGTATAAAAATAGCCCAAACCGCGCTCTGCGGGCGCGCCGCCGGTAACGGCCTGTGCGCCTGCGGTTTTGGCCCGGTTGACCATGCCGTCGATCTTGGCAAGGTGCTCGGCGCTGATCTGGCTGCACATGTCCGGAGCAGGGTCGTCAAAAGGATTGCCCAGACGCACGGCCTCAAAGGCCGCCGCCAGCTTTTCGGCAAACATGTCGGCCACGCTTTCGTGCACATAAAGGCGCTCGGCGCAGTTGCACACCTGCCCGCTGAACACCGTGCGCGATGCCGTGACGGCCTTGACCGCCAGATCCATGTCGGCATCGGCGCAAACAATGGCCGGGGCCTTGCCGCCCAGCTCCAGTGAAACCTTGGTGATGTTGTGCGCTCCAGCCGTGATGATGCGCTGCCCCGCCTCGACGCTGCCGGTAAGGCTGACCATGTCGGTCATGGAGCTTGACGACAGCGTCTCGCCAAGGGTGCTGCCGCCGCCGGTAACAAAATTGAGCACGCCTGCTGGCAGGTCAATTTCGCGCAGCAGGCTGGCAAAATGCATGACCGTGGCCGGGGCCACGCTGCTGGGCTTGATGACCGTGGTGCACCCCACGAGCAGCGAGGGAGCTACCTTGCGGGCCATGACAAAGAAGGGGAAGTTCCACGGGCAGATGCCCACCACCACGCCCACAGGCCTGCGGTAGAGCAGTATGTTTTCGCGCGGGCGGTCGCTCTGGATGATCTCGCCCTCATAAATGCGCGCCCAACCGGCGTAGTAGTCAAAATACTCCGCCGTCAGATCAACCTCCACCTGGGCCAGAGGATGGGTTTTGGCCTGCTCCTCCGCCAGTATACGGCCAAGTTCAATCCGGTGTTTGCGGATAAGATCCGCCATTTTTTTCAGGTATCCGGCGCGGGCCACTGCCGGCAGCGCCGCCCAGGCATCCTGTGCCCTGTGCGCGGCAGCAAGCGCGGCCAGCCCGTCCTCCTTGCCGCCGTTGGGCGTCTGGGCCATTATTTCGCCGGTAGAGGGGTTTTCTACCTCAATAACTGCAAAGCCTGTTGGGGAAACCAATTTACCGTTGATGAACTGTTGATAGGTACGCATGGTTGCTCCTTTATTTGAGCAACCATAGGCACATATATTTTCAAAGGTAAAGGCAGACCTTTTTATTGCATATACAGCGCCTTCCGCAAGTCCGCGCGGCAGGGCAGCCATCGGGACGACCGCCCCGCCGCGCGTGGATATACATGCGCTCTGCGCGCGACTGCGTATTTACATGTGCGCAATCACAGCCAGAGCGCCATCCATAAAGTGCTCGCTGACGCCTTCGATGACGCCCTTGTCGCAGGCCTCGGCCAGTGCGGGGTCGATGGGCAGGCGGGCAAGCACCTTGAGCCCGTGCCGCTGCGCCACCGCATCAATGTGGCTTTCGCCGAATATCTTGTATTCCTTGTTGTTGTCCGGGCATTTGAAGTACGAAAAGTTTTCCACCAGGCCCAGAATGGGAATATCCATCTGGCGGGCCATATCAATGGCCTTTTGCACGATCATGCTCACCAGATCCTGGGGCGAGGTCACAACCACAATGCCGTCCACCGGCAGGGACTGAAAGACGGTCAGCGGCACGTCGCCGGTTCCTGGAGGCATGTCCACAAACATGTAGTCCACATCGCGCCAGACAACGTCCGACCAGAACTGCTTTACCGCGCCTGCAATGATGGGGCCGCGCCACAGCACCGCGTCCGAATCGCCGGGCAGCAACAGGTTCATGGACATGATGTCCACCCCGCCCTGGCTGCGCTCCGGCATAAGGCCGTCTCCCTCCACATGCGCCTTGCCCGTAAGGCCGAACACGCGGGGGATGGAAGGCCCGGTGATATCCGCGTCCAGGATGGCGCAGTGTTTGCCCTGACGGGTCATGCCCACGGCCAGCAGCGACGTGACCAGCGATTTGCCTACGCCGCCCTTGCCGCTCATAATGCCGATAACCTTGCCCACGCGGCTTTGCGGGTGCAGCTTGACGCGAAAGTCCTCCTGAGGCTCGCTGCGCTCTCCGCAGCTCTCACCGCAGCTTCCACACTGATGGTCGCAATCACTCATGATTTTTTTCCTTCTCAGGATGATCTGCTTTCAGAAGCATTTTTTTCAGACAAATTGCCCTTGCCTGAGTTTTTGTTATTGACATATGTCAGAATCAGACATACTCCTATTTATGACATATGTCAATAACCACAACACTAGGAGCATCACATGCCTAATTTCGATCACACAGGGCCTAACGGCGAGGGTTCGCGCTCAGGGCGCGGCATGGGCAAGTGCGGCGGTGCTGGCCGCAAGGCAGCGCAAACCGACGCTACCATCATCACTTCGGAGCAGGAAACAGCGCAGGGCATGACCCCGGCCTGGGGAGGCGGCTACGGAGCCTGCCGGGCATACGGGCAGAACGCTGCGCCGGGGTGCTGCGGACGGCGTGGACGGGGTGGACAGGGCAACGGCGGGGGACGAAACCGCGCCATGAACAGGATGAGAGCAGGCAATGGCGCTGGAATGGGCACGGGCAATGGAGCCGGACAGCGCGAGGCCCAGGGGATGGGCCAACGTATGAGCCAGGGCGACAGCGCCGCGGGGCAAGGCTGCCAGCCCCGGACGCCCGACAGTGACGTTACGGGCAATAACCGCTAGAGTAACTGCCGATGCTTGAGCAAGGCCGCCCGCCCGGCGGGTAGCGGAGTACACATCCTCCCTGCCGACGGACGGCCCCAAAAGAGGTTTACATGCCAAGACCAAAGAAATGGCGAAAAGTCTGCAGCCTGCCGGAAAACAGCACCTTCGGCCCCTTGCCCGGCTGCGGCCAGCCCGTAGCTGCCGTGCAGGACGTGATAATGACGGTGGATGAGTACGAATGCGTGCGGCTCATCGACCTTGAAGGCATGAACCAGGAGGCCTGCGCCGAAAAAATGCGCATCGCCCGCACCACCGTGCAGAGCATCTACGCCGAGGCGCGAAAAAAACTGGCCGACTCGCTGGTCAACGGCAAACGGCTGCGTATTGAAGGCGGGGATTATGAGCTGTGCGACGGCCACGGCACGCGCTGCGGCATGGGTGCGTGTCACCGCCGACGCGGAGGCGGAGGTGGTGGAGGTGGCGGTGGTTTTGGCCAGTAACCAGCAGCATGCCAGCGCTTAACGCCCTGCCCCTGCTGCAAAAACACATTGCCTACACCGCCAAGGGCTACTTTTAATGCGCAGCGCCCGCAGAACAACGCGAGAATCAGGCAGGATTAATGCCGAGTGTTGCTACGGGCGCTTCAGCGCAAAAATCAGGCTTCGTTGCTCTTGCACACATCCACCCACACGCCCCCGGTGACGCGTTCAAGCTCCGCCAGCGTCAGTCTAGCGGCATTATTGGGCGCGCCCGCTGCCGGGTACACGGGGTCAAACTGCTGCAGGCTTTTATCCAGATAAACGGGCACGCCGTCAGGCAGGGCAAAGGGGCACACGCCGCCCATGGGGTGCCCCACCTGCGCCTCCAGGTCTTCGGGCTTGATAAAGCGGGCCTTGGCGTGAAACACATCCTTGAACTTGCGGTTGTCCAGCCGGGCTGTGCCCATGACAACCAGCACCAGGGGGGCGTCGTTGACGCTTATGGACAGGCTTTTGGCGATGCGCCCCGGTTCGCAGCCCACGGCCTGGGCCGCCAGATCAACCGTGGCGCTTGAAACGTCAAACTCGAGATAGGCATTTTCAAGACCATGGCGGGTCAAAAAGTCCCGCACTGCAGCAACACGCATAATTTTACCTTACAGTTTCCGCAGAGGCGGCAGGGCCGTCCGCTACAGGTTCAGCGGCGCACCACCAGGGCGATGCCCGCCAGCACAAGCGCAAGGCCCAGCAGCCTGCGCCAGTCAAAAACAATGACATTGAGGCCAAACCAGCCCTTGTGGTCGATGATGGCCGCCATAACCAGGTTGCCAAAAATCATGGCCACCAGTGTGCTCAACACGCCTATGCGCGGGGCGGCCATGGACGTAGCCACAACCATAAATGCCCCCAGCACCCCGCCAGACAGCTGCCAGGCAGGTATTTCGACCACCCGCAGCAGGCTGCCGCGCCCCAGCAGCAGCACGGCTGCAGCCAAAAAGATCGTTCCAACGGCAAACGAGACAAGCCCGCTTTCGAGCAGACCTACCGTGCGGCCCAGCGCCGCGTTGATGGGCGGTTGCAGGGCAACCACGCAGCCCGCAAAGACCACCAGCGCAATATAGTACATGCTGCCTCCGCTGCCTCAGGCTGTTTCCTCCGCCGATGCCGCCTCGCGCAAAAAGGGCGTATGCGTGATGGCCATGAGGATGCCCTCGGGGCTCAGGAACCTGGTGACGGTCTGTCCCCATGGTTCCTGTTTGAGCCGCGTGAGCAGGTTGTAACCGTTCTGCTCAAGAATGCTTGTCGCCGACATGATGTCCTCGACATCCAGCTCGAGCCAGGCCTGCGGCACGGGCAGATGCCCAGGCCAATCCGGCTTGCCGAAGCAGGATAGAGCTGCCTTGTCCAGCGGCCAGAGGGCAAAATGCTTTACGCCGCCAAGGCACTGCGAGTGCCAGTAGCCCTCGTACCCGTCTTCGTGACGCAGGGGCAGGGCCAGCACTCGTCTGTACAGCTTGTCGCTTTTTTCGCGGCTAACAACAACCGGCCCAAAACCGGCCACAAACAGTACCCTGATGCCCTGTGGAAGATTATTCTGCATGATCCCTCCCGGTTTAGGGCCCGTTGACCAGCGCCGATTAGTCCAGAATACCCTCGGGCAGGGGGCCGAATACGTCTTCGTACCGCTGGCGGAAAGCATCGGGCGTAAAGGCATGTTCCTGCGTGCCCATTTTTTCCAGGCAAAAGCTGGCGCTCACCGAGCCAAGCTTGGCCGCCTCGGGCATGGCGAGCCCGTGCAGCAGCCCCTTGAGCAAGCCTGCGCGGTGGGCGTCGCCCGCGCCGGTGGGGTCGAGAATCTGACGGGGCGGCACAGGGGGGATGCGCGTTTCCGTGCCGTCGGCCCCGCGCACCAGCGCGCCGTCCGCGCCGAGGGTGGTCACAAGCCACAGGGTGCGGCCAACCAGCTCGTCTTCGCTCTTGCCCGTGGCCTTGCAGATCATGTTTAGCTCGTAGTCGTTGGTAATGCAGGCAAACGAGCCTTCGATGGCGGCCAGCAGGTCGTTGCCGGTCAGCACGGGCAGCTGCTGGCCGGGGTCAAAGATGTAGGGCACGCCCTTTTCGCGGTAAAATCCCGGCAGGCGGCGCATATCTTCGACGTTGCCGGGCGAGATGATGGCGATGTCCTTGTCCGCATTGATGGTGGGAAAGGCGTAGTCGGCGGCAAGGCTCATGGCTCCGGGGTAAAAACCGGTTATCTGGTTGCTGTTGAGGTCGGTGGTGATGTAGCACAGCGCGGTAAAAATTTCTTCCGCGCGGCGGATGCCGTCCAGCGGCAGGCCCATCTTACGCAGCACATCGGCATAGGGGGCAAAGTCGCGCCCGGCGGCGGCGACGATGGTGGGTTTTTCACCCAGCAGGGCCAGAGAATAGGCGATGTTGCCCGCACAGCCGCCGCGACGTTCGTCCATGCCGTCTACCATAAAGCTCACGTTGATCATGTGCAGCTTGTCCATCAGGATGTGATCCTGAAAGCTGCCGGGAAAGGTCATGATGCGGTCAAAGGCCAATGAGCCAGAAACATAGATGGACATAATTTCCTCTTGATGACGTGACGGATGAAGGTTTGTCAGGCCGAAGGCGGCAGACTGTTTTGGGCAATCCATTGCAAAAAGGGCTGGTGGCCGTCGGCAATGGGCATGGCCACCACACAAGGAACTTCGTAACTGTGCAGGGCGCGCACCGTTTGCAGACATTGGGGCAAGGCGTCAGCGCTCACCTGAGCCAGCAGCAGGCATTCGCCAGCCTCGTGCACCTCGCCCTGCCAGCGGTACACTGAGTGGGCGCCCGGCAGCACGTTAACCCCGGCAGCCAGGTGCAAACGCACCAGCTCGCGGGCCAGATGCAGCGCCTCCTCTTGCGTGGGCGCAGTCATGTAGACCAGATAAGCCCGGACTTTTTCATGCTGTTCCATTGATCCAGCATACACGCCGTGGTAAAAAAAACAAAGTGCCACACGGGCGGAGCGGCGGCGGGCGCACTTGCTTGCGGGCCTGCGCCGCCTGTGGCATAAAAGGACATGAGCGCAAAAATTTCACCCGAGGCGACGGCCAAAAAGGTGCTCGCTGCCCTGCAGCAGCGCTACCCGCACCCGCGCACGCACCTTGACGCCCAGAACGCATGGGAGATGCTGGTGGCAACCGTGCTTGCGGCCCAGTGCACGGACGCGAGGGTAAACACCGTCACGCCAGAGCTTTTCCGCCGCTGGCCCACGCCCGCCGCTCTGGCCGAGGCCTCCATTGAAGACCTTGAGGGCGTAATACGGCCCACGGGCTTTTTTCACAGCAAGGCAAAAAACCTGCTGGGCGCTGCCCGGCGCGTGCGCGATGTTTTTGGCGGGCAGATACCCAAAAGCATCGATGAACTGACGAGCATACCCGGCGTGGCCCGCAAGACGGCCAATGTGGTGCTGTTTGGCGCATACGGCATCAACGATGGGCTGGCGGTCGACACGCATGTAAAACGCATTGCCTACCGGTTGGGGCTGACGGACGAGACCGACCCCGTGCCCATTGAGCGCGACCTCATGAAGCTTTTTCCGCGTGAGGAATGGGGCGACGTAAACCACCGCATGGTCTGGTTTGGCCGCGAAGTGTGCGACGCGCGCAAACCCCTGTGCGACGCATGCGAGATGAGCGGCTTTTGCCCGCGCCGCCAACCGCCCAAGGCCCCCAAGACTTCTCGTCGCAAATAGGTTTTTACGCTGAGGCCTTAAGAGAACAGATATCCGGCCGATAATCAAAACAGCGGTTCCCATAAACGGAGCTTACGATCTTGGTGAAAAGCACGCCTTCCGCAGCACAGGATGGAACGTCATGTCGCAAAACAGCTTGCTGAACGTTAGCAATAACGAACTTGAAATCATTGAATTTATTATTGACGAGAAGCAGCCGGACGGCAGTGTCTACAGCGGGCATTACGGCATCAACGTAGCCAAGGTGCTTGAAATCATCCGCCTGCCCAACATCACCAGCGTGCCGAGCAAGTGCGATCCTTCCGTGCTTGGCACGTTCAACCTGCGCGGCAAGGTGCTGCCCATTCTCAACCTGGCCGCGTGGCTGGGCAAGGAGATGGCGACCGAAGAAAACACCAAGGTCATTGTCACCGAATTCAGCGGGGTGCAGGCGGCCTTTATGGTTTCCTCTGTTACAAGCATCCACCGCATGACCTGGGACCGCATAGAACCGCCGAACCAGTACGTGCAGACGTATTCGCGCGAGACCATCACCGGCGTCTTGCGCATTCAGGACCGCGTGCTCTTTATTCTGGACATGGAAAAAATCCTCGCCAGCCTCGACAGTACGCTCGACATGTCGCAGGTTGAGGTCGACACAAGCCCTGTGGAAGGCGCGGGGCAGTTTCACCTGCTGGTGGCCGACGATTCAAGCTCGTTGCGCAACGTGATGCAGTCGTCGCTCGAAAAATCGGGCTTTCAGGTCACAGCTGTGGGCAGCGGCCGCGCGGCTTGGGAATTTTTGCTGCGCACCCGCGAGGAAGCGCAGGCCAAGGGCAAGGAACTTACCGACGTGCTGCACCTGATTATTTCCGACATCGAAATGCCGGAAATGGACGGGCACATGCTTACGGCCAAAATACGCGAGACGCCGGGCCTCAGCACGCTGCCGGTCATTCTGTTCTCGTCGCTCATCACCGACGCGCTGTATGATAAAGGCGTTAAGGTCGGCGCCGACAGGCAGGTCTCCAAGCCCGACCTGCCGGGCCTGAACAAGATTATCCGCGAAGTTATTTCAGAAAAGCTGAACCGCTAACGGCGGCAGCTCCGCATATTTCAACGGCGGTGGGCATGCCCCCC